>Ga0194116_10005160_pt1 | contig 14502 bp, 4 predicted proteins | sample TA2MahsurfametaG_4_FD_148617 | JGI IMG/M metagenome (GOLD analysis project Ga0194116, IMG submission 148617) | Freshwater microbial communities from Lake Tanganyika, Tanzania - TA2015008 Mahale S9 surface | ecosystem: Environmental > Aquatic > Freshwater > Lake | place: Tanzania: Lake Tanganyika...
ATCCCCAAATTTCATGGAAAATTGATTTTCATATTTATTATCTGCATTTTTAGTATAAAATAATTGAGGATTCTTTAAACTTAAAAATTAATTAAATTTTTATTCAAGTTTAAATATAGTAAAAAAAATAATTATTTTTTAATATGAATAATACAACAAGTCAATTAAATTCATCTCAAAACTCAAAGAGTGAATTAATATCAATTATTCGTTCTTTGTTGAAAGTAAATGTGGGAGAAGAAATGATAAGCTATAAAGAATTCCAAGAATTCATATTAAGCGAAAGAATCAATTTTTTAAAAATTTCTTTTTTACCCAATTCGAACAAAGTTGTTTTAACAAATAACGATAATATGAAGCCTATAAACGAAAAAGAAATATGCTTGACTTTTCATAAAACAAGAAATAAATCAATACAAATAGAAACCTTTTTAGATGATGTTGATATAATTTGTAGCAGAGGCTCAATAACTAAAACTATGCTAAATGAAATCGATAATAATTTAATTCCGAAAATCTCAAATATTAAGTCAATTTCGAAAGAAAGCTCCTCTATTAATTCTATGCTTGGAATCACTGACAGTTTTAAAGACAAAATAATTAATTTAGAAAAAAAGCTTAATTTCGATAAAATTGTCGAAGGAAAAATCTCTGAAGATAATTTTGAGGGTGTTTTTACGGTTTATGATGAAATTGATTTTTGGCGTGCTGCTTCTAAAATTACCAAAGACCAAGAAAGAAATGGAAAGATTTTAAATTCTATCTTAAAACTTGAAAAATATTATCTTGAAAACTATTATATTACAAATGAGACTATAAATGAAGTGTTAATGCAGATAGTTGGCTTTGCAGAAGATATTTTGCAAGATGTATCAATTATTCCTAAAATTAATACTGAAAGACTAAAAAACTTTTTAGAAATGTCTTCTGATTTTGTAGCTTGTAAGCTTGCTGCTTTTCTTACTTCACTTAATTTTACAGAAAACAATAGTGCTTTAATATCTAAATTGAATGAAATTTCAAAAACAATTTCATCAGCTTTTGATAGAATTGAATATATTAATAAATTATTTTATGGAAAAAGATCTAAAATAAATGGGATTGATTCTGATTCTCAATTAAACAAATTATTTTCTGTTGTAAATGATCTTTTGGACATTAAAAGCCTATATTTTGAGATTTCGAAACTCATGCCAGAGATGAATCTAACATTAAAATTTAATTTCAACAATAGTAGCAACAATAATAATTCTACTAATATGAATAAAACAAATACAAGTTTAATTTCAAATAATACATTAAATAATAATAATAACACAAATGCAATTTTTTCAAGTGCAAAGCAATTGGAAGAAATTAAAATTACAATAAACAACGATTTAGAAAAATACGAAAATGACATAATAATTAGACTGAATGAAGAAATCTTTTCTAATTTATCAACGAATTCGTCAAGTTCAGGAAGCGGACAAGTGATCGCAATTTTAAGGGAAATGAATAATTGGAAAAGCATTTTATCCAGACCTAAAATATTAAAGCTAACTCAACAATCAAGAGAAATTTTATTTAAAGATTTCCGAGATTATTTCACACAAATAAAAGCAAATTTTGAAAGCAAAAATCAAGAATCAATTGAGGAAACTATTGAATCATTCGAAAAAATAAATAACATGTCTCCAAAAATATCAGAAATTTTGTGGGCACATACTGTAAAGCAAAAGATTGAAAATTGCAGAAAGCTATCAGTTTATTTTAAAGATTTAGAAACTTATGAAAAAATGCTTGATTTATTAGACAATTTCATTTCTTTGATAGTTAATTTTATAAATGAGAATATTAACGATTGGCAAAATGAATTCTTGGATTTTTCCAGTAACAATAAAAGTGGAGTTTTAAAAGACTTAATACCTAAAGTTGGTTCTGATTTGATAGAAATCCATCAAAAAACAGGGTTTTTAAATGTCAATTTCTCTGAAAAATTGTTTAAGCTTATCCAAGATATGAGAATTTTATCTGAGTATGGGTATGTTAATAAAATTAATAAAGAAATTCATAAAGTTTACGAAGAAGGTAAAAAAATACTGAAAGATGCAATTTCTTTAAAACAAATTGCGAATTTTTATAATACTCTTAGTTCACAAGTCATCTCAAGTCAAAAGCCAATGTTGGTTCAGTGTGCCCGAGATTTTGAAACAAGTTTATTTTTATTGACTGAGCGTACAAAATTGAACAAACAGAAGGCAATGGCAAATGATAGCAATAAACTTTCAAGTATATCTAATGCAAATACTCTCCTAGATTTAGAAAATTTCGTGGGTCTTGTACAAACTGCTGCTAATGATTTAACAAAAGAAATACGAAAACTTAAAAAAGCTCATTCGACTATATTAGATTATTTAACTCAATTACTAAATTATGATTTAATTACCAATAAGAACAAATGGAAAGAAATTTTGAAAAAATCAAGAAATGTTTTTTTTGAAACAGTGGAGTCTTATAAAGGAGAAAACGAAAGTTTAACAAAAGAATGGGCAGCTCATTGGAATTTTCAGCTATATAAAGTTTTAAAAATTCAATACACAGTTTCATTAGAAAAGTATTTTGATTATGTGTCTGAATTAATCTGTGAATTTAAAGTACAGAATAATACTTTAATCATAAATCCTCCTATTGAGGACTTAAAAAAAAATCTTTATAAAGAATTAAAGTCTTTCATTTCTATTCCAGTATTGATTAAAGGATTTACTGATGATGCAGATTATTACAATTCCTTAATAAACACAAACACAAATAATATTAAATTATTATACTTAAAAGCAAATGAAGCTTTGGAAAAAATCGAGATCTTAAAAAATGATTTTTCTGAAATCTTGGGATTATGCAGTGTGGATTTTGAAACTTATATTCAAAACAATTTTACTAAATTGGACGATTGGAGATTCAATTATGAAATTTTAAAGAAAAAGAAGAAAGAATTGGAATTACGAGAAGACTATGTGAAACTTGATTGTTTTAAAGTTAATTTAATTCCATTAAAAAGTTTCATGGATGAAGTTTTTGATAAGATATTTGATTTACTCGCCTACACCTTGAAAGAAAAATTAGCAAGTTCAATGAAAGTTGTAGATGAATTTGTAAAAGATGCTATTGATAAAATGGAGAAAAAATCAACGAATATGCAAGAAATTTTGATTTTCAAAAAAAACTTTATGGAATTATCTAAAAAGAAATTCGAAATCAAAAAAATTTGTGAAGAAGGTGAAAAAATGAATGAGTTGCTTACCAAAATCTCCGGACAAACTTTTAACGTGAATTTGCAAATTTCAAATTTAGAATCAAAAATGGAGTCATTAGATAATATAATGAATTCTTTTTCTGATATGATTGAAGAGCAAAAGCAAAACGTTAAAATTGAATTGAATTCTAAAATAAAAAATATAAATGTTGATTTAGAGAAATTTTATTCAAAATGGACAGCGATTAAAATTCCTGATAATTATACTTTTATTTCTGAAAATGATAATCTTGAATTTGAGGAAACTGCTAAAAGCATACAAAATATATATGAAGAATGGGCAAATTATGAGAAAGAAATATTAAATATGATGGAAGAATGTAAAAATTTTGAAATAGAAATTCCAGAAATTAAAAATTTTGAAAAAATAAAAGGTGAAATAGATCAAAACAAATCGAAATGGTCTTTGCTATTCAGCTTTAATATTGAATTGGAAAATATTTATAAAGAAGATTGGCTTTCTATAAGATTCAAAGCATATGGAATAATCCAGGATTATCAGATGAATTGGACTGATAAAATAAAAAAAAGAGAAAAAGATTTTATTTATTATTACATCTTTAACAAGCTAGAAAAATTCAAGCAAAGCCTGAATGTCTATAAATATCTTATTGGGGATAATTTTGAAAGAGATCATTGGAAAAGCCTTTTTAATATGCTAAAATTTGATAATAAAATTACAAAAGAAAATTTGAAATTCGGAAATTTTATAGAAAAAACAGAGTTATTAATTAAAAAAGCAGCAGATATTAAAGATCTTTATTCTCGTGCTCAAGGTGAAATTCTTATTAGAAATGCTATGTCAGAATTATCAGCATGGTTTGAAACAGCGGAATTCACATTTACAGAATACGTTAATGTAAATAATAACAGAAAAACTCCTTTAATAAAAGATTGGAAAGAAATTCTAAATGAAATTTCAGAAAAACAAGCCCTTTTAATTTCTGTAAAATCTTCGGAATATTTTTCTCGATTTTCAGATCAAATTGAGCAATATGAAAACAAATTTTCTAACCTAGATATTTGGCTGCAAAACCTTAATTTAATCCAAAGAAAATGGGTATATTTGGAACCAATATTCCTTAGAGGATCTCTTCCCAAAGAATCTGCAAGATTTAAAAAAATAGATGATGAATTTAGAAATATTTTAATAACTATTAACTCAAATTCAAAAGTCCAAACAATTTTTTCAATTATGAATATCAAAGACACCTTAGAGATGCTGATTGATCAGCTGGAAAAATGCCAAAAAGCTTTAAATGATTTCTTAGAAGAAAAGAGAAATAAATTTGCTCGTTTGTTTTTCCTTGGTGATGATGATTTATTAGAGTTCCTTGCAAAATCTAAAGATCAAGCTGTAATTAAAAATAATCTTAAAAAACTTTATCAAGGTATATCTACTCTTGCAATAGATGATCAAAAAAACAATACAGATTCTAAAATTTTCAAGATAATAAGCTCTATAGGAGAGAAAGTTGATTTAAATAATAAGATATTAATTGTAGATGAATTAGAAAAATGGCTTTCTGATTTAACAAATGAGATGAAAAATACTCTAAGTTTAAACTTAAGTGAAGCAATGAAAAATTATTCTTATGGTAGTAAAGACGTTTTGAAAAACTTTGAAAATTTAAATAATTTCTCAGCCCAAATTTGCAATATGAGTGAAATGATCGGATTTACTGTAATTGTTGAAAATGCAATTAAAAATAATAAACTATATGAAGTTAAAAAACTTATGTCAGAGTTAATTGAAAAATTATCAATTATTCAAGCTCAAACAACCAGCAATAACTCTTCAGATAAAATAAATGATCATCAACAATCTTCTCAAGTTAAACTTTTTAAAATAAAAAACCTTATGCTTGATTTCATTCATAATATGGAAATTGTAGATAATCTAATAAAAGAAAAAGTCGAAGAAATCGAAGATTGGACTTGGTTTTCTCAACTAAAATATTACTATTTAAGCAACAATGAAAACTCAAAGAATAACAGTAACAGTCAAAAACAACTAAAAATCAGTATGTGTGATGGTAGCTTCGATTATACCTTTGAATATCAAGGAGCCTCACAAAAACTAGTTCATACTCCTTTAACAGATAAATGTTATTTGACTTTAACTCAAGCTTTAAGGTTAGGTTATGGAGGGAATCCCTATGGGCCTGCAGGAACAGGAAAAACTGAGTCAGTAAAAGCACTTGGACAAGCTTTTGGTAGGCAAGTTCTAGTTTTCAATTGTGATGAAGGAATAGATTTTAAAGCTATGGGAAGAATTTTTATTGGTCTTGTAAAAAGCGGTGCTTGGGGTTGTTTTGATGAATTTAATAGATTATTAGAAGAACAATTATCTGCAATTTCTACACAGATTCAAATAATCCAATTTGCCCTTAAGCAAAATTTAAATACACTTACCTTGTTATCGCAAAAAATAAACGTTGATGGAAATTCTGCAATTTTTGTAACCTTAAATCCTGCTGGAAAAGGTTATGGAGGAAGAAGCAAGCTTCCTGATAATTTAAAGATTTTATTTAGACCAGTAGCTATGAGTGTTCCTGATAATTTGCAGATTGCACAAACTCTTTTATATGCTGAAGGCTTCAAATTTGCCGATATTCTAGCCAGAAAACTTACTTCGCTTTTTTCTCTTTGTAAGCAAAGCCTATCAAATCAGCAACATTATGATTGGGGACTTAGATCTCTAAAAACAATTCTTACAGTTGCAAATCAGCAAATACAAATTTTATTAACAGAAAACCAAAGCAATTCAAAAGAAATTAAAAATAATAATGGAAAAATTAGTTATGAAGAAGAAGTTGATATTCTAATTAAAGCGATTCGTATAAATGTTCTTTCTAAATTAACTTTTGAAGACGCTAAAATTTTGAATCTTCTTATTCAAGATGTTTTTCCTGGAATTCAAATGAAAGATATTGTATACGAAGATTTGAATAAAGTATTATTGGATGTTTATGAAGAATCAAAACTTGAATTAATTGAATCTCAATTCAAAAAAGTAATACAATTCCACGAAGCATGCAAGCAACGTATGGGAATTGTTTTAGTAGGCCCTGGCGGTTGTGGAAAATCTACAATTTGGAAACTTCTTAAAAATGCTTATTTGAAATTAAACCAACAAGTAAAAATACAAATAATCAATCCAAAATCAATATCAAGGAGCTTGCTTTTAGGATATATGAACCATGACACCGGTGAATACACATATGGTGTTCTTACAAAATGTGCGAGAGAAGTTGAGAAGGAAAATCCTGAAACAAAATGCTGGATTATTTGCGATGGTGATATTGATCCCGAATGGATTGAAGCTTTAAACAGTGTATTGGATGATAATAGATTGCTTACAATGCAAAATGGAGAAAGAATAAATTTCGGATCGAATGTAAATTTTATATTTGAATCGGATTCCCTTAAATTTGCTTCACCAGCTACAATATCTAGAATGGGAATTATATATATGAATAAAGAAGATTTAGATATTAAATCACTAATAAATTCTTGGATTCGCAAGAGTTTTTGTAATGGAGATCTAAATGGTAACACCAATTTAAAAAATAATTTAGAGAATTGGTTCGAAAATTATTTTTATGAAATATATGCAAATTATTTTGAAAAAAGCTCTTCTGTCTCCGGTTTTGGATTAAATGAAGATTTTAACATGTTGAAGACTACAAATTATGGGATAATTCAGAATTTTTTGTCTCTTTGTTTAAGCGATTCTTTTATAAAAAATACAGATTCTAATTCAAATAATAAAAACGAAGGGGTCAAAGTAAATAATAACACAGGAAATATTGATTTTATTCAGTCTAAATCTCACTTTGTTAATATACTGATTAAAGGTTTAGGTGCTAACTTAAATTCCGAGAATAGGAAAAAATTAGCAACTGAAATTTATCAAATTTGTGGAGAAAAGCCACCTAACATGAATAATCCTCTGAATAATTTCCTTGATAAAAAATCAAATTCTATTAAAGAGTACGAATTTAAACATGAAATAATTGACATAAAAAATTTCAATTCTCAAAAATTTAATCCTTTAATAAAAACACCTACAGTTTTAAATTATTTGGAAGTTATTAACAAATGGTTAGAGGCGAATGAACCATTTATAATTATTGGTCCAGAAGGAAGTGGGAAAAATCTTTTGATAAATAACGCTGTTTCACAGTTAAAATCTTGTAACATTTCAGTAATAAATTGTACCTCTCAAACAACTTCAACAAATATTATTCAAAAATTACAACAAATTTGCACTTATTCCAACACTTCCAAAGGAAGAGCACTAAGACCAAAAGATTGTCAAAAAATAATTTTATTCTTGAAAGATATTAATTTACCCAAGCCAGATAAATACAACACTATACAATTAATATCATTTTTGCATCAAATAGTATCTTATCAAGGCTTTTACGATGATAATCTGGAGTTTATTCATTTAGAAAGAATTCAAATTATCGCCTCTATGAACCCTTCTTCTACATTAGGTAGATATGAAATAACCACAAGACTTACAGGAAATGTCAGAATCTTATATGTAGATTATCCAAGCAACGAGGAATTATATTCAATTTATGAAAATTATTTAAACTCTGTGATTTACAACTATAAAGAAAACATCACCCCCATTGAAATTTCTGGAAATGAAAAAGATCAGAATTCTTCAGGATTAAACAACCTTGGAAATTCAGTTATTAAAAAATTATCTTCTAGCATTGTTGAGTTTTATCTCGAAATAAAATCAATCTATAAATTAGATGAGCAAAGACATTATATTTTTACTCCAAGAGACTTAACAACTTTCATAACAAATTTAATTCGTTATGAAGTAAAAGACAACACAACATTAATAGAAGTATTAGGCTATGAATTAATTCGAGTATTCAAAGATCGATTGGTAAGTAAAGAAAACCTAAGTAAATTCGATAAAATACTCTATGCATTATTGAAAAAACTTGCTACTTATCTAGGAGTGAATGTTGAAAATAAAAACGAAAAAAGTGAAAAAAATAATAATTTACTTTACGATATTATAAAAAACAAAAAAATTTTTACTGCAATTAATTGTGGAATGTCTAATATTTTAAATAACACAAATAATTTGGTTGGAATAACTAAAGAAGAATATATTGAATATCTTGAAAAAGGAAAGATGGTATATGAGCGTGACAATTCGGAATTATATCTTAATTTTTTTGATGAAAACATAAAATATTTTAAAATCGTTGACAGGCTATTATCAAAAACAGAGTCAAATTTACTTCTAATAGGTTCCAATAGCTTAGGAAGGAAAAAAAGCCTTAAATTAATATCAACTAGTTTACATTACGATATAATTTCACCTAATTTTACTAAAGATTACAGTATAAAAGATTTCAAAAAAGTTTTAAAAGATTTATATCAAGTATCAGGAGTTGAAGGAAGAGGAGTTGTATTTTTGATTGAAGAGCATCATTTGATAAAAAAAGAAATTTTGGAATTAATAAACTCTCTTTTATGTTCTGGAGAAGTTCCAGGCCTACTAACAAATGAAGAAATAGAAGGATTTTTATGTAATATTGTAAATGAATACAAAGAGCAAAATGAATTTAAAAATTTATATGAATTCTTCTTAAGCAGAATAAAAAGAAATCTAAAAATAATAATAGTTTTGGATTATGATAATAAAGAGTTTAATAATTTAATATCAAATAATCCAGCTTTAATTTCAAAATGTAGCATTGTTTGGTATCAAGATTTTACAAGAGAAACTATGGAAGCTTTATCTAAAGAGCTCTTAAAAGACTACGCAGAAAAATTAAACTCAAACATAAAAAAAGATGAAGGAAAAGCCTCAAACAAAAGAAGCAGCAGTAAAAATACGATTTTTGATTTAATAATAAAAATCCTCATTGAAATTTTTTCTTCAATTTCTAAACTTGAAGAAAATGAAAATGAAAAAAATAATCAACATTCGAAATCCACAGAAAAAATCATTTCTACACATGGAAAATTCATAGAATTAATTCTCAACTTTAAAGCTATATTTTACCAAAAGATATCAAGTAGCAGCTCTACAAAAGACCATTTAAAATCGGGTTTAAACAAGTTAATTGAAGCTGAAAAATTTGTAGAACAGCTTACAGTGAAATCAAAACAACAAAATATTGAAATTCAGATGAAGACTGAAGAAGCAAATAGTTCTTTAGATAAAATTACGTCAGCAATGAGCCTTGCAGCAAACAAAAGAATACAACTTGAGCAGCTTTCTAAAGTGATTATGGAAGATTCAAAAATAGTTGAAGAAAATAAAGCTAAAGTTGAAGCAGAATTAAAAGATGTTTTACCTGAAGTAGAGAAAGCAAAGCAACTCGTAAAAAAACTTGATTCTTCTAAATTAACTGAGCTTAGGGCTTATTTCAGACAACCAATTTTAAAGCCTGAAGTTTATTTAGTTTTAAAAGCTATGCTTCAACTTATTGGTTATTCTGATTTAACATCAGAAGGTGTAAAAAGCACTTTTGGAGCTGAAACTATCTCCACCTTAGCAAATTTTGAAATTAAAAAATTGACAAAAGAAAATTTTCGAAAGGTATTGAATATTATAAATGACAATCCTTCCTACTTTGATAGAAATAATGTCCAAAGGATTAACTATGCTTTGGCACAGATAGCAGAATATGTTAACGCAGTTGTAAAATTTTTCAAAGCAAAAGAGAATATAAAACCACTTGAACAAGCATTGGAAGAGGCAGAAGAGAAGCTAGGACAATCACAGAAAAATTTAAACTCGAATGCAAAAGATTTGGACAAAATAGATAAACAAATAGCTGAATTTAGAGAAAATTTTGAGAAAAAAACAGCTGAAGCACTCACACTCAAAAACGAGTATTTAAAAACAGAAGAGTTAATCAATAAAGCGAGAAATCTTTTGCAAAAATTATCAAATGAAAAAAGTAGATGGGAAATTCAGCAAAATGATTTGATTGTTCAAAGTCAAATGTTACCTTTTAATAGCTGCATTTCTGCTTCTTTTGTTACATTTTTAGGATACTATAACGAATCTATTAGAGAAAAATTCACTAAATTATGGAAAGAGATTTTAAAAGAAAATATTAATTTAAATAAAAACATTTTCAGCAGTGAAGTTAACTTGGAAAGTTCGATTTCCAATATTTATAAATTTATGATTAATGAAAGCGAAGCTTTAAAATTCAAATCGCAAGGTCTTCCTTTTGATAATTTATCTTTGGAAAATGCTATTACGATTCAAAATACAACAAGGACTTCATTAATAATTGATCCTAATTCAAAGGCTATCGAATGGTTCAAAAAATTTATCCAAGAAAAAAACCAAAATCAAGCATTTGAAGTTATTTCTATGCAGGATCCAAAATTACTTACTTCGATTGAGTTAGCTATAAGATTTGGAAAAATGCTTTTAATTGATGATGTTGATTATATTGATCCATTCTTAGTACCCATAATAAGAAAGGAAAGTTTTAAACAAGGCCCTAGAAGCGTTATGAAGCTTGGCGATAAAATTGTAGATATACATGACAATTTTAAATTTTATTTATCAACAAGAAATCCTTTTATTGAAATTTCTTCAAATATTTTTTCTAGCCTAACTGTTGTCAATTTCACTGTAACTAAAAGCGGATTGGAAAGCCTTTTGCTTGGATTAACTATAGATATAGAGAAACCTGAATTGGAAAGGAAGAAAAATGAAATTTTGGAATTGCAGGACAAAATAAAATTAGAATTAGCCGAAGTTGAAAAAAAGCTTTTAGAAGAATTAATCCATTTAGAAGGAAATTTATTGGAAAATAAGGAGCTTATAGCATCATTAGAACAATCTAAAGAAAAAAGCATTAAAAGTGAAGAGAGTTTAAAACATTCTTTAGAATTGTCTGAAGAAATCGATATGAAAAGAGATATTTATAAACCTCTATCGAAATTAGCAACTGTTATTTATATGCTTTTACAAGATATAAATAAAATAAATCCGATGTATAGATTTTCCTTGGATGATTTTGTTGGGCTCTATAGAAAAACTTTAAAAACAGGTCAGAATAAGCATGCTTCAAATGAGAAAAATTTGATTAAATTTTTCATAGATGATGTTATAAAGGAAAGTTATTTTTACTTTACAAGGAGCATATTCAAAAACGATCTTATTTTATTTTCTATGTTTTTTGTAAAATCAATCTTTTATGATAATGATATTTTAGAAGAAAGCAGTTATGAAGGTAAATCATTCTTAATTTTATTATGATTATTTTTTAAAATAATTGTCTGCTGAAAAGATTTAATTTTTAATATTATTTTTATGAGGCTAGTTCCAGTCCTAAGCTTATATTGACTACCCATATGCTTCACATTTTTTAAAATTAACTAATTAATATCTTATTATTTTTAATTTTATAGATTCCAAAGGAAACTTGAAACTAGAATGGGATTTCCTTCTTGGAAATATTGCAATTGGTGATAATAATTCAGATGTCGATGAACTCCCTTGGCTATTTGAAGAAAGACGCTCATCGTTTATTAATATGTGTAATGCTTTCCCAGAGTTTGCTTCTCAAATGAAATTCCACAATCCAATGTGGCAAAAGTTTTATAAATCAGAATCACCAGAGAAAGAATTGGATGATTTAGAGAGACATAAACAAATTAACTTTAATATTAACACAAGTGAATTGAAAAGCTTATCTGCAAGACTTAAAAAGCTAATTTTGATACAAGTATTCAGGCCCGACCGACTAGAAACAGCAATGAAAAATTTCTTATGCGATTTAATAGGAATAGGAAACTTAACTCAAACAGCCATAGGTCTAGAAAATTTACTAGAAGAAGTCGAAAAAATTAAATCTGAAGAAAAAAAAACTGTGCCAATTTTGTTCATAACAACATTGGGTTCTGATCCAAGTAAAGAATTAGAAGATTTTGCGAATAAAGAAATAGGTAGCCAAAACTACATTCAAATTCCAATGGGAGCAGGAGATAATGAAAAAATAACCATAAGCATGAAAGAAGCTGCTCAGAAAGGTTTATGGATTTGTTTAAAAAACTTACATTTATCAGTTTCATGGTTATCTAATTTAGAAAAATATATAAAGAACCTAAAAGACCCTCATCCTAGATTCAAAATATTTTTAACTTCTGAATCACATAATAAATTTTCTCCAATTTTACTTCAAATGTCTAAAAAAATTGCATACGAAACTCCCCCAGGAGTAAAGAAAAATCTTGAGAGGATTTACCAATTATGGCAAGCAAATAATCCAATTAATCAAAATAGTGAAAATAAAAATGCAAATATTAATAACTCAAATTTAATTCAAAGTCTTAAATATCAGGCTTGCTTTTCACTAGCTTTTATTCATGCCCTATTACAAGAAAGAAGAACTTACATTCCACAAGGATGGACGAAATTTTATGAATTTTCCTATTCTGATTTAAAAGTTTCTTCAGAGAGTATGATTAATTATTTGGAAAATTGCTTGAATGAAAAAACTCTACCGACTATTTGGAAAAACATAAAAGGACTTATTGTAAATTCTTATTATGGAGGGAGAATTGATAACGAATTTGACTTTGAAATCATGAAGACTTATATTGAGAAAATTTTTGATCTTGATATTCTTTCAAATACTTCCAAGAAAATTTTAAATGTAGGAAATTTTTTGTATTATTGTATTTTGATTCTTAACTATTAAAGTATTCATTTTTAATAAAAATTAATATTTAGAAAATATCAGTTTTAAATTCTGCTGACAATGAAAAATACCTTAGCCTAATTTCTACCTTTTCAGAAAATGATGATCCAAGTTTATTTTTATTACCATCAAATGTTGACAGGAGTGTTCAAAGATACGTTAGCAGTCAAGTCCTTACAAAGCTAAATAGCATATATTCAATTAACATATCTCCCACAACAGACAAAAGTACAGACATTAAATTCAATAAAACTCTTACAAAAGAAAGACTCGATCCATTGATTAATTTTTGGAAATCTCAGTACAATCTAGAGAGCACAGATATAATATCAAGACTTTTAATCAAAATTAATTCTGAAGATCCAATAAACATTTTTATTAAATCAGAAGCTTCACAAATATTTGAATTAGGTAGAACATTAAATAAAACTATTTCTGATATTGGTGGTGTCTTGGAAATGAATATGGCAATTACAACTTCAATAGTAAATGATTCTTTATGTCTTTTGCAAAATAAAATCCCCGATAATTGGATTAATCTTTGGGATGGACCTGAATTACCATTCAATTATGTGAAATCTGTAGTTAAGAAATTAAATGCAATGAATAATTATTTGAAAAATGCAATAAATGATAATGTTTTGGAAATTAACATAAATTTATCAGAATTTTTGCATCCTGAAGCTTTTATTAATGCCCTTAGACAAAAATCTGCGAGAAATAATAAAATTCCAATAGATGAAATGGAAATATATGCAACATTTGAAAAAGTTGATAGTGGAAAGAATTCTAAAAACAATTTATTTGCAAAAGTACTCAATTGAGATAAGATTTTTATTTAAATATTATAAAAATAAATTGTTTATTTTTTAAATGATTAAAACATAGATAACTGGACTATTTATTCAAGGATCAGAATTTGATGGTGTTAATTTAACAAGAATAAAAGAATCTTCTCTTGAAATAATTTCATTACCAAGAATGAATTTATTATGGGTTGATAGAAAAAAGTATCAGGAGTTGATAGGAAACTCAAAAATCAATGACTTTTTGGTAATAAACATTTTTTTATTATTTTCCAATAAAAAAAGCTGAAAATTTTTAAAATTAAATTTTTATAAAATTATAGGAAATTCCAATATACGAAAACAACTTTAGAGAGAAGTTTATCTGTAAATTAAATTTACCTATACAAGAAAATAAAAGTGAAGCGATATTGAAAGGAATAGCTATTTGTTTAGATTCAATATAAAATAATCAAAATTTTGGAATTTCGATATAATATGTTTTATTTATATATCGAAAATAATAAAAGTAACTTATATAGAAAAAAATCATGACTTTTTAATTATTTTTTAAAGTAATTCTTTATAATCAAATTGACTTTTAGAATATTTTTTCAAGCGAGAGAAACTTTAAAAAAAATTTTTTAAATATATATAAATATATAATATATCTTCTTAATATTTAAATAATATTTGGGATTGG
>Ga0194116_10005162_pt1 | contig 14496 bp, 9 predicted proteins | sample TA2MahsurfametaG_4_FD_148617 | JGI IMG/M metagenome (GOLD analysis project Ga0194116, IMG submission 148617) | Freshwater microbial communities from Lake Tanganyika, Tanzania - TA2015008 Mahale S9 surface | ecosystem: Environmental > Aquatic > Freshwater > Lake | place: Tanzania: Lake Tanganyika...
AAAATATAATATTAATTATTATTTAATTTATCTAACGAAAAAATTCATCAATTGAATTAGAATAAAATCATATATGCATTCAAACATATTAAATAATTTGAGTTTGATTCGTTCAAATAATTTTAATGATAGATCAAATTGATTTAAATTTAATGAATATATTCTAATATAATAAATTGATGAAACTTATTATTATAATAAAATTAAATTTTTAATAAATTTTTTTTATTACACACAATTAATTAAAATTTAATTAAGCAAAAAAGGGCAAAAAGAATAAAATAAAGGCCCTTATTTAATATTATTTAGCTTAGGATAAGGATAAATTTAAATCAACACCATTTCTTTTTTTTGCATTCTTTATCTTTTTCACTAGAGCATATACTATTCTTATTTAATTTTTGACTCTTCGATCTTCCTTTTTCTTCTTGACTTTTTATTTTAAAATTATATTTATCCATCATTTCATCAACAAGTGCTTTAAAAGCAACATCGATATTTTTATTATTCTTTGCAGAAACTTCAATAAATTTTATGTTATATTCATTTGAGAGTTCCTGAGCTTCATTTTTTTCAACTTCTCTCTTATCCTCCAAATCAATTTTATTTCCAACTAAAACAATACATGCTTCATCAGCTAATGCTTCTTTTATTTGGCTTATCCATTTTCTCACATTTTTGAAGGATTTTGAACAGGTGGTATCATAGATCAGTAAAATTCCATCAGATCCACGAAAATAATTTTTTGTTATTGCCCGGAATTTATCTTGACCTGCTGTGTCCCAAATTTGGAGTTTAATTAATTCAGAAGTTTTTTGATAATCAAAAATTTTTATTTTATAATCAACACCTATAGTAGAAACATGATTTTCTGTAAATGTATCTTCGATGTAACTTAATAAAATACAGGTTTTGCCAACACTACAATCTCCTAAAAGGAGTATTTTAAAGTTTTTATCGCATTCTTTATTTGCAATCATTTAAAAAAATTTTAATTTATTTTTTTTAATTTCTTATTTTCTTTTTATTTTAATAGGTAATTTGATTTAAATTTTAATTTTAAAATTAAGATAACAAATAATTAAAACTTTATTTTTTATGAGGATCTATCTTTCTTTTCCAAATTTTTTAAGATATCCCTTTTATATATAATTAAATAGAATAAAACTATAATTAAAATTGAAATTCTATATTTATTAAAATATTCTCTTACTAAAGAACTATTTTATTATAACTATGATAGAGATAAATTTTTAAATTATTGATTGAAAATTTTTGAATAATCATTCTCCTCTTAGATTTTATTTCTATTTTCATAGGTCATTTAAAAATATGCTATCAAATGAATATTAATAGTAATTTGATAGAAGAAGAAAGAAAAATTAATTTCTCAATCAAAATTGCTACTGTAAAAAGTTTAACCTTTATTTTAAATTTCATTTTCTGCTATGTAAAGCAAGAAAACACTAAATCCTTGAAGCTAAAAAAAAGTAAAAAACAAAGCAATAAAGATGACGTAATTTTATAGGCTTAAAAAATAATTATCAATTAAAACAAATTATCTTAAGAATTTTAAATTTGAAAAGTTTGATAGAAATTAAGCTTTATATTAATAAGTAATAATATTCAAATAAATATTTTTTTATTTTCCTGAAAAATAATTCATCTATCAAAATTTAAAATGTTTTATTATATTTTTTTTAAGAACAAATCCTAAAAGTTTAAAAATTCTATTTTGGAAAAAGAAAAATTCGAATTTACTATGAGAGACATGAATTACATTTTTTCCAAAATATTTTATGAGACCAAAAAAAATAAACTAACAATATTATTATTAATTAATTTAGATGACGAATATTTCTTTAAATTTAATCAGAAAAATAAATTTATGATTTGCATCAATAATACCAATTTTAAAAACATAAAATACCAAAGAAACTTTTAAATTTAATATATATATATATAATCCAATTTTATTTTATATAAAATCATAAAAATGTTTAAATTCCTCTGCATTCACCTGCGTTATGTAAACGCTATAGTAATTCGAATGTTTTTAGTAATCTTATCAGAAATTCTTTCTAAATTCAATTTTTCTTATACTGATATGAATTATCAAGTATTAAACGATGGAGCGAAGCATCTTCTTAGTATCGAAAGTCCTTATAATAGGGAAACATACAGAGATTCTCCTATTTTAGCAATGATGATGATTCCTAATAATATTATTAACTTCAACTGTGGAAAAATGATATTTGTTATTATTGATATTTTGAATGGAGTTTTTATCGAAGTTTTATTAAATTTACAAAATTATAATCGAAAGAATAATTTAGCACACAAGGATAAACTAAATAAGTTAAATAAAGAAATTCCAACTGAGAATATTCCCATTTTCGAAAGTAACATAAACTTTTCAGATAACTCTAGTAATATTTCTACAAATAATTCAAATAGCACTACAAATAATAATTTAAACACTCAAAATAATAGTGCGGAAAAAGCAGCTGCGAAGATAAATGAAATATTTGAAATTTTAAAAAAAATTATTGATAATCCTTTTTCAATATCTTCATTATTTTATTTATATAATCCTTTTATAATAAATATATGTACAAGAGGAAATGCAGATTGTTTAATAATTTTTTTTATGCTAATTTCTTTGATTTTTATAGAACTTAGAATTTATTCATTAGCAGGAGTTTTTTATGGTCTAGCTATTCATTTTAAAATATACCCACTAGTATATGCACCAGCAATTCTCCTCTACATAATAACAAGAAGACACAATACCTTTGGAGAAATCGATAATCAAAATTTTGATAATCAAAACTCTGTTCAAATTAGTAGCAAATCGAAAACATCTATTGTAAAAAATCCAATAACAATAATCACAAATCTAATTTTCTCATTTTTCAGCATATATTTCTATTTAAATATTATTCATAGTATTTATAGAAAAATTAGAAATTTCTATGCCTGTATCTTCAGAAATTTAGGAAAGCTTATGAAGTTTATCTTTAAATTCTTTTTGAATTTTAATGCAATTGTATTTTTTGCATTTGCATTAATTATATATGTAAATTTATTTGGATTTTTTTATTTATTTTTCGGTCAGAAATTCGCTTATCAATATTTAATCTACCAGATAGCAGGAAAAGATTTTAGAATGAATTATTCAATTTTTAGCTACTTGATGAGTTTAGTAAACGCATCGAATTTTGGGAAAATACTATCTTTATTAGCTTGTTTACCTCAATTTATTTTACTTTTTTTCACAACAATTTTTATGTTCAGAGATTTGAATAATTGTTTAATAATTATTACTTGGATTTTTGTCAGCTTTAATAGAGCTGTTACTTCGCATAATCATCTATGGTACATTTCATTAATTCCTTTGATTATGCCTTTTAACAAAATGTTTTTACAAAAAAAAGTCAAAGCAACTGTGCTTTTGGGTTTATGGCTATATTTTGAATTCTATTGGAACAGCCTTTCATATAGGTTGGAATTTAAAGGAGAAAATGTTTTTATGGAAATTTGGATTTTTAATATGATTTTCTTTTTAATTAATTGTGTTTTTATAGAAGAAATTGCTTCTGAAAGCATTTTTAAAAAAGCAATTAAGTAAATGTTAAATTCTTTAAGTAGGAAATCGAGTTCTCATATAAAATTGTAAATCATCATGAAAAATGTTAAGAGGAAATAATTTGATTAATTTATAATAATGGGTTTAGAAAGATTTTAAATATGTAAATTTTATTTAATAGAATAAATAAATTATTAATTGATATGTTACTATTATTAAAAATAAATACATTTTATTAAAAAAAAAGAAACTTTTGATTTGATAATCTAAAACTTAAAAGATGAAATTGCTTTTTCGGTTTATTGAGATTTTCTTTAGTTGATTAGTTTTTAAAGATTATGGCATTTTTTAAATTTTTTTCAATGTTCTTAATATTTTTATTTATTTAAGTAAAATATTATGTTAAATTAAACAACAATAAAGAAATAATTACTTGCATTAGGATAACGTAGTATAAATAATCATTATATAAAAATAGTATCAAAATTTAGTTTTAATCTAATTAAAAAAGGCAAATAAAACAATGAGCTTATCAATTTATTTACCAACAAACAATTAAATAATTATTAAATCATATCTAGGAGATACAGTTAATTTTTAAAAGTGTTTAATAAAATATATATCCTATCTTGCTTTATGATAGATTTTTATCGAAAATGATGAAAAATAAAATATTAATTAAGTGTAAATTCTAATAACTAATTATAATAAAAAAATTATTTCTTGAAAAATAAATCATTTCAAATTTTAAAACATAAATTATTATAAATTTTTAAAAACTCTAAAAATTTTAGAAATATATCAACTAAAATATATTTTTATGAATTTTTAATAAATTTGGACCAAATCATTATATTGTGTATGTTTATATATTTTAAAATTGATTCATTCTAAATTAAGATAAATATACTGTAATTATAATGACAAGATAAAAAAAATAAATTTAAGGATTTTATATAATTTCTATTTAAAATATTATTTTTAACATCGAATTATCAATTAATTAACTTGTAATAAAATTCAGAATAATATATTAAATTAAGCAAAACACCAATCAAGTATTTGATTTTCATTTTCTTCATATACAATATCAGTTCCTTCCATTGTTAAAAGTTCTCCTGTTTTGGGATTTACAAAAATCAAAGTCGGAATTCCTGCAATTTCATACATAGTTTTCAAAGAATTAATTCTCGAATCACCAAAAGGAATTGCAAGCCATGGCATTTCATTATAATAGCTATTATAATCATTTTCTTTTCTATCAGAAGAGACAAATATTATTTCAAAATCTACTCCCATACCCTTGACTTTTTTATAAAATTCAGAAAGCATTGGAGTGAAATTTCTGCAAGGAGGACACCAGTGTGCTGAGAAATAAAAGCCTAAAACTTTACAATTCAAAGGTAAATCAGTGCTAATAGACCCTTCTTTACCTTTGATTTCTGATCCCAAAATACTTTTGAAGTCACTCATTGTTTTTTATAAAAATAAAAATTAATTAGCTTTTAAATTGATTTATTGCTTATTATGATAATTTTTTTATTAATTTTTGTCAATATTTAATAGTTTATTTTTGTAAAAATTTATAAGGTTTACATTAATTTTTGATATTAAATATAAATCAATATTATATTACATTAACATATGCTTATAAATTTAAAATTATTTTTTAATCGATCTAATTATTTCACTTTTACAAGTTAAACGGGATTTTTGATTGAATTTTATATTATCGAATTTACTTGTTTGTCTAATAATAATTATAAATTTATATATTCTCTTAGATTAAATTATCTTTGTCAAAATATGCAAGCGAATTTAATTCCTAAGAGCATTTATAAAAATGCTGGAAAAGTTTTTTTAGTAATAAAAGCAAGGCCAGGAAGTAAAAAAGAAGGAATAACTGGTAAAAATAAAAATAAGATAAATATATTAAAAAAGAAATTTCAGATGAGCATATTGGAATTTGCATTAAAGCTCCTCCTGTTGAAGGAAAAGCAAATTTAGGATTAATTAGTTATTTTGCTGATATTTTTGATCTAAGTAAATCTGATGTTATATTGGAAAAAGGTTCTACTAATAAAAATAAATTGGTCTCCATAAATTATGATTACTCAGAAGAAGAAGTACTAAATATATTGAATGACAATATTATTTGAACAAAAAGAATTAATATTTTAAATATTTGCAAATAAAATAATTAGGATTGTTTTTTTTTAGTAATTATAATTAATTATTGTTACCTAATAGAGATTTAAAATAATTTTATCTAAGGGACAACAATCTATTAAATTTTCTTCATATAATTTGATATTAAAATAGATTTTAAAAAATAAGAAATAAAAATAAATATTAAATCGAGAAATTTTTTAGTTAAATTATTTATTAATTTTAAATTACATTATATAATTATTCAATTCAAATAATTTAAGCATGATTTAAAAATTTAAATTTCTTTTTTTGAATAATCATTTAAAGTTATTTGACAATAAAACTGTATTATTGGCTGCTTTCTGAAAATTTTTTCATAACAAAAATATTACTTTCATCAGTATTCTCTTCATACATTTTATTAAATTTATACATTGACCTATTCAAATTCAAAAATTTAAAAATAATTTTTGATATATTCAAGTTCCATATAAATAAATAAAACAAATTTACAATAACTCTATAACAATCAAAGCAACTAGCCATAATTCAGCTTCAATTAACCATTTGAATTTTAATCTCCAAAATGCTTTTTCAGTAAATTCTTCAAGTAGATTTTTCTCTGAAATATTTTCCAATTCAGATTTAAGAACTGATAAATTATAAATTAAAAAAATAAGTCAATAAAAAATTATACATATAAACATCAAACTAAAGAAGATTGCTAACCCTAAAAAAATATTATAATATTTAATTTTCAAGCCTTTAAAGTGATAAATTCTTGCAAATATTTTATATAACATTATGGCTAAACTATTTGGGCTGAAGAAGACTATAGTAAATACTGTTGTAAATATTGCTGAATAATACATGAAATTAAAGATAATCCCGTGATCTGGATTATAATGAATCCTTGTTTCATCTATGTTAGTATTATCAAAGTTCATTTTTATTAATAAAAATTTCTTCTTTTATTTATTTAATTATAATTCATTAGTTTTATAAAAATATGAAAAATTACAAAGAAATTATTATAAATACATGATAAAAAAATATAAGAATTTCAAAATCTTAAAATAAATTACCTCGGATTAATAAATTTTGAAGGTATTTTTAGAAGTTTTAAAAAATATATATTTAATAATTGCTTGAAAGATGAATATTTTATAATATTTATTATTGCCAATAAAATTATTTTTTAATGTTGTTTAAAAAGACTTATAATGGATGCGTCTTAGATATTATTGAGATCAAAAGAAGATTTAAACCATTAGCAAATAAATATGTTTTCAAAAAAATTTAAAACAGGGCTTAAAAAATAAATAAATTTTTAATTCTATAAATTGAATGAAATTTTTTAATTTATATATCTTAGTAAATTAATTGGAGTTTTTTTGAAAAAAAAAAAAAATCTTAATTAAAAATCTACAAAATTTCTGCTCTGTTCATAATATCTCTCAGTATCATTATCTTGAGGTAATTCTTTATCAAAAGAAACATCATGAGAATTATAATTTGTTGAATGGTTGTCTGAAACTTCGTGATTTTTCTCTGAATCCTTGTTTGAAACTTCACTATTAGAACTATGAATGTCATATTTATTATCATCTTCACTTAGGCTATTATGAGACGAAAACCAATTTCTAAAGTTTTCAGAAATTCCTTTTTCTACTTTACTTGAAGCATTTTCATATCCAAAATCAATCACATCATTAGCAAAATCACCTCCTATCATTACAGTATATCTGTCCAATCTACCTTCACTTCGATCTAGATCAATTTGTTTTACTATAGGGTCTAATGCTTTATTTAATTCTTCAGATACATTTTTACGAACATCTCCTATTTCTTTAAATAAATCTTCGAAATTTAATGATTCTGAACCATAATCAGGAGCGAAATCATTATGAATGAATGTTTGGAAGGGATAAAATCCCATTGAAAGTGAATATTCGAAATCTTTTGTATATTTGTTAATAACATCATCAATTATATCTTGTAATAAATTAGTATCACGAATCGTTTCACCGATGTATTTGGCTGCAGATATCGCATATTCATATGAAGAGAGGCCAGGAATTATAGTTGCAATATTGCTTGATAAAATAAGACACTTAGATATTATTAATGAGGGTCTTTCGGTTAACATAATAGATTGAATACCTTTAATTATTTCATTTGCTTTTGATGAATAATTAAATATGCTTCCGAAGAAGCCTTTTACTGAATTAGCTTTCGATTCATATTTAGTAAGAATTTCTTGTAATTTTGTTAAATTTTCGCTTTTGGTAATTTTCCAGCTTTCAAGTTTTTCAATGAAGCTTTGGATATATTTTATATCCTTTAATATTTCATCATTTTTAAAGAAATCTTTAAGATCTTGAATCATTTTGATACCTTCTTTCATTTTTTTTAATGTATCAGCTGCTGTTTGAGATATATCCTTCAATTGTTTAGATTTTTTTGATATGCTATCAAGAGTCTCCGATATAGCTAAAAGTCTATCTTTCTTTGTTTCTTCCAATTTTTTTGAGTCTTCTGTGTATTCAACTGGAACAGGGGATAAATTTGAAGAATTCAATTCAAAGAAAGACATTTTAGACCTTCTAATTTTCTTTTGGGTTTTATGCTTTGATGACTCTTTTATTTTAAAATTGCCAACTGTATCATTTTCGGAATTTCTTCTAAATTTCTCGTTTTGTAAATATTTATTTAATTGAGAATCTAATTTTAATGCTTCTTCATTTTTAAATTTATTTGTTCTTTTTAATGAAGCGATTGTGTTAATTCTTATTAATTCAGTTTTTACTTCTTCCAAAATTCTTTGATTTTCTTCCTTATCAGGAATTGAATTACGTTCATTTTTACGATTATAGAAATTTTCATTAATAAATTTAACAGTGAATTCAGAAAATTTTTCTGTTTTACATTCACTGAATTGATGTAAATAATCTTCAAAAAATCCATGTAGAAATTCATCGTTTGATTTAGAGAATGTTAATAATTTTATATTTTCAGGGATATTATCAGTATTTTTGTTTGCAAAAAGAAGAGAATTTCTTGCAAGAAATTTAACTAAGTGAATATTTTCTTCTTTGCTTACTTTGGTTATCTCATCTAGTGCTTTTTTGTTAATTCGAATATTAGTTAATATATCAACAAATTTTTCATCCAATTTTTTTTCAGATTTTTTAATATTGCTGAGTTTCTTTAATTTTTGTAATATGAATACTGCTCTAAAAGTTGCTTTCATTTTTCTAGTTAGTTTATTCTTTTCATTTTTAAGTTCTTCGTCTATGAAGCAAAAAATATAGTTTTTAATGATTGGAATGTACGCCCCTTCCAATAGATGAGGAGGAAGGACACCCAGAAAAGACGAAATTTTCATGACTGTATAAGCTTTAAAGTCTTTTTCTTGATAGTTGCTTCTTTCTAAAATATCTGAAAGCATAGCTGATTTCAAATTTACAGAATCTTTTAAAATTTTTTCAGTTGAATTATTGCTGCTACAGCCAAACTTAGAACAAACATAATTAAATAGTCGTCCAAAACCAAAAATTTTTGTTTGACTTTTTTTTGTGTTAAAACTTTCTTTTGAATAGTAATGTGAATTTTTGAATCTATGTGATTTCTTCGTTGAAGATATTTTGGAGCAAGTTATATAGACATTATGAATAATTAAGAGTATAATGAACAAATATGTTATAGAATTATTAAGGAAATTTTTAAACTTCATTTTTCAATTTATTAAAAAAATAATATTAGACAAATAAGATATTTACAAATTTTTCAAGTTTTTATTTCGAATTAATTAAAAATTTCAAATAAATTTAAACATTTAATTATTTTTTGAATTTTTGATTAATTAAAATAAAGGTTTGAAATTTTTGATAAATTAAATTGTTTTTTTGCAATAATGTAAAAGTATAAGACTATTCAGGTCAATTAAAATAATAATAAAAAAAGTATTTAAATACTTATGCTATTTAATTTCTAAAATGCGAAAAGTCCCAAACATCATATCAATAAAATGAGTTATTAAAAATGAAGATCTTTTGTTTTCAGAAATAAAGACAACAACTATGAATTATCTTATGATTTTTTTAAAACCTCTCGATTTTTCATCACATTGACTTAACTATTTTGGAAATCTGAACTACTTTGAAACGTATGATGATTAATTTTTTCTTAATTAAAAGCTTATTTTGAGATTATTTTGTATTTTAGTATTGAATGCAAAAATTTTCAGAATTAAATTCTGACAATAATTATTAAATAATAATTTAAACGTAAAAAACATATAAAAATATTCTTAAAATATTAAAATTTTATAAAAATTTAATATTTGATTAATTGATTTAAATTATGTTTATTAATTCATTTTTTATTAAAATTGAAATTTTTAATAAGGAAATTAAATTTACTAAATAGCATTTTTTTGTTTCAATTCGTTTCATATAAAAATTCTTTAATATTTTTTAAAAACAATTACTTAGAATAATATTATTAGGGCATATTTGTAAAAAACGATTTAACATAATATTTAATTAAAATTGATTATTTTGTAACAAAATTTATCAAGTTTAATTATTAGAATTTCTTAATTACCTTTTAACTATAACTTTTAAATCTAATTATTCTAAAGCAATTTTGATGACTTCACAAATTTTCTAACTGAATAAAATAGTATAATTCATACTTTTAACAAATTTAAAATATTTATAGATTTTTCATTATTAATGTAGTCTCCTGATTCAACAACATTATAAATACTTTTTTTGATATTATGCCTACTGGGTTTGAAAAATTCATATTGGTTCCATAAATCATATATCAAAATTCCATAAGTGTTGCTTAATTCATCGTTTATGCTCAGAGAATCGGCATCGGATTGAATTTCTCCTTTACTCTTTTTCTTTTCATCGAAATTCTTATCTAAAATTGTTTTTCTCAAAGATTTATTTTGGTTAAAATTGAAATTAGAGCTCAAGTTATTTACAATTTTATTAAAAGGAGATAACTCAGAATTTTTATTTGAACTATTATCCTTAAATAATTGACGATTTGAAGCTTTTTCTGTATCAGCTAAATTTTGATTAATATTACTTCTATTGGCATTGCTGATGTTGTTTGCAAAATTATGATTTGAAGTCCTTCTCAAATCAATATTTTCTATTTTAATTAAATTATTATTTATATTTAAATTAGTAAAATTATCGTTTTTTAAATCAAGTAGATTTTCTTTTTTATTGAAATTTGGGTTTGGTATGCAACTAAACATGTTTAGCAAATCTTCATCAAACAATGTAAATTTTAGCTTATCCACTTCAAATAATTTTTTTATAATTTCTTCAAGGCTTATTTTCTTTTTCAAATAATTTTCTATCTTCAAGTAACCTCTACTTTCAATCGAATTTTTATTAAAAAGTTTTTTGCATAAAATTTTATGAATATTGAATATCATTAATTTTTCATTTTTATTCATATCATTGTCTTTTTTTATAATATCTACATTTTTTAACTTTAGACTATGATCTTCTATTTTACTATCATTTTTGATTTCTTTTCCTTTAACATTATCTTTATTTGTCGGATTATAATTTTTAAGTTTTAAATTATTAGTTTTGAGATTATTAAAAGTTTCAAAGAAGGTTGACTTTCCTTGCTGATTATTTTTTACTTCAACATTATTATTCGTAATATCATCCTTTAGTTCAGAGTTTACGACAATATTAGAAATATTATTTTTATCACTTATAATTTTATTTTTGAATAAATCAAAATTTTCTAAATCCTTCTGATTATAAGTGTTATTATATTTTTTATTATAAAAATGTTTATTGAAATCTATAGTCCCATTAGATAAGTCTTTGTCTTCAACCGAAAGAAATTTATTATTATGTGCTTTATTTTCTTTGGATATGACAGTGACTTTATTAGTTAAATTCTCTTCATAGTCTAATTCCAGTATCATTTTTTCAACATCTAATTTTTTTACATTCTCTTTATATTTCAGAGATTGATCCCTGCTATCTTCTAAGTTCAAATTATTAAAAATATTCTTATAATCACTAGGTACAGAACTTTTTCTTCTATTCTTACTTATTTCTTTCAATAAAGCTTTTTGAGTTTTTCCATTTTTAAAATCTTGGATTTCTATTTCAGCTAATTTTTGAGATTCACTTTGATCATTACCATTTTTTTTGTTATCTTGGCTAAGATCAGAAATGCAAATAATTTTACTGTTGATTATTTGTGTTGAATTGGAATTAGGTAAACAGTTTTGCACACCCAATTTTTTCGGATTTTGATCTTTCTTGTTCATATTATTGTAATTATTGCCATTATCTATTACTCTTTTTTCGTTTTTTATTATTTTTTTTTTGGAAGATAAATTACTCAACAAGTCAACTTTACTGTTATTTATACTAATCAAGTTATTATCTTCTATATTAAGACTTAATTTATTTTGATAATTCGCACTATTTACATTATTTTCAAAACTTTTCATATAATATTTGAAATTATTAGAATTATGTACAGGATTTAAATGATTTGTAGGAGTAAAAGCGTTTCTTTTAAGTTTGAATTTATTACTAGAACCTTTATTATCATTATTATTACTAATATTTTTTAAATTATTATTCAAATTCTTATTATAATTAAGAGGTGAATTGCTATCAAATCCACTTTTTTTCATAATATTAATTTTCTTAGCAAAGATATTATTTCTAAAACCTTCATTTGCATCAACATCTATGTTAATTTTTTTAAATAAGCCAAGATTATTAATGAGTTTTTGATAAAATGCGATTTCAGTAAAAACTCGGCTTATAAGATTTAATACTGAAATTAAAACAAAGGAGAGTGCAGTCACAATCGCAAGAACATTTTGGAATTTTTCAAATTTACGAAAATACTTCAATTTCAAAGAATTCATTCTAATATTGATAGTCATATATACAGGATTTGAATCAATAAAATAATCAGTTAAAATTCTCGGTTCTGAAAATTTGTGAAAATTTGAGTTACAAGAATTTGATCCTATAAGTCCAAAGTCTGTTTCATAATCGATATTAGTCATATAATAATCTATTTGGCGATTTATATTTGAACTTAAAATAAAGATTTCATTATGAATGTAATTCTGTCCAGGTGTTGTTAAATTTCTATTATCAATGAAATAGTCAAGAAAATTAAAAGAAAAAATTGATGTTAAACTTTCATTTTGAAATTTTTTTGATTTATTATTATCTTGATTTAATATCACATTTTTTCTTTTTGAAACTTGAATTTGTAAAAATGATTGATTTTTGAAATCATAAAGCATCCCATATAATTCGTTTATATGAAGAGGGTCTAAGCAATATTTATCAAGCAAATCATTAGAGTATATATTATTTGGGAATATTACTTCTTTATATGTCTCTTCGGAAATTGAATTTGCTTGTAAAATTTTTGAATTTTTTTTTTCTCTGCGAATGTATTTATCATTTATGCCGATTCCATTACTTTTATTACTAAAAAGCTTAGACTGATTTATTAATTCATTTATTTCATCATTTTTATTTTCATTATTAATAATTTCATTAAATTTTATTTTATTTAATAAATTATTAATATTTGGATCAATATTGTTAAATTGTCTTTTATTATCTGTTAAATTATTTTTATTTATCATTTCGTTTTTATTTAAATTTCGAATAGTTTTTGTTTTGATGAAGATTTTATTTTCTATTTGATTAGTGCCTGGATTCAGATATTCCACAAAATCATAGTAATCAGTGCATTTTCCAAACGGCAAATTTTCAATGTTGGTAATGCTGGAAGTTGTATTATCTTTTTTTTCTATGGTTTGTTTTATTGAATAGACTTTTATTTCAAAGAATTCATTAGGTTCTTTTATACTTGTTAAACCTACTGGAGAATTATAAATCTGAAAAAACAAAGGAATCTCCGTAAAATTCTTATAAGGTATAGAATTCCTTTCCTCACTGGAAATTACAAATGAGTTTTTATAATTAAATAATTCTGTTAATAATGCAATTGATAAAATTCCGATAATTAATAAATAAATCATTGTAAATATTCTGCTTATATGTGTTTTTAGACTAGAATCTCTGCTAATTAGTAATTTTGGTTTATAGGTGAAAAAGTTCATAGAATCAATATAATCATTTATTTGTTTCATCTTCAAAGTTAAAATTAATAATTTTTAGGAATATATATAATTTATAATTTAATATTAAAAACATTCAATTATTTGAATAATTAAAATTTCTTGTGAATATTTATTGAAAAGAGGACTCTAAAATTTATTCCTCGAATAATTAGTTTTAAAAAATATCTTGACACAAGTCGGCAATCATTTTAAGATATCATAACAAAATTTAATAAAAAAATAAAAAAAATATAAATTTTAATTATTTAATTAAAGAATGAAATATAATTACATTTAATAATAATAAAAAATGAATTGGTGCTATAAAATAAGAATTATAATTTATGTTAAATTGTAAAACCGAAAGTTCAGTTAATCAAAAGTTCTGATTGTCAAAAATATTATTTTGCGTAAAGTTTAATGAAAAACGTTGAAATTTTTATTTAGTTTAAATGATATTTTAAAATTAACTATAATAAGACAAGCCATTATTTCATTTAAAAAAATTAAAGTTTTTAATTTATTTCTTTTTTCTAGGAATTTAATATTTTTCTTAAATTTTAATTAAAGTTTTACTAATAATAATAAAATAATT
>Ga0194116_10005164_pt1 | contig 14470 bp, 15 predicted proteins | sample TA2MahsurfametaG_4_FD_148617 | JGI IMG/M metagenome (GOLD analysis project Ga0194116, IMG submission 148617) | Freshwater microbial communities from Lake Tanganyika, Tanzania - TA2015008 Mahale S9 surface | ecosystem: Environmental > Aquatic > Freshwater > Lake | place: Tanzania: Lake...
CCCGATCAGGCCTGGCCCCTGCGCCCGGGTGAGCCGCTGCGGCTCGTGTATCCGCTGGCGGTGCCCGCCACGGAGATCGACCTCTACGGCTGGCGGTATTCCGAGGCCCGCAAGGCCTGGCGCATGCACGCCGGCCAGGATCTCGCGGCCCCTGAGGGCACCCCGGTGCTGGCGATGCTGCCGGGGCACGTGGTGCTGGTGGAGTCGCTCGATGGCTACGGCCTCACCGTGGTGCTCGACCACGGCCGCGGTTGGCAGACCCTCTACGCCCACCTGCTCGACGCCGCCGTGCAACCTGGCGATTTTCTGCCGGCGGCCACGGTGTTGGGCCGCCTCGGGCAAACAGGCCGCGCCACCGGGCCCCACCTGCATGTGGAGCTGCGCCGCCGCCTCGGCGATCGGATGATGGCCCTCGATCCCACCCCCCTGCTGGAGCAGGCCACCCGCCTGTTGCCGGTGGCCCCTCCGGAGCTGCAGCAGGCCCAGGGCCCCGCACCGAACACCCCTTGATCCCCATCCAGCGCCGTGGGCTCAGCCTGCGCCACGCCCCCGGCTGGGTGCAGCAGCAGGGCCTCGATGCGCCACTGCTGCGCCGCGCCCTGGTGGAGGAGTTGCCCTGGGAGCAGCCGCTGGTCACCGTGTACGGCCGCCAGCACCCCACGCCGCGGCTGTGCTGCTGGGTGGCGGATCCGGGCTTCACCTACCGCTACAGCGGCCAGCAGCCCCCCATCAGCCCCTGGACCCCCAACCTCTCGCTGCTGCGGGATCGGCTCCACCAGCACTGCGGGGTGCGCTTCAACAGCCTGCTGCTCAATCGCTACCGCAACGGCGCCGACCGCATGGGCTGGCATGCGGACGACGAACCGGAACTCGACGACCAGGCCCCCATCGCCTCCCTCAGCCTCGGCGTGGCCCGCGACCTGCGCTTTCGCCCCCGCCGCGGAGCGGAGCCGGCCTTCGCGGTGCGGCTCGAGGACGGTGACCTGCTGTTGATGGATCCCCCCACCCAACACCACTGGATGCATGCCCTGCCGCCCCGCACCCGGGTGGTGGCGGAGCGGCTCAACCTCACCTTTCGGGTGATCCGCAAGCCTTGATCAGCGGTGGCTTGTCAGCCCAGCACCGCGATGCAATCGATCTCCACCCGGGCCCCCTTGGGCAGGGCGGCCACCTCCACGCAGGCCCGGGCCGGCGACACCCCGGCGCCGAACACCTCGGCGTAGAGGGCGTTCACCTTGGTGAAATCCCCCAGGTCGGCCAGGAACACCGTGGTGCGCACCACCTGCTGGGGGCTGCAACCCGCCTCCGCCAGCACCGCCTTCAGGTTGGCCAGCACCTGGCGCGTTTCCGCCTCCACATCGCCATCGCCCACCATGGCGCCGCTGGCGGGATCGAGGGCGATCTGGCCGGAGCAATACAGCACCCCGCCGGCCTTCACGGCCTGGTTGTAGGGGCCCACGGGGGCGGGGGCGGCACTGGTGGTGACGGCCTCGATCGCGGCGGTGGTCATCGCAAGGGAAGATGGGGGGCTGAGCCTATGGCGAACCCGCCGGATGCGCATTGCCCAGCCCAGCTCCGAGCTGCCCCTGCGGCCGCAGGTGGAGCTGAGCGGCCTGTGGCACCGCTACCGCGGCCCCGCCTCCAGCGGCGACTGGACCCTGCGCGACATCGACTTCCAGCTGCAACCCGGGGAGTTGGTGGGTCTGCTGGGCCCCTCCGGCTGCGGCAAAACCACCCTGCTGCGCCTGATCGCTGGCTTTGAGCGCCCCGACCGGGGGGTGGTGCGCATCGGCGGCCAGGAGGTGGCCGGGCCCCAGCGCTGGTTGCCCCCCGAACGCCGCGGCGTGGGCATGGTGTTTCAGGACTACGCCCTGTTTCCCCACCTCGACGCCTGGCGCAATGCCTGCTTTGGGTTGCGGCGCGGCCAGGACAGCAGCCGTGCGGCCTGGCTGCTGGAGCTGCTGGGGCTCAAGGGCCTGGAGCAGCGCTACCCCCATGAACTCTCCGGCGGCCAGCGCCAACGGCTGGCCCTGGCCCGGGCCCTGGCCCCCGGCAGCGCCCTGGTGCTGCTGGATGAACCCTTCTCCAACCTCGATGTGGAGGTGCGGCTGCGGCTGCGGGCCGAGCTGCCCGGCGTGTTGTCCCGCTGCGGCGCCAGCGGTGTGATCGTGACCCACGACCCCGAAGAGGCCCTCGCCATCTGCGATCGGGTGGCGGTGCTGGAGTCGGGCCGGCTGCACCAGTGCGCCAGCCCCCAGGAGCTGGTGAACCGCCCCGCCACCGCCTTTGTGGGCCGCTTCGTGCTGCAGGGCAACCTGCTGCCCGCCCAATGGCAGGGCCATCGCCTGCGCACGCCCCTGGGTTGGCTGGAGCCCGACGGCGTCGAGCCCGGGGGCGCCGGCGCCGCTGAGGAGCCCCTGCAGGTGCTGCTCAGCCCCCAGGGGCTGGAGCTCTTCCCCGATGACAACGCCGAAGCCTGGGTGGTGGGGCGCGAATTTCTGGGTCGCGAATGGCTGTACCAGGTGCAAAGCGAGGGCCAGCGCCTGCGGCTGCGCCTGCCCCTCAGCGCCGACTACGCCCGCGGCCAGCGCTGCCGCCTGCGGCTGCGGGGCGGTGAGCCGGCGCGGCTGTTCCCCGGCGGCCAGCCCCTGCGCGCCGCCAGCGATGTGCCCCAGGTGCTCTGAGCCCTAGCCGCGCCAGAGGTCTTTGCTGCCGCGGCGGCGCCGCAGCTCCGCCCCATCCGCCGCCCGCACAAACAGGTTGGTGGCCCGCTCCAAGCCGATGCTGCTGGGGATGGTGGGCTGCCCCCCGGCCCGGTGTGCCCGCACCGCCGCCAGCCGCTCGGCGATGGCCCGGTCTGTGGGTTCCTCGGCGGCCGCCCAGCGCAGGTTGCCCTCGGTGTATTCATGGGCGCACCACACCCGGGTGTCCGCCGGCAGGGCCGCCAGCTGCTGCAGCGAGGTGTGCATCTGCTCGGGACTGCCCTCGAACAGCCGCCCGCAGCCCCCGGCGAACAGGGTGTCGCCGCAGAACAGCTCACCGCTGCCCTCCCCCTGGGGTGGCAGGTAGTAGGCGATGTGGTGGGCCGTGTGGCCCGGCACCTCCAGCACCTGCACCGCCCGCCCCAGCACGGTGAGGGCAGCGCCGCCCTTCACCCCCTGGGTTTGCAGGGGGATGCGGGCCCGGTCCGCAGCGCTGGCGATCACCGCGGCCCCGGGCCAGCGCGCCAGCAGCCCCGCGGCGCCACCGATGTGGTCGTGGTGGTGGTGGGTGTGCAGGATCGCCGTGAGCTCCAGGCCCCGCTGCTCCAGCCACGCCACCACCGGCTCCGCCACCGCCGGATCCACCACCGCGGCCGGTCCGGGGCCGTCGCCATGCAGCACGAACACGTAGTTGTCGCTCAGCACCGGGATCAGCGACACCCTCTCGGCGGCTCGGGTGGGGGCCTGTTGCATCGTTAAAGTCCCGGTTCAGGCTTTGCTCCATGATCACCGTCGCGCTGGCCAAGGGAGCCCTGCTCAAGGACTCGGTGGCCCGGTTCGCGGCCGCCGGCCTCGATTTCGCCGCTGTGCTGGAGCCGGGCAACCGCCTGCTGATGGTGCCCAGCGTCTGCGGCCGCGCCCGGGCCCTGCTGGTGCGCAACGCCGATGTGCCCGTGTATGTGGCCTACGGCCAGGCCCAGCTGGGGGTGGTGGGGTACGACGTGCTGCGGGAACACCAGCTGCCGGTGGCCCAGCTGGTGGACCTGGGCTTTGGCGGTTGCCGCATGAGTGTGGCCGTGAAGGCCAGCAGCCCCTACCGCCGCGCCGCCGACCTGCCGGCCCACTGCCGCATCGCCAGCAAGTTCACCCGCTGCGCCCAGGACTATTTCGCCGCCCTCGATCTGCCGGTGGAGCTGATCCACCTGGCGGGCTCCGTGGAGCTGGGCCCGATCACCGGCATGAGCGAGGCGATCGTGGATCTGGTGGCCACCGGCCGCACCCTGCAGGAGAACGGCCTGATCGCCATCGAAGACCTCTTCCACTCCACCGCCCGCCTGGTGGGCCATCCGTTGTCGCTGCGGCTGGATGGCGGTGAGCTGCAGGCGATCGTGGATCAAATCGCCGCCGTTGGGGCCACCCCGGCGGCGATGTCTGCCTGATGGCGAAGCGCGACCGGCAACGGCTGCTGCGGCTGCTCCCCTACCTGGGCCGCGACCGCCGCCGGCTGCTGTTCACCCTGGTGCTGCTGATCCCGGTGGCGGGCGCCGCCGCGGTGCAGCCGCTGCTGGTGGGCCAGGCCATCTCCGCCCTGCGCCAGGAGCCGGTGCTGGGTTGGCTGCAGCCCATGCCCCTGGATCAGCAGCTGCGCACCCTGGTGGGGCTGCTGCTGCTGGCGGTGCTGGTGCGGCTTGGCCTGCAGGGCCTGCAGAGTTTCAACGTGCAGGCGGTGGGCCAGCGGCTCACGGCCCGCATCCGCGACGACCTCTTCGCCCACGCCCTCGACCTCTCCCTGCGCTTCCACGACCGCACCCCCGTGGGCAAGTTGCTCACGCGCCTCACCAGCGATGTGGATGCCCTGGCGGAAGTGTTCGGCAGCGGCGCCGTGGGCCTGCTCGCCGACCTGGTGACCCTGCTGGTGATCGCCACCACCATGGTGGCGATTGAGCCGCGCCTCGGCCTGCTGCTGCTGGCCATCCAGCTGCCGGTGACCCTGGCGATGCTGTGGCTGCAGCGGCGCTACCGCAAGGCCAACTACCGGGTGCGGGAGGAGCTGGGCCAGCTCAACGCCGACCTCCAGGAAAACCTGCAGGGCCTCGAGGTGGTGCAGATGTTCCGCCGGGAGGGCTTCAACTCCCGCCGCTTCGCCCGCACCACCGAGGCCTACCGCCAGGCGGTGAACGGCACGATCTTCTACGACTCCGCCATCTCCGCCCTGATCGAGTGGGTGTCGCTGGCGGCGATCGCCCTGGTGCTGGCCCTAGGGGGCTGGATGGTGACCGCCGGCGCCATGGGCCTCGGCACCCTCACCACCTTCATCCTCTATTCCCAGCGGTTGTTTGATCCCCTGCGCCAACTGGCGGAGCGCTTCACCCAGATCCAGGGGGGGCTCACCGCCGTGGAGCGCATCGGCGAACTGCTGGAGGAGCCGATCGAGATCCAGGAGCTGCCCCTCGAGCAGCGCTCCGCCGCCGCCCAGCGCAGCGGCGGCCAGCGCAGCAGTGCCGGTGAGGTGATCTTCGAGAACGTCTCCTTCGCCTACCGCAGCGACGATCCGATCCTCACCAACCTCTCCTTCCACATCGCCCCCGGCGAGCACGTGGCCCTGGTGGGCCCCACCGGGTCGGGCAAGAGCACGGTGATCCGGCTGCTGTGCCGCCTCTATGAGCCGCAGCGGGGTCGCATCCTGCTGGATGGGGTGGACATCCGCGAGCTGCCGATCCCCACCCTGCGGCAGCGGCTGGGGGTGGTGCTGCAGGACACCTTCCTGTTCAGCGGCAACGTGGCCGACAACCTGCGCCTCGATGCGCGCATCAGCGATGCGGAGCTGGGTCGCCTCTGCGAGGAGCTGGGCCTGGAGCCCCTGCTCAACCGCCTGCCCCAGGGGCTCGAGACGCCGCTGCGGGAGCGGGGCGGCAACCTCTCCTCCGGGGAACGGCAACTGCTGGCGGTGGCCCGGGTGGCGATTCGCAACCCCTCCGTGCTGGTGATGGATGAGGCCACCGCCTTCCTCGACCCCTCCACCGAGGCCACCCTGCAGCGTGACCTCGACCGCCTGCTCAACGGCCGCACCGCCATCGTGATCGCCCACCGCCTGGCCACGGTGGAGGCGGCCGACCGCATCCTGGTGCTGCAGCGGGGCCGGCTGATCGAGCAGGGCAGCCACACCGCCCTGCGGGCGGCCGGCGGCCTTTATGCGCAGTTGGCGGAGCTCCAGGAGCGCGGGTTGGCCAAGCTCTGATCGTTGAGCCACGCGTCGATCAAGCCCGCCAGCCGCTGCGGGGCGCTGCGCATCGGCAGGTGCCCTTCCCCCTCCAAAAGCTCAAAGCGGTGCGCGTCGCAGTAGCCCGCCAGGTGGCGCACGTAACGGGGCTCCATCACCGTGTCGCGGCTGCCGGCCACCCACAGGCTGGGCACCGTGAGCTGGGCGGTGAGCCCCGGCAGCTGCCGCACGGCGCCCCGCTGCATGCTGCAGGCCAGCAGGCCGCGGGCGGCCCGCAGCTCCGCCACCAGCGGGCTGCGGATCGCCTCGGTGCCGGGCAGCTCCGCCAGCCAGCCCGGGCGCCAGCGCAGGAAGCCGGCGCCGCCGCGTCGCACCATGCGGAAGGGCCGCGGCTGGTACACGCCCCCGCCGGCGGCCACCTGCACCACCCCCTTGAGCTGCTTCCCCAGCAGCGGCGCCGCGTGCAGCACCAGGCTTCCCCCCAGGGAATGGCCGATCAGCACCAGGGGCCGCCCCTCGGCTCGATCGCGGCAGGCCTCCGCCAGCCAGCGGCCGTAGCTGGCCAGGTTGGGCTGCAGCCCGCGGGGCCGGGTTGATCCCCCGAAACCCGGCAGGTTGGGGGCCCACACCTGCCAGCGCGGTTGCAGCTGCTCCAGCAGCGGTTGCCACAGCCGGCCGGAGAGCATCCAGCCGTGCACACACACCAGCAGGGGGGAGCGGTTCAGAACCTTCCGGTGGTGGAACGGTCTCCAGCCTGCCCCAGCCCCGGCCGCCGTGGGTCAGGATCGTGCCAATGCTTCGCTCAGCCACCACCGAGCTCGACGCCCTCTACGGGGCGGAGCATCGCCTGTGCCCCACGGCCAACCCCCAGCTGTCGCTGGTGCTGAGCCAGGAGCGGGAGATCGATCTGTTTGAGCTGGAGCAGCTGTGCGATGCGGTGGGCTGGAGCCGCCGGCCCGTGCGGCGGGTGCGCAAGGCCCTGCAGCACAGCCTGCTGGTGGTGGGCCTGTGGCGCCACGACCCGCGCATCCCTCGCCTGGTGGGCTTCGCCCGCTGCACCGGCGATGGGGTGATCGAAGCCACTGTGTGGGATGTGGCCGTGCATCCCCTGTACCAGGGGGCGGGGCTGGGCAAACAGCTGATGGCCTACGTGCTTGATCGTCTGCGGCTGATGGAGGTGGAGCGGGTGAGCCTGTTCGCCGATCCCGGGGTGGTGGAGTTTTACGGCGCCCAGGGCTGGGAGCTGGAGCCCCAAAACCGCCGCTGCGCCTTCTGGTACGCCCCCTAGCGGCTGCTCCCGTAATAGAGCGCCGCCAGCTCCTGGGCGCCGACCCCCTGCCGCCAGGCCCGGCGCAGCCGGGCGTTGCGCCAAGCCACCCGCAGCACCCCCAGCCAGGCCCCATGGCGCCGCCAGCGGCGGCCATCCACCCGCAGGGGCTGCCCAAGGCTGCGCAGGGGCACCAGGGGCCTGAGCCGTTGCACCAGGTCAAGGTCTTCCATCAGCGGCAGGGGGCGGATGCCACCGGCCCGCTCCAGCAGGGCCCGCGGCAGCAGCAACCCCTGGTCGCCGTAGGGCAGCCGCCGCAGCCGGCAGCGCAGCCCCACCGCCAGCTCCAGCAGCCGCAGCGGCCATCCGCCCCCCGCCACCGCCAGATCGAAGTACCAGGCCGCCGGGGGTGCCGCCAGGGCCCGTTGCACCGCCGCCGCCCATCCCCGGGGCAGTCGTGCATCACCGTGCAACAGCAACAGCCAGGGAGCCGTGCTGGCGGCCACGCCGAGCTGCAGTTGGCGTCCGCGGTTGGCGGGGCCCTGCAGCAGCGTGGCACCCGCCAGCTGGGCCAGCACGCCGCTGCCGTCGTCGCTGCCCCCATCCACCACCAGCCGTTCGGCCACCAGACCGGCCGGGGCCTGGGCCAGGTCGGCCAGCAACAGCGGCAGGCGCTGGGCCTCGTTGCGCACGGGGATCACCACCGCCAGCTGCGGCCCGCCGCCGCTCATGACCAGCGGCTGGGGTCGTTGCTGATGGGCAGTTGGGCCAGGGGGCTGTGGGGGCCCAGCAGATCACCGCTGATGGTGCGGCACACCGAATCCATCGGCACGCAGAAGCTGCTGCCGTCGTTGTCGAAGGGGTTTTCCACGTAGGCCCCCACGCGCTCGGCGGTGACGAAGCCCACCAGGATCACAGCCCCCTCCCAGCTGTCGCCCCGGTTCACGAAGTTGAGGAACTGGGCGTAGCCGTAGAACCAGCAGATGCCGCGGATGAACACGTCGTAGGTGGGGGGGATCGGCGAATTGCGGATCCGCTGCAGGCCGCCGAGGGCATTGGTGAACACCTCGCTGCAGCGCAGCAGGGCATCGCGGCCCCAGTCGCTCAGCACCCCCTCCTGGTGCAGGCGGCCGATCGCCTCGGCCTTGCGCATCAACCCCTCCTGCAGCCGCATCCGCGGCGGCAGCCCCAGGGCGGTGCAGAGCCCATCGGCCTGCAGGCGTGCGTCGGTGCGCCAGCTCCCCCGCAGCTCGAAGTTCAACTGCCAGCACAGCAGGGCCTGCAGGGCCACCAGCCGCTGCCGCTCGGCCGGCTGCTGCCCCATCAGGCTGGCCAGGCTGTCGCGCCAGCTGCGGCTGTTGTTCACGATCGCGCCCCAGAGGGTGCGCGACTCCCACCAGCGGTTGATGGCCTGGGTGTTGCGGAAGGCCACGAACACCGACACGGCGATGCCCAGGGTGGTGAGCGAACTGCCGTCCATCAGCACCAGGCTCTGCACCTGCGGGCTTTGCTTCACCCCCACGCCGATGCCCCCCAGCAGGGCCATCAGGGCCAGATCCCAGCGCATGCGCCAGGCGAGTTGCGCCAGCACCCGCGCCATGTTGCGCCGCGCCATGCGCGGGAAGGGCTGGGCCTGGGGGTCGATGCCGATCATCCGGGGCGCGGTCATGGACCGATCATCGCCGCAGCCAGGGCCCCAGGGCGGCGCGGGTGTCGAGGTCGCTCAGCGGCCGCAGCAAGGCCGGCTGCAGCTGCCGCTGCCGCGCCCGCTCCAGGGTGGTGGCCAGCACCTGGTCGCCCCCCCAGGGGATGCCCGCCATCAGGGCGGCTCCCGCCTGGCCGAAGCCCGCCCGGTTCACGCCGATCAACCAGTAGCCCCCGTCGCTGGCGGGCCCCAGCACCAGCGGCTGCTCCTCCAGGGCCGTGAAGGCCCGTTCCAGATCGCCCCGCTCCAGGCCGGGCAGGTCGCTGCCGATCAGCACCACCTGCTCGGCGCCACCCCCAAACCCCAGCCGCCAGAGGCGCTGCATGCGGCAGCCCAGGCCGCCGCTCCCCTGGGGCAGCAGGGTGGCGGCGATGTCCTCCCGGGCGAGGGCCTGCCCCCAGCGGCGCAGGGCGCGGGGCCCGAGGCCATCCACCGCCAGCCGCAGCTGGGCGCCGCTGGCGGCGGCGGCCGCCGCCGCGGTGTGCAGGGTGTGGTGGGTGAGCTGCCGCTGCACCGCCGCCGCCCGGGTGGCCGAGCCCAGGTCCGCCGCCAGGCGGCGTTTGCAGCGCCCCGCCGCCGGCCAGCGGGCCAGCACCACCAGCTGGCGCCTCGGCCGGTTCAAGGGGTCAGTTCTGCCGCGGCAGTTCCGCCGGCCGCAGCTGCAGGTTGAGTTGCCGTTGGCCCCGCTGCACCCGCAGCGCCAGGGGTTGGCCCACCCGGCCCTGGTCCACCGCCACCTGCACCTCGGAGGGGTTGTCCACCGCCGTGTTGCCCACCTGCTGGATCAGGTCGCAGGCCCGCAGGCCCCCGCGGGCGGCCGGGCTGCCGGGCATCACCTCCACCACCACCACGCCGTTGCTCTCCGGCAGGCGGCATTCGGCGTTGGTGGCGTTCACCTCCCGGGCGAGTTGGGGTGTGAGGGCCTGCAGGCGCACGCCGATGTAGGGGTGCGAGGCGCGCCCCTTCTCCAGGATCTGGGCGGCGATCTGGCGCCCCAGGTTGATGGGGATCGCGAAGCTGAGGCCGGCGCCCGGGGCCTGGCGGATGGCGGTGTTGATGCCGATCACCTGGCCCCGTTCATTGATCAGGGGCCCGCCGCTGTTGCCGGGGTTCACGGCGGCATCCGTTTGCAGGTAGGGCACCCGCTGGCCCTCCCCCACCGCGTTGGTGCGCTGCACGGCGCTGATGATGCCGGCGGTGACGGTGTTGTCGAGGCCGAGGGGGTTGCCGATGGCGATCGCCCATTCGCCGGGGCGCACCTTGCTGGAATCCCCCAGGGGCGCCACCGGCAGCCCGGCCGCGGCCACCTTCACCACGGCCACGTCGGTGACCGGGTCGCCCCCCAGCACCTTGCCGCGGAAGCTGCGGCCATCGGGCAGGGTCACCCCCACCTCGCTGGCCCCCTCCACCACATGGGCGTTGGTGAGGATCACCCCGTCGGAGCGGGTGATGAAGCCGGAGCCCTGGCCCTGCTGCTGCTGGATCGAGGGGCCGGAGCCGAACAGGCCGCCGAGGGGGTTCACCACCCGCCGCACCGTGTCGATGCGCACCACCGCCGGCCCCACCTTGTCGACGGCGTTGACGATGAAGTTGTTGCCCGGTTGCAGCGCCCCGCCCGGGGGGGCATCGCTCACCTGGGTGGGGTCGCCGCCACGGCCCCAGGGCACCCCCGGCAGGCCGCCCGTGCAGCCCCCCAGCAGCAGCCCCGCCAGCAGCGCCGAGCTCACCGAAACACGCCGGTGCCCACTCACGAAACGGCCCATGCTGCTGGCGGTTGAGGTCGGTCTTCGGATCGCATCATCAGAGACGGGCAGCTCCGCTGACTACCCCTATATTCGTGACCCCTGGGGTTGGGCGTGGCGGTGCAGCAGGGGGATCAGCTGTGGCGTCAGGTTCAGGAAGCCCTGCAGGGCAACCTCTCCAAACCCACCTTTGAAACCTGGATCCGGCCGGCCCGCTGCGCCGATTTCGCCGAGGATCAGCTGCTGCTGGTGGCCCCCAACGCCTTCGCCTGCGGCTGGCTGCGCAAGAACTACCTCACCACCATCGGCGCGGTGGCCAGCGAGATCGCCGGCCGGCCGATCGCGGTGTCCGTGGACACCTCCGCCGGGGGTGACGCCGCCCCGGGGCTGCGGGGGCTGAACGGCGAGCTGCCGGCGGTGGCCCTGCCGGCCACGGCCCAGGGCTCCGCCAATGGCCACGCCAATGGCCACGGCGCCCCGGCTCGCACCCTGGCCGGTGCCAGCACCACCAACACCGCCACCGGTGAGCCCCCCCGCAAGCTGGCGCCCGGGCTCAACCCCCGCTACGTGTTCAATCGCTTTGTGGTGGGGCCCAACAGCCGCATGGCCCATGCGGCGGCCCTGGCGGTGGCGGAGGCCCCCGGCCGTGAATTCAACCCCCTGTTCATCTGCGGCGGCGTGGGCCTGGGCAAAACCCACCTGATGCAGGCCATCGGCAACTACCGGCTTGAGATCGACCCGGAGGCCCGGGTGGCCTACGTGAGCACCGAAACCTTCACCAACGACCTGATCCAGGCCATCCGCAAGGACGGCATGCAGAAATTCCGCGACCGCTACCGCGCCGCCGATCTGATCCTGGTGGACGACATCCAGTTCATCGAGGGCAAGGAGTACACCCAGGAGGAGTTCTTCCACACCTTCAACGCCCTGCATGAGGCCGGCCGCCAGATCGTGATCGCCAGCGACCGGCCCCCCTCCCAGATCCCCCGCCTGCAGGAGCGCCTGATCTCCCGCTTCTCCATGGGCCTGATCGCCGACATCCAGGCGCCCGACCTGGAAACCCGCATGGCGATCCTGCACAAGAAGGCGGAGCACGAGCAGGTGAGCCTGCCGCGGGACCTGATCCAATACCTGGCGGGCCGCTTCACCTCCAACATCCGCGAGCTGGAGGGGGCCCTCACCCGCGCCGTGGCCTTCGCCTCGATCACCGGCCTGCCGATGACGGTGGAATCGGTGGCGCCGATGCTCGACCCCGCCGGCGTGGAGGTGGAGGTGACCCCCGCCCAGGTGCTCAACAAGGTGGCGGAGGTGTTCGGCGTGGCGGTGGATGAGATGAAGAGCCCCAGCCGCAAGCGCGCCGTGAGCCAGGCCCGCCAGGTGGGGATGTACCTGATGCGCCAGGGCACCAACCTCTCCCTGCCGCGCATCGGCGATGAATTCGGCGGCAAGGATCACTCCACCGTGATGTACGCCGTGGAGCAGATCGAGAAGAAGCTCGGCGCCGACCCGCAGCTGGGGCGCCAGGTGCAGCAGGTACGCGATCTGCTGCAGATCGACTCCCGCCGCCGCACCCGCTAGGGGCCGCGGCTCAGCCGGTGATCGGCTGGCTGGGGTCGAGCCCCTCCACTTCGCCGGAGAACACCCGGCTGGCGGTGATGTCGTCGGCTTCGATCGTCATCAGGTCGAGCTTGGTGAGACCCCCCTGGCCCATGCCCTTGAACAGGCGGTTGGCCTGGCGCATGCGGGCCCGGTCGATGGCGTTGCGGATCGAGCGGGCATTGGCGAAGAAGGGGAGCTGCATGCGCCGCTGGATGTAATCGGCGAAGGCGGCCAACGCCTCCTCGCTGAAGCGGTAGTTCTCCTCCGCCAGGATCAGCCGCGCGATCGCCAGCAGTTCCTCGGCGCTGTAATCGGGGAAGTCGATGTGGTTGGCCACCCGCGACGACAGGCCTGGATTGCTCTGGTAGAAGACATCCATGCGCTCCTTGTAACCGGCGAAGATCACCACCAGATCGTCGCGGTTGTTCTCCATCACTTGCAGCAGGATTTCGATCGCCTCGGCGCCGTAATCCCGCTCGTTTTCGGGGCGATAGAGGTAATAGGCCTCATCGATGAACAACACCCCGCCCATGGCCTTCTTGAGCATTTCGCGGGTTTTCGGGGCGGTGTGGCCGATGTATTGGCCCACCAGGTCGTCGCGGGTGGCGGTGACCACATGGCCTTTGCGCACGTAGCCGAGGCGGTGCAGGATTTGCGACATGCGCTCCGCCACCGTGGTCTTGCCGGTGCCCGGCCGCCCGGTGAACGACATGTGCAGGCTGGGGGCGGTGGTGGCGAGCCCCACCTGCTTGCGGGCACGATCCACCACCAGCAGGGCGGCGATTTCACGGATGCGGGTTTTCACCGGCCGCAGGCCGATCAGCTCCTGATCCAGCTGCTCCAGCACCTCATGCACCTGGGCCCCCTCAAAGGCGGCCTCCAGATTCACCGGTGTGTTGTCCGGTTGCTCAGAGGAGCCCATCGATCGCCGCCGCGAAGGCGTGGTCAGCCTCGCCGATGGCGGCACCCTCACCTTCGGCCCGCAGGGTGATGTTCACGTATGTACGCCCGAAGCTGATGTCTGGGTAGCGGCCCTGCTGCTCGCAGAAGTCGTTGAGCCGATCCAGAAACGCCCGGTTGCTGGCGTAATCCTCAAACTCAACGCGGCGCTCAAGCCACTCCACCCGATCGGGCTTGGGGCGCGGGTTCCACTGGTGCTCCATGGCTTGACCCTAGATCGGCACCCTCAGGCCGCCAGGCAGTCGGTGCGGGCCACCCCCAGCCGCTGGGCCCAGGCACCGGCGTAGGCCCCATTGGCGGCTTGGGCGGCCGGATCGGTGCTGTTGAGCGGGTGGGGCATGGTGCCGTTGATGGCCGCGTTGGTGACGCAGAACATCGATTTCTGGAAGCTCATGCAGATCTTGACGCGCACATCCCCCTCACCCCGGGTGCGCTCCCGATACCACTGGTGCAGCCGCTCCGGCAGATGGCGGTACATGTCCTGCATCAGCAGGCTGGGGGGGATGCCAGACCCCATGCTCGGCAGCGGATCGGCGTAGAGGGCCCCGTAGGTGAATTGGGCCTGGTCGGGGGAGATCTGCTGGGCCTGGGCGTTGAAGCTCACGGTGCCCAGGAAGGGCATGCCCCGCAGGAACACCGCCTCCACATAGGGCACCGCCACATCCACCAGGAAGGTGAGGCCCGCCTCCGGCGGCAGCACCCAGAGCTGTTCCCCGCCGATGCTCACCCCATAGCGGATCGGGTTGGCGGCGGCGGCCACCAGGCCGTCCTTGATGAACTCCACCACCGCCGGGATGCTGCGTACGCGCCCGTCGGCTTCGGCGGCGGCCAGATCCAGGAACAGATCGCTCATCACCCGCCAGAACTGGCCCAGGGCATGGGTGGTGGCGGCGGAGCGGATCAGCTCCGGCAGGAATCCCGGGAACAGGGGGTTGAGCAGCGCCAGCAGTGGATCGCGGCGGCGCTTGGCGTCGATGATCCGGCGGCAGTTGTCGGCGAAGGCTTCGGAGTCGAAATAGGCATCCATGCCGCCGGTGGCATGCCAGAACATCGCCTTCTGGCAGTACTCGGCGTATTCGAAATTGATGCGGTCGTGGTTGAGGTGGCGCCAGATCTTGGCGGGGCTGTGGTCGCCGTCGAGGTACTTGAAGATCGGCAGCGGATTGAGGAACTGCCGCTCCGCCTGGTAGATCAGGTTGATGCTGTAGGCGTCGAGCACTTCGCCGTAGCTCTTGAGCACATCCACCACCTCGAGCAGGTGGTCGGGGGTGTCCT
>Ga0194116_10005166_pt1 | contig 14470 bp, 13 predicted proteins | sample TA2MahsurfametaG_4_FD_148617 | JGI IMG/M metagenome (GOLD analysis project Ga0194116, IMG submission 148617) | Freshwater microbial communities from Lake Tanganyika, Tanzania - TA2015008 Mahale S9 surface | ecosystem: Environmental > Aquatic > Freshwater > Lake | place: Tanzania: Lake...
TTAATACTTGACCTTCGTGTTGTACGATGTATTTTTGTTCCATGGATTCAAATGTAGAAGTAGGTTTACAAGTAGCAGAATATTTATTGCAAATTAAAGCCATTGAATTAAAGCCAACCAACCCTTTCACTTGGGCCAGTGGACTCAAGTCTCCCATTTATTGTGATAACAGAAAGACACTGTCTTATCCTACGTTGCGCACGCACATTCGTCAACAATTCGTTCATGCCATTCAGAAGGAATTCGGACCAGTAGACGTCATTGTTGGGGTAGCTACTGGTGGCATTGCTATTGGCGCATTGATTGCCCAAGAGATGGGACTTCCATTTGCTTATGTTCGCAGTGAAGCCAAAAAACATGGACTTGGAAATCAAGTAGAGGGTGTAATTGAACCCAACCAGAAAGTTCTAGTCATTGAGGACCTGGTAAGCACAGGGAAAAGCAGTTTGGCAGCGATAGACGCTTTGAGACAGATTGAGGCAGAGGTTGTTGGAATGGTTGCCATTTTCACTTACGATTTTCAACAAGCAACTGACGCCTTTCAGGCTGCTCAGGTGAAATTGCACACCCTCACAAACTACCATTTACTCTTAGAAAAGGCAGTTCAAAAAGAGTATGTGACAGAAGATCAATTGGAAACACTACGCAACTGGAGAAAAAGCCCCGCAGCATGGAGTGAAGCATTTTTAAATCAATAAATTTCATGGCTCAATTCGAAAGCAAACACGTTCAGGTCTCTGGAAATATAGCAGACATTCATGCCTTCCTTCAAAAAATGGAAAACATTCAATTGCTGTTACCAAAGGATAAAATATCGAATTGGAGCTGTACCGAAAATTCATGTACGTTCAAAATTCAAAATGTATATACTTTCACGTTGATTCGAACTCAGTCCAAAATATCGGAATCAGAAGCATTCACCCAGTTTACCACCTCTGAAGATAGTCCATTTGCATTCACTCTAAAAGCCATTATACAGCCGAAAGAAGCGGGCTGCAATTGCTACCAATCGTGCCAAGCCAACATCAATCCCTTCATGGAAATGATGGTAAAAGGTCCTCTTCAATCTCTCTTCGATTATATGGCTCAGCGTTTGCAAAAAGTGTTTCAAGAGGCACAATAAAGTATTTCAAGAAAATGATGTATCTTGGCTTCCATGTATCCACGTTTATTTGATTTTCTAGAAAAACAGCTACAACATCTTCCACTAGAGGAAATGATGAAGAGCAAAGTAAATGGTGAATGGAAATCCATTTCAACAGAATCTTTTTACAATCAAACCTATCGATTATCATCGGGTCTGCTCAACGCGGGAATTTTGCGCGGTGACAAGATTGCACTTATTACTGATGGAAATCGAATGGAATGGAACATCTGCGACCATGCCATTTTACAAATAGGAGCCATTGATGTTCCCATTTACCCCACCATGTCGGCTTCCGACATTGAGTATATTTTGAACCACAGTGAAGCCGTTATTTGCCTTGTTTCAAATCACGAACTCTACGAGAAAGTATCGAGCATAAAGGATAATTGTGGCGCCTTGCGCGAAATTTTCACCTTTGAGAAATATGGAGATACCAAACATTGGCTTGAATTGTTCGATGAACAGGTTTCTCACCGAGATAAAGTTAATGCCATTAAGAGCGAAATCAAGTCTGAAGAGTTAGCGACTATCATTTACACATCAGGCACTACGGGGCTTCCGAAAGGAGTGATGTTATCTCACGCCAACATTGCGAGCAATGTTCAGAATTCGCTTGATCGACTTCCGCCACTTGAAAAAGGGAAAGCGCGTTGCCTCAGTTTCTTACCATGTTGCCACATTTATGAGCGCATGCTGCATTATTTATACATTGAAAACAGTGTGCAAATGACTTTAACGGGAATGGAAAATATCAAAGATGATTTAATCATAACCCGTCCACATATTTTCACTGCGGTACCCCGATTACTTGAAAAATTCTTTGACGGTATTATAGCCAAGGGAGAAAGTAATACAGGAATCAAAAAGAAATTATTCAGCTGGTCAGTCCATCTTGCTTTGCAGTGGGAACCCAATGGAGCAAACGGTTGGTGGTATGAATTCAAATTAAAAATAGCTCGAAAACTTGTTTTTTCGAAAGTGAAAGCCGCTCTGGGTCTGACAGAAATTGGAGCGGTTGCAAGTGGTTCTGCCGCGCTTCAACCCCGACTTGCACGATTCTTCACAGGAGCTGGCATTCCAATTAAAGAAGGCTATGGATTAACCGAGACTTCACCGGTTATTACTGTAAATACTTTAAGACGACCCCGACTTTATAAAATTGGTAGTGTAGGAACACCCATAGATGAATGCGAAGTGAAAATCGCATCGGATGGTGAAATTCTATGCAAAGGTCCAAATGTCATGCTCGGCTATTTCAAAAATGATCTTGCAACTGGTGAGGTGCTGAAAGACGGATACTTTCATACAGGAGATATAGGCGAATTTCGTGATGGCTTCTTGTTTATCACAGATCGAAAAAAAGAATTATTTAAAACAAGCGGTGGAAAGTATGTTGCACCACAAGCGGTTGAAAATGCATTGAAAGAATCAATTTTTATTGAGCAATGCATGGTAGTTGGTGATGGACAGAAATTTCCTGCGGCACTATTGGTTTTAGATCAAGTTCTAACCAAAACCAAATTCCCACAATACAACAATTGCAGTGCAGATGAATTAGTAAACAAGCCTGAAGTCATACAAGCTGTTTATGCCGACATTCTTGAAATTAATAAACGCTTTGGCAATTGGGAACAAGTAAAGGCTTTCCGACTATTATCTCAACCATTCAGTATTGAGAAAGGTGAAATAACTCCAACATTGAAATTGAAAAGAAAAAAAATAGCTGAAATCTACAGTGCCTTAATTCAAGAAATGTATGTTTGAGCTATTCACGTTATTTGAGAATGAATCTGTCTTAACTATAAATCAATTTCATCACGATTGGCTTGATACTTTTTTCTATTATTTGTGTAAATCATGGGTTTGGATTCCGCTTTATATTTATGTTATATGGCAACTCATGACAACCTATGGTGTAAAAAAAGGAATCATTGCAATTGCATTTTTATCCACCACTGTAGGAGTTCAAGACTATCTCTGTAACAAAATAGTCAAACCAACAGTCGAACGCGCTCGACCATTTCGGAATGAAGAAATTCATCATAAACTTCACTTTGCAAAAGAGCTTGGAATAACAGAAACAAAAATGCATGAAACGCGAAGTGACTTTGGGTTTTATTCCGCTCATGCCGGAAACTTCGCAGCTCTCACTTTTTTCCTTTTGCTTGCGTTACCAAGACATAGAACTTTGAATACTGTATTTATTTTGTCTTCAGTTCTAATTGGTTTCGCACGAATTTATTTGTGCTTGCACTACCCTACAGATGTGCTGACGGGGTTCATTATTGGATCAATACTCGCTTATACTTTTCACAAAACATTCCAATTTGTCATTCGATGAATATAAGCCAAGTCATTAGTGGCGGTCTTGTTTTTCTGGGTGGTGGTCTAGGGTCACTCCTTCGTTACAACATAGGCCTCTTCTTTAAAAATCTAAATAGCCATATTCCCTTCGGCACACTCACATCGAACGCCATAGCATCTTTCGCAATTGCGATCTTCATGCTTATCAGCTTTAAATTCAACGATTCAAAAAATCTTATCTTATTGCTATCTACTGGATTCTGTGGTGGTCTCAGTACTTTCAGCACTTTCAGTTGGGAAACATTTCAATTGATTCAAAATGGCCAATGGACTTGGGTTGTTATTAACGTTGCACTGAATCTATTTGTTTGCTTGGGATTAATTTATGCGGTTTCAAGAAGCATTCAGTAAGCATCAATGTCAGTAAAACATTTCGAATATTGACTTCTCGGCATTGCGTCAATTGAAATACTGCTAAAAAAGCGTTATACCAGATTTAGAGAGTGAATTGAGTTCGTGAAGCAAAAACTACAAATATGAATTTCGAACAATTCAAACTCAAAACACAGCAAAGTAAAGATAAGATTCAGCAAATTGCTGCGAGTTTTAATCATAGTAAATTTGTATTTATTCAAAACAATTGGAAACATCTATTTGAAACGTAAAGGTGAAACCCCTTTAGATTTGGTAGAAAGAATTTAGAGAGACGCTACCTTTCTTCTAACAACATTTAAGTGGTCTAAAACTTTGGGTCCTCTGAGTGCCCTGGAACTTGCAGTGTGGTATTGATGAGCCGATAAAAACTTGACTTGAATTTCATTCCAAGTATGATGATTATCAATCTCATTGCAAGCTTTCATTTCTAAATACAGGCATTCCGCGATGGTCTCAAAATCATCTCTTCCCAAATAATCCAAATCAGCATCGCAAATAATCTGTTGCAACAAACCAACCGGTTGCTGTGGCATCTTGGTGGCTATAATTAATCCCGAGATAATTCCAATTTGCTCTTCATCGAAACATGGTTCCGCCCATCTTTTGAAGTATGAGACACTAGCCTCCTCATGATTTTTCCTTTGAAATAAAAATCCAGCGTCATGAAAAAGAGCCGCCGTCTTCAGGGCATGTAAATCTTCTCCTTCAACTCCTTCTCTCTCCGCAATTGCTGCAGATTCAATGATTACATCTAGCGTATGACGAGCATCATGATACAAATAATTTTCAGACAATTTGGTTTTCAAATCGGTCATTATTCGATCGTAAACACTTGCATAAAACGCTTCAAAATTCATAATCATCCGCTTATATCAGACAAAGTTAAATCAAGTTTAAGACTGAACCACGCTTTACAAAACTTTCTTACCTTTAGGCACCATACAATTGAAATGAAAATAAATCGATTCGTCAAACCTTGTTTCTCCCCAACAAATTGAAAACGTCCTAAATTTCATACCCATGTAATATTAAAAATAAAAGAATATGTCAAACATCATTGTTCCAACCGATTTCACGAGCACATCAGATGTTGCAGTGGATTATGCTTTAAATATATCTCGAGTTTTGGATTCAGAGGTTCATCTATTGCATGTAATTAAAAATGAAACAGAAAGAGAGACTGCCCTTTCAAAAATGTCTGCTCAAATTACAACTCATTCACATAAAACTGGAAAAATAGCGAACAGCCTCATCGTAGAAGGAGGCATTTTTGATGCTATACCTGCTGAAACAGAGCGTATGAATGCACAGCTCGTGGTTATGGGCACGCATGGTCTCAGGGGATTCCAATTCATCACAGGCAGTAATGCTTTGCGTGTAATTACCGAATCAAAGGCACCCTTTATTGTTGTTCAAGAAACAACCAAGCAAACGGCTGATATTAAAAAAATACTTGTTCCACTTGACTTACACAAGGAAACCAAACAAAAGATTAAAATTGCGGGTGACATTGCTGAAAAATACAATGCTGAAGTTCATATTGTGGTTCCAAAAGAAACCGATGAGTACCTACATAATCAAGTGATGCGAAACTTATCTTATGCTGAAGGATATTTTGAAAGCCGAGGGATAGCTCAGAAAGGAAAAGTAATGGATGGGGATCATGGAAGTTTCGTGAAAGAGATTGTAAAGTATGGACAATACGCTGAAATCGATTTAATCTGCATCTTGAACTTTGCAGGAGAACAATTGATTCATGCTTTTGGCGCTGATGCAGAGCAAAAAATGATAACCAATGAAGCTGGAATACCTGTAATGGTGATTAATCCTGTTCAAGCAAATTTGGATTCACGAACCATTTTTGCGCAGTAAGTGGTTGAAGCGCAATAAAAGTTTGTCAAAACGAAATTAAAACGTATATTTGGCGCTCGATTTTCTGTTAAGGGAATCTCGGGGTGTAGCGTAGCCCGGTATCGCGCCTGCTTTGGGAGCAGGAGGTCGTAGGTTCGAATCCTGCCACCCCGACAAAGAAAAGACAACTGATTTTGTGTGGTTGTCTTTTTTTTTGACAATATGATCTCGTAGCTCAGCTGGATAGAGCATCTGCCTTCTAAGCAGACGGTCAGGGGTTCGAATCCCTTCGGGATCACGAAGAGACGTAAAAATCCTCAACGCAAGTTGAGGATTTTTTGTTTGTAGGAATTCGTTCAATCAATACAATAATCCAAACATCAAGAGCAGGATTGAATTATTCACCCATCATGCATGTCTAATTGTGCAACTTTAGCTTTATTACGCGCATTATAAAATGCAAAAACAAGAAATTTAATCAATATGCTTTGCGAAATTTACCATGGCCTTTCGCACTTTCTTGGCCTGAGACAAGTAATCTTTTTCCTCATCTCTATAACCCAGGGGCATGAGCAGAACAGAACGCAAACCTTTCTCATTCAAACCTAGAATACGGTCCACTTCAGAGGGATTAAAACCTTCCATTGGTGTGGCATCGACCCTCTCATCTGCAGCGGCAATTAATCCCACTCCTAGAGCAATATAAGCCTGCATGCTCGCGTGATTAAAGTTTTGCTCTTGAGGTCGGTTGGGCCAAGACGAAACTATTCCATTTCTCATGCGTTCCCAACCTTCACTCTTTACACCACGCACTTCATTTACTAAATCAAACCAAGCGTGAATACGTTCAGGTGTGTACTGATCCCAAACTGCGAAAACCACAAGGTGAGAACAATCTTCAATTTGTGACTGATTGTTTCCTGCTGTTCGTAATACTTTTTTTAATTCGGGGTTCGATACTACGATTAACTCGTAGGGCTGCAGACCAATTGAAGAGGGACTTAATCGAATGCTTTCTATAATGCGATTTATTTTTTCATCATCCACTTTATTGCCGTTCATAGCTTTGGTGGCATACCTCCAGTTCATTAATTCCAATACCCTCATGACCTTTAATATTTGTTATTCTGAAAACAAATCTCCTCTGTTTTGGTTCAATCTAAATTCACGTCTCTTCTGACTTCTTTAGCCATTTCCTGTATGGTCTTTGGTGGTTGTCAGATTGAATTCGGAGCATTGCGCTTGAACCATTTTTGAAATTTTTCCCGAGCAGAAGCGTCGCTGCAGCGTTGACGGTTGACTCAGAAACGTAATTCGTTTGAGTGAAAATATCAGTTTGAGTTTGAGCCTGAGTCACGAAACTTCCTACGAATAAAAAAATAAAAAAAAGTGAAAATCGATCCATATTTCGAAATTAAGATATTCCTACCCCAGCCAAACTAAAATACAAAGCAGAGCAAAGGCAATTAGATTAACTAAGATTCCAATTCCGAACATTTCTTTGGCCTTTACCCATCCGGTTCCATACGCTATGGCATTGGGTGGCGTGCTCATTGGAAACATAAAATCGCAACTTGCCGCAAGTGTAACCGGTATAACAAACGAACTTACCTCAACCCCAAGTTGTGATGCCAATACCCCAACTATTGGAACAAAAATGGTCACCATGGCTAAGTTGCTCATCAAAGCCGTTAAGATCAGACCAACACCGCATAGGAGAATCAAATATGAAGCTGCACTCCAGTCAGAAGCAGATGACAACAGAACAACCATTCTATCTAACAATCCCACCTCTTTGAACGCCATGGAAATGGCCAAACCACCGCCAAACATGAACAAAACGCCCCAATTCAAATCTTTGGTATCTGTCCATTCCAAAATGCGTTCGTTTGCTTGTTTACTCGGTAAGAAAAACAACAATACTCCAGCAGAGAGTGCTATGAATGTATCATTGAATCCAGGCAAATTAAAATAGGTGGAAATGGGCTGTTGAAAAACCCACGCCACAACAGCAAGCATAAAAACCACAAAAACAACGCATTGCTCTTTAGACCATGAGCCCAACTCACTTCGCAATTCATGGAGACTATCATGCGCTCCCTCTATCCTCTCCGAATGTTTAAAATGTAAAAATTTCAACGTAAAAAAAACTGCAGTTAAAAGCACCAAGGAAAAAGGAACACCAAATTTCATCCATTCAAAAAACGAAATGGACTCACCAAATTGTTTATCAACTATACCCACTGCTGCAACATTAGGCGGTGTGCCAATAACAGTAGCCATTCCTCCAATACTTGCGGCATACGCCACCCCTAAAACCAAAGCTCGTTTCAGTCTGATTTGATCTTTTCCATGCGATAAAAGCAAAGCTACAGAAGCAGCAATAGGCATGAACATCAGAGCTGTAGCGGTATTGCTAATCCACATGCTTAAAACGTATGAGGAAATCATTACCGCAAAAAGAATATTGGATTTCTTATCCCCTGCCAAATCCAACAAGGCAAAGGCCAAGCGCTTGTGCAACGTATGCTTCTCAATAGCAAGTGCCAATAAAAATCCACCAAGGAATAAAAAAACAAATTTATCACCATAAACAGGAGCTAATTTGTCAACGCTGATAACTCCAGCCATTGGTAGTATTAACAGCGGCAGAAGCGCAGTAACTGCCATGGGAACTGTCTCTGATATCCACCAAAAGAGCATGAGTAAAACCGTTGACAAGACTACCCGTTCATTCCAAGTTAACCAATTCGGAAATGCAATTGCGATAATAAATGCAAGAAGTATTGGAAGTAAAAGATTTACTTTTTGCATGAAGCGCTAACTGTTGCTCACGTGAATAAAATGAAAAAAACTCGAAAGGAATCGAGTCAATACATCAAATGCTTCTTAGAAGTATTTTTCCATCCTGCCTTGTATTCTGCATCTACAAAATAGATTTTTAATTCAGCCTTGTACTCGGCGTTTACAAAATAAATCTTCTTTTTCGCTTTGTACTCGGCGTCTACAAAATACCAACGACCGTCATTGTCTCCAGCCTTGTATTCTGCATTCTCTTTATAAACCAATAAATCTGCCTTGTATTCTGCATCCACTACATAAACCTTTACCTGTGCTTTGTATTCGGCATCAACTGAATAAATCTTTTGGGCACTTGCGCTAATTCCAAACACACACAAGGCAAAAAGTACAACGATAGATCTCATAAAAGTTTTTTTTATTTCAACGAATATAAGGCATGTTGTGCAAGATGCCTAGCAAGACACTTCGCGTACCAAGCTTTTGAGGAATCGTACAAAGTAGCTTTCCTTGTAAATAAGTATCTTTCGAAGAACTTATCTTTGCCCCGTGCTAAAAAAGAATCAAATACTCGAAATTACCATTGCTCGGTATGCTTTTGGTGGCAATGGAATTGCATTTATTGACGATGATCGCGGTAAGTATACGGTTTTCGTAGAAAATACCATTCCGGGTCAGCGCGTCAAAGCTCAAATCACCAAAACAGACAAGCGCTTTGTCAATTGCAAATTGCTTGAAATTCTTGAGCATTCTCCTGAAGAAATAGACTCACCCTATTTTCCAATTCCGGGAGCTCCTTATGCCACTTGGCCGATAGAGAAACAGCAGCAAGCCAAGAAAGAAGGTTGCCTAGAGATTTACAAGCGCATTGGAAAGATAGAGCATGTAACTTCTTTATTCGACACCTATATTTCTTCCCCATTCATTTGGAATTACAGAAATAAAATGGAATATAGTTTTGGCGCAATTCGATTTGATTTAGATACCAAAGAAGAGCTCGATGAATTTGCATTGGGATTCAAACACAGAGGCACCTGGTGGATGGTTGAAAATCTTGATCGAGAATCAGGACTTTTCGATGCTACTTGGGAAAACAACTTATTCCGCATCCGTGAACACTGCGAAAAAACAGGTCTTCCACCATGGCACGCACCCAAGCGCGAAGGATTCTTCAGATATATTGTAGTGCGAAAATCATTCAAACAAGACCAGTTACTCATCAATCTTGTAACAAGTAGCAGCCACCTGAATGAATTTGATTTTTCCAAATTCCAACATCTTGTATTGGATATTTTAGGTGACCGATGTGCCGGAATTATTCACACATTGAATGACGACACGGGCGACAGATCAGAACCATTAAAGGGTTCTTCAAAACTCATGTATGGCTCTGAAGAAATGACCGAAGAACTATTGGAACTTTCGTTTCAAATGAACATGAAAAGCTTTTTTCAGACCAATCCTAAGAGTGCCGAACTTCTCTATAACAAAGCCATTGAATACTGTGCATTCGAGAATAATGAAGGTACCATTCTAGATTTATTTTGCGGAACAGGAACCATAGGTCAACTCATTGCAAAGCGAACTGGGCTTCCCATAGTGGGTGTTGATATTGTTGAAGAAGCCATTGAAGACGCTCGAACAAATGCAGCAAAAAATAACATTTCAAATGCTAGATTTATCGCTGCAGACGTTGGCAAATTCTTATTGGAGCATCCCGAATTCACAGACCAAATACATACGTTAGTATTAGACCCCCCACGCGGAGGAATAGCACCGAAAACACTTCGAAAAGTAATTGCTTTGGGAGCAAAAAGAATGGTATACATCAGTTGCAATCCAGCAACCCAAGCAAGAGATTGCGAAGCACTAGCGCTCGCTGGATATGAACTGAAAAAACTAAGTTTTATCGATCAATTTCCGCACACCGCACACTTAGAGGCTATTGGAATTTTTGAAAAAAATTGAACATTCTCTTGACAAAGTTGTTTACTGGTCATCAAGGTCAATGAATAGTCATTAGGTTTTGGTTAAGGTTAATCAAAAAAAAAGGTCGTTAACGAACGACCTTTTTTTATACCTAAACTATGAACAAACATTATTTCGTAGCATCATCTTGCTCCATGAAATTTTGCAACCAACCCAAAATGTCTATTTTATTTGATGGCTTTCGTGATTTTCCCTTTGGTTCTACAACCGTTTCTTCCTCCTGAGTCTCTTCTGACTGACTCACCTGCCTTGGCTCCTCTACAACTAGTGCTTCCTGCGTTTCAGCATGTTCGAATTTTTCAAATTCATTCTCTATCTCCACTCTAGCCTGAGTCTCCTCGTTTTTATTCAAGGTAGCTAAAACATCCTCAAATGTGAATGACCCCATGGTACTATAATCCAATGCGGGTTGCGGAACCTCCTGCATCACTGCACCCGGTTCTTCATCAACTAACAATAACGGATCTGTATAACTCACACCTGCACGCTCTTCACCGGTAATAACAAGTCCAAGACCGGTTGCTAATGCAGGAACCAGTTCATCCATCCGAGAGAAATTAATTACATGCTCGGTTGGTGCGCCAATTCTACAACTCAAACCCGTTGTGAATTCCACCAATTGACGAATGTGTTTCAATTGAGAACCTCCGCCTGTTAATACAATTCCACCGATTAATTTCCGCTCATATTGACTACGAACAATTTCAAAATGAACCAAATCCAGAATTTCTTTCATTCTGCTTTCAATGATTCCGCTTAAGAAACTCAATGTAATTTCTTTCGGTGCATGCCCCTTCAATCCAGAAACTACAACTTTGGCATTTTTAGTTTCGCTCTGCAAAGCAGAACCATAAGCTGTTTTCAATTGCTCTGCATATTTACTCAAAATATGACAGCCGTTGCGAATGTCATCTGTGATGACATTTCCACCAAATGGAATCACGGCTGTATGACGAATGAGCCCATCGTAAAAAATAGCAATGTCGGTAGTTCCACCACCAATATCTACTAAAGCCACACCCGCCTCCTTCTCTTCCTCAGTTAAAACAGAAGCAGAACTTGCCAACGGTTCTAGGGTTAATTCTCCCACTTCTAAACCGGCCAACTCAACACATCTGTAAATGTTACGAATAGCTGGCATAGAGCCAGTAATAATATGGAAATTCGCTTGTAAACGAGCCCCAGCCATTCCAACAGGATCCTTAATTCCACCTTCCATATCAACCGTATACTCCTGCGGAATCACATGAATAATACTTTCTCCTGCAGGCACATGAATTTTCATCATGTCATCTTTCAAAGCCTGAACATCCTCAACCGAAATTTCTTGACTCAAATCTTTACGTGTATAAATTCCTGGCTGCTGAATGCTTTTAATGTGTTGACCTGCAATTCCAACATTCACCCGGTTTACCTTAATATCGCACTGCGCCTCTACCTTCGCCACAGCTTCCTTTATAGAAGCAACAGTTTGATCTATATTCATAACAACGCCTCGGCGCACGCCTTCGCTGACTGCCTTACCAATGGCCATGATTTCAATCTTTCCTGCAGCATTGATTTTACCTACAACACAGGCAATTTTGGTAGTTCCGATATCAATACCAACAACTAATTTCTGATTGAACTTTGAAGAATCATTGAAAGAAGCAAAAGAATGTGTCATATTTTTCTTATTGAGGTTGTTGCACTTGTGGTTGAATTGTTGAAGCTATTGTAGTATCTGGCAAAGTGATTTCACCGCGCTCTACACAAACTACTTGTCCATTGTAGTTCAAATTTATTCGTTCGTATTTTTCTAGATTTATTCGATTCGATTGCGTCTTATAAAATTCAAAAAGCATTTTTGTTTTCGTATCTAAATTGTAAGCCACACCGTAATCAATAACTTGATTTCCTATACGAGGAGTGACTTCAAATCCACCATAACTTTTTACAGAAACGTACTCAATCAAATCGTTCAAATCAGGATTGTTATGGATATGCAATCCAAAAATGAACATCTCATCTAAATATGTTCCGTTGAGAACATCTGCCGTGTAATATTCTGATTTCACTGGAAACTCCATTGGCATAACCTCTGTTTCAGTCAGAAATACAGGGACTTGTGCAACCGCATAATTCAGCAATGAAAACGAATTCCCCTCTTTGTCGAGGTAAAAACCATTTCCACTTGGATTCAAAACGCGAAATATGGGAAGTCGTTCTTTCACTTTCGCACGAACTATTCCATCCACTCCAAGAACAATTTCACATGAGGCTACAGCAGCATCTTGACGAATGAACCGATTCAAATTTCCCAAATCCAACTCATTCATGGCCTTTCCCACCAATACTCCTTGCGGAATTCGCAGCAAGGAATCAATTCGCTCGGGAGTAATAAAACGATCATTCAACCCATTCTGTTCAATTTCAATCTGTACTTGAATGATCTGAGACTTCCCTTGCTCAACAATAGAAATACTCCACAAAGCAATAGATCCAAGCCCAACCAATACAAAAAAGGTCACGGCCAAGCCACGTATAATCATGGATTTCGTATTTCTATTTTTCACTTTCTAACCAATTGCTAATAGGTGTTACCAACGTGTCTATATCTCCTGCGCCAAGTGTCATTAACACTTGAAGACTTTCCCTATTTAGATATGTGAAGATGGCATCTTTGTCAACCAATTTTTTATCTTCCAACTTAATTTTATCAAATAACCATTGTGAATCAATTCCAGGTATTGGCAATTCTCTTGCAGGATAAATTGGCAATAATATCAATTCATCTGCCTGAGCCAAACTATCGGCAAACTCATCTGCAAAATCTCTGGTTCTTGAAAAGAGATGAGGTTGAAAAATGACTGTTATTTTACGATTCGGATTTAACTCTCGAGCTGCTTGAATGGCCGCATTCAACTCTGTTGGATGATGCGCATAATCATCAATATAAACCGTTTCCTCGCTTTTGTAACGCATGTCAAACCTGCGCAATACTCCGGTATATGATTCCACCAATTCAGCAACACTTTCTAATTTCATTCCGCTCAAAAGTGTTGCAGCAATTGCTGCAACAGCATTCTCTACATTGTGTCTTCCTGGAAGTCCCGAATTCAATCCAATCAAATGACCAAAAGGAGTATGTAGGTTGAAATTGAATTTGCCATTGAAAATTCGAATGTCTGAGGCATAAAAATCAGCATTTTCTTTTGCTGAATAGGTCCAGACTTTGGCTTCTGTCTGGATTTCATTCTCAATCTGCAATTCTTTTTTAACTACCACATGTCCTGTTGATTTCGTTTTTCCCAAAAACAACAAAAATCCTTCGCGAACAGAATCTGCATGACCGTAAATATCTAAATGATCAGCATCTAAACTTGTTAATACAGTAATGGTAGGACTCAATGTTAAAAAGCTTCGATCAAATTCGTCGGCCTCAACAACAGTAATATCTGATTGAGACAACACCACATTACTCTTGAAATTATTTGCTATTCCTCCAAGGAAGGCATTGCAACCCACTGAATGGTGCAGCAAATGCGCTACAATAGATGATGTTGTAGTCTTTCCATGTGTTCCACCAATGGCTATTGTTCGGTCAAATTCTGTAATGTAACCGAGCAACTCACTTCGCTTCCAGATTAAATATTCCTTTTCTATGAAATAATTCCATTGATTCGAAGTGGAGGGAACTGCAGGGGTCCGAACAATCAGCACCTTCTCCTTCGGTGTTACGTGAAGCAGTTCTGGAATACTCAATACACTATCATCATACGTAATTACAATACCCTCTAATTCCAATTCTGTTGTAAGCGCTGTGGGTGTTTTATCATACCCAAGTACATGGACTCCACGCTGATGAAAATACCTCGCCAAGGCCGACATGCCTATTCCACCAACACCTAAAAAATACATCACCTCAAATTGCTTCCATCTAGTCTCCATAAACAGCCTCCTCAA
>Ga0194116_10005168_pt1 | contig 14469 bp, 16 predicted proteins | sample TA2MahsurfametaG_4_FD_148617 | JGI IMG/M metagenome (GOLD analysis project Ga0194116, IMG submission 148617) | Freshwater microbial communities from Lake Tanganyika, Tanzania - TA2015008 Mahale S9 surface | ecosystem: Environmental > Aquatic > Freshwater > Lake | place: Tanzania: Lake...
CAAGAATTTGGTATTAACCAAAAGAGATTTTCAGTTGGGACAAGTAGAGGTTACAGGAGACAAAGAGCAACAAGTGAACAACGTGAATATCTCAGTTGAAACTCTTCGACCCAAAGATTTTAAGATTGTTCCTTCTTTTGGTGGACAAAAAGACATCGTTCAAGTGCTAACAACGCTACCAGGTTTTGTCTCTACTGGTGATCAAGGAGGTCAAGTATTTGTTCGTGGTGGTAGCCCCATTCAGAATAAGGTTCTACTTGATGGAATGATTGTTTATAATCCCTTCCACAGCATTGGTCTGTTTTCAGTGTTTGACACAGACATTATTTCTGGTGCAGATATTTATACCGGTGGTTTCGGAGCACAATTTGGAGGTAGAATTTCTTCGGTTATGGATATTCGCACACGCGATGGAAATAAAAAGTCAATGGATGGGAAAATTGGATTCAATCCCTTTGGATCGAAAGTTCAAATTGAAGGTCCATTGAAAAAGATGGGTAAGAATGGAAATGGTATTTCATACATTTTAAGTGCGAAGAACAGTTACTTGGACCGAAGTTCCAAAACGCTGTATCCATACGTAAACAACGGTGATGGTCTTCCATTTAACTACACAGATTTGTATGGTAAACTTTCGTTTTCGGGGTCGAACGGAAGCAGTTTCAATGTGTTTGGTTTTTCTTTTGACGATGCGGTTACGAAATATCAGGCGTTGTCGAATTTGAATTGGAAGAACATCGGTTTTGGAAGCAATTTCGTGGTAGCACCCACCTCTTCCTCTGTTCTCATTAATGGTATTTTCGCTTGGAGCAAATATGACGTAACGCTGCAAGAAGCAACGGTTGCGGATCGCAGCAGCGGAATACAGTCCTTTAATTTCGGATTAGACTTTAATTACTCTATAGGTAAGGACGCTGTAAAATATGGAGTTGAAGTTCTAGGTTTTTCAACCTATTACAACACGTTTAATCCATTGGGTGTTAAGGTTAATTTGGATCAGAATACAACAGAGCTTAATGCATTTATTTCATATAAAATCAATCGCAAAAAGCTTATTATTGAACCTGGATTTCGTTTGCAGTATTACAGCAGCTTAGCTGTTACCTCACCTGAACCACGGTTGGGAATCAAATACAAAGCAACTAGCCGTTTGCGTTTGAAATTGGCTACAGGTCTCTATTCTCAGAATTTAATGGCAACCAATTCAGATCGTGATGTGGTAAACTTATTCTACGGATTCTTAGCAAGTCCAGATGACATTCAAAGTACATTCACTTCTCCGAACGGTGAAGAAGTTGACGTGAAGAGTTCACTTCAAAAGGCATCGCATCTTGTTGGAGGATTCGAGTTTGATCTTACGGAAGAATGGAATTTGAACGTAGAAGGCTATTACCGTAATTTCAAGCAAGTCACCAATACGAATAGAAACAAGATCTTTCCTGACGATGCAGAAAACAACGACAAGCCAGAAGTGTTAAGAGAAGACTTCATACTTGAAAGTGGCTTTGCAGTTGGGTGCGATATTGTACTTAAATACAGCACAAAATTCTCTTCTGTGAATATGGTGTATTCCATTATGAATGTTGATAGATGGGACGGTTTACGTTGGTATGACCCCGTTTTTGACCGAAGACACAATGTGAATTTTGTTGCTTCACATGCTTTTGGAAAAGACAGAACGTGGGAAGTAAGTGCCAGATGGAATTTGGGAAGTGGCCTACCATTCACACAGACTCAAGGATTTTACGAGCCTCCAACGCTTCCTGGTGGAATTTCAACTGACTACATCTATACCAATTCACCGGAATTGGGAATTCAATTTGCTGAATTAAATACAGGAAGACTGCCTTGGTATCACCGATTGGATTTGAATATTCGGAAAACACAAAAATGGGAAAAGGCCTCGATGGAATACAACCTTGGAGTGACAAACGCATACAACCGAGCCAATGTATTTTATATTGATCGGGTTACAGCGAAGCGAGCAGACCAGCTGCCTATTATGCCTTCGTTTGGTATAGAGCTCAGTTTTTAGACTTTTCCTTACTCACCAAGTACACACCCAAGAAAATGAACAGGGCGAAGATGATTTTTGTCCAGGTGATGCTTGCTGTGTGATCTTGATTCCCTACACCGGCGAAGAGATATGCGAAAATTCCTGCGAGTAAGGGTTGAAGATAGATGTAAGCACTGGTAATGGTTGGATTCACATGTTTGAGAGCGAAAATGTTGAAGAGATAAGTGAGAAATGTGACAGCTACAATGATAAAAGTAAGACAGAACCAATGCAGCGAGGAGAGGTCGCTCCAAGGTATGGTTTTTAATTCAGACCATCCGAAAGGAAGAACGAAAACAAGCCCGAAAGTGAACACCCAAGTAATCACAAATAACGGCGAATATTTTTTCATGAGTCGGGGCACTGAAGTCAAATACACACCATAGCTCAGTGAATTAATCAAGATAAAGATGTCACCGAAAAAATGAGCGGAAGATTGTTCTGGATTGGGGCGTAGCAAGAGAATGCCAATTGCGCCAATGGTTCCTATGGCAATACCAACAAAGGTTTTCCACGATGGAATTCGTTTAATACCGAAATAAAAAAGAATGCCTACTAAGATTGGATTTGTGGTCATAATTATGGAGGCGTTCACGGGTGTTGTTAACGCCAAGCCATTGAAGAAGAAGAGTTGGTTTGTAGCAACACCGGTCAAACCGCAGAAGGCGAAAAGGAGTGCGTCTCTCTTATCGGGAATGCCTCTATTCTTACCAAGAAGAAGCCAAAACAATAGGCATGCACCAGCAACCCGGAGTACAATAAATGCATTTGCCGAGATGGGATGAGGCATTACCCATTTCGCTACCAAGTAATTGGCGCTATAAATGAGGGCAACAGCGAATAAAGCAAAATGGGCTAATCGCTGTTGAGTTGGCATTTATAAATTAGAAAGAGAGTTTAGGGCGGCAGCTACGTTGGATTTTGCATTTCCAATGAAAATGGCATTGCCATTGACAATAACGGGTCTTCTTAGAAACGTGTACTCTTCTAAAATGTATTTTTTGTAGTCACCTTCGGTGAGCTCCATGTTGTTGAGTCCAAGTGAACGATACTTTAACGCTACCCGACTAAATAGTGCTTCATAGCTGCCAGCACGTTTTTTCATTTCGTCCAATTCTTTGGTAGTGATCTTATCTAACTTGATGTCCTTGAATTCGAATTGCGATGTGTATGGTGCAAGTTCTTTCAAAATTCGCTGGTTTGTACTGCAAGAACCGAGGTGGAATATTTTTTTCATACGTGAAATATTAGTGTGGAAATAAATAACCAATATTCTTCGTGAAAAGTTTAAGTGCAATCGCAAAAAGTATGATACCGAACATTTTTTCCAATATGGCCAGTCCATTTGGACCAAGTATTCGTTCAATTGGATTTGTTAGCCGAAGTACCAGGTAAATGATGGGCATGTTCAAAAGGATAGCAATTACAATGTTTATGGCTTCATATTCGGCGCGAAGCGAGATGAGGGTGGAAATTGTTCCGGCCCCTGCAATGGTAGGAAATGCCAATGGAACCACAGCTGCAATTTTACTGGATGTATCTTTTTGCTTGAATAGCTGAATTCCAAGAATCATTTCTAATGCAATGAAAAAGAGAATGAATGAACCAGCTACAGCGAATGAATAAACATCTACACCAAAAAGACCAAGCACGGTCTCTCCTCCGAACAAGAAAAGAATCATTAAAATGAGCGAAACCAGGGTAGTAATGAGTGGTTGTACATTACCCGTTTTCTTCTTAATATCTAAAATGATAGGTATGCTACCAACAATATCAATGACCGCAAAAAGGACCATGAAGCAGGATCCGATTTCAACCCAATTCCAATTCATGAAGCAAAGGTAGATTTATTTCTGAAGTGTTTGAATGAAATTCGAAATCACTTGAGGATAATGTTCAATCTCCAAGCGTCGAACAACAAGTTCTACCTCATTGGCATTCATACCAAAAATCGACTCACTTTTTTGGAAGATAATTGCGCCATCGTCATAGTGCTCATTCACAAGATGTATGGTAATTCCACTTTCAGTATCCTGATCACGAACTACAGCTTCATGAACAAAATGCCCATACATGCCTTTTCCTCCGTGTTTTGGGAGAAGTGCGGGGTGTATGTTTAATATTCGATTTGGAAAGGCTTGCACCAGGTAGGTTGGAATGAGCCAAAGAAAACCTGCGAGAATGACCACATCCACCTTTTGCTTTTGTAGATATTCCAAAATGATGAGTGGGGAAGTAAAATCAGTTTTAGAAAATAGAAAAAATGGAATTTCTTCATTTGTGGCGTGTTGAATTACACCCGCTTTTGGGTTATTCGTTAAGATACATGCAACTTCAAAGGTGTTCGTTTTTTTTGCATGCTGAATAATATTTAGCGCGTTACTTCCGCTTCCTGATGCAAAAATTCCGACTTTCATTGTAATGTTTGTTTTTTATATGCTTTATCAAGTGCAGCTTGTACTTGGTTCGCAATGGAAAATTGATTGTTGAGTAGTTGTCTCGAGAGATCTTGAACAGTTTGGAAGTTGTTCATTTGATAAGCATCTTCAATTTTCTGACAGGTTGCTGCTGTCTCGTTCAAGTTAAACAGTTTGAAAGATGGCTTCATTTTATGGGAAAGTCTTGCAAGGGTATCGTTGTCTTTGCTCTGAATAGAGCGTTCCACTGCATGGCAGTTTTGTTCGAATTGCTCTAAAAAGATTTTACTGAGTTGAATCACTTGTGGAACTGAATCTCCTACCATTTCAAACAATTTCGCGAAACTGACTTGCTCCGTATTACTAATTTGACCATTCTGTTCAATCATGTGAGAAGAATTCAAAGATTGATTTTAATTTGTCTTCAGAAATACCAATACCAGTATCCTGAACTTCGAAGCAAGTGAGTTTTGCTTCTTTATAAATACGCACATTAATTTTTCCGTGTTCCGTGAATTTGGTAGCATTACTTCCGAGATTGTTCACAATTTGCGCAATGCGTGTGGGTTCTCCAACCAGATTGTTCGAAACATTAGGCAAAATGTCAAGTTCAAGTTTCACTCCTTTTTCTTCCGCCTTCAATCCAAAAACTTTGCAAATGGGTTCAATCAGTTTTCGAAGGTTAAACGAAATTTTTTCAATGTAGAATTTCCCACTTTTTAATTTCGACATGTCGAGTATATCATTGACAATGGCCATTAAATTCCGTGATGAAGATTGAATGGCATCGAGGTATTCTGATTGAATTGGACTAAGAGAAGTTTCGGCCAAGATTCCAGACATGCCTGAAATGGTATTGATGGGAGTGCGGATTTCGTGGGAAATGTTGGCCAAAAAGAGTTTTCGTATCTCTAAATCTTTCAGTGCCTTCTCTTTGGATAAATTCAGAAGGGGTGATTCTGGAAGATTCCAATTGCTCTCTTTGGTCCAATAAAATTGTTGTGTTTTCATCGTATAAAAGTGGCCCGAAGATAATCTTTTATATACCGAAATCCAATTGATTCTCATTAGAGATACAGCCAATTAATTTTTCAGTTTCCCTATCTTTACGGTCGAACAAAAAAGAGCATGTCAATTTTAGTTGAAAACGTTAGCAAGCTTTACGGACAGCAAAAGGCTTTGAATCAAGTGGGGTTTGAAGTTGGAAAGGCTGAAATCGTTGGGTTTCTTGGTCCGAACGGCGCAGGAAAAAGTACCATGATGAAAATTATCACGGGCTACATTCCTCCCAATAGCGGGAAAATTTATGTCTGTGGATATTCAGTTCTTGAGAATCCATTCGAAGTGAAGAAGCGCGTTGGCTATTTGCCAGAGAAGAATCCACTTTACATGGACATGTATGTAAGAGAATACTTGACTTTTGTTGCTCAAATTCACAAAGTAAAGGAAGTGGAAAAGCGTGTTGAGGAAATGATTCAATTGGTTGGATTGGGTTCTGAGTCACATAAGAAAATACATCAGCTTTCGAAGGGATACAAACAACGCGTAGGTTTGGCTCAGAGTATTATTCATGATCCTGAAGTGCTCATTTTAGATGAGCCCACAAGTGGCTTAGATCCAAATCAAATAAAAGAAATTCGCGATGTAATTGTCAGCATTGGAAAACAAAAGACGGTATTACTCAGTACGCATATTATGCAAGAGGTTGAAGCCATGTGTAGCAGAGTTATCATTGTTCGGAAAGGTGAAATTGTTGCTGACGGTGCAATTGAAGAATACACTCGAAATGGAAAGAAATTGGAAGATGTTTTTTCTGAATTAACGAAATGATTACTGCAAGCTTAACCGGTTTAGTAAAAATAATTTTTTGGTTGATTGTTGTCTCCTCGATTTTTCGCTTTTTCATTAAGCTAACGGCCAATTATGCTGTTCGAAAGGTGAATGAGGAGGTCAAACAACAGCAGCGAAAGGAAGGTGAGGTTCATGTTCAACATCAAACCAACACAAGAAAGCCAACACCTGAAGGTGAGTATATAGATTACATAGAAATTAAAGATTAGAAAAGACATGCTTAAGAATCCCTATTTTCAATTGGCTTGGCCTCATGCCATAGCTGTTGCAGTGTTGATTGCAATCGCTGCATTTTATTTTTCTCCAATCATGAAGGGGTATGATTTGGAGCAAAGTGATATTGTACAATGGAAGGGCATGTCACAAGAGTTGATGAATTACCGCATGTTGCATGATGAAGAAGGCTTATGGACCAACAGCATGTTTGGTGGCATGCCCGGTTATCAGGTATCAACAGAACATAACGCGAACATTCTTCGTCCCATTCTTTTATTCTTCCGTTTGGGTTTACCCGGAGCAATTGGCACATTATTTTTATGCTTCATTGGTTATTACATCTTAGGCCTTTGTTTGCGATTAGGACCATGGTATAGCCTCATTGGTTCAATTGCTTTTGGATTGGCTACAATCAATATTCTTTATTTGGGTGCAGGTCACACGGGAAAAGTAACTGCAATTGCTTTCATGGCTCCAACCTTGGGAGGTTTGATTCTAGCACTGCGCGGGAATCGCATACTGGGAAGCGCGGTGTTTATGCTGTTCTTAGGACTAAATATTGCTGCCAATCACTTGCAAATGACCTATTATTTAGCGTTTTTATTGGTCGCCGTTGTAGTGGGTGAAGGGGTGAAATTTGTGTTGAATAAAAAGTTCAAAGAACTAGCTATCACCGCAGGTTTCCTTGGTTTAGCAACGGTAGCAGCCGTTTTACCTAGTGCTAGTAATTTAATGGCAACACAAGAATACGGCGAGTATACCACCCGAGGTAGTTCGGAATTGACCATTAAACCAGAGAGCGGTGGGAATACCGAGCAAGAGGGATTGAGTGGTTCATATATTTTGGATTACAATTATGCATCTGGTGAACAATGGGGAATCTTAATTCCGAACATTAAGGGTGGTGTTTCGAAGCCCTTAACCGAATACCAAGATGAAATTGGAAGTCTTTCAAAATCGAATAAAGAAATTAGCAAATTCAACAAAGATTGGAAGCAAGCCATGCAAGGCAAGCCAGCGAGTTACTTTCAATTATCCATGTTGCAAAATGGTGTATATCCAACGGCTTATTGGGGAGATCAGAATTTTACTGGTGGGGCCTTTTATTTTGGCGCATTCATATTAACCCTTATGGTATTGGGTTTGGTGGGGTCTAAAGACTCTTTGAAATGGCCGTTTTTAATAATTGGAATTTTGGCTTTGATGCTTTGTCAGAAAGAAATGACAGGCATGAATGAATTTTTCATCAATAAGATTCCGCTTTACAATAAGTTTCGCGACAGCAAAATGATTTTGGTTTTAATACAAGTCATGGCAGGTGCTATGGCCATGTTGTTTTTGAAAGATTTGAAAGAAGGACAATTGGCATTTGGTGAAAAGGCTAAAAAGGTGCTTATTGGCGCATCTGCCGTTTGGATTTTAGCTCTAGGTTTTCTGTATTTGAGTCCCAGTGCTGCTGGTGAGATTCGCAATGAAAAGGAAATTGAGTCCATTGTTAAAATTAAAGAAGCAGCACCGCAAATGTTGAAAGAACAACTTGCAGATTCTCCTGATCAAATAAACGAGCAATTGGCTGCATTCAATGAAGAAGCTGAAGATTACGAGGGAGCGGTTTATTCCATTCGAAAAGAAATTGCAAAAAAAGATTCAGGCAGATCATTGCTTCTTGCATTTCTTGGAGTTTTGGTCATTGGAATTTTCCTTTTCGTGAAAAATAAGAGTGTGCATTTAGCCATGTTGCCTGTAGTTGGACTTATTGTTCTATTCGATCAGTTGTCTGTGTCAAGAAGGTATTTGAACACTGATATGGAGAAGGGAAAATATGCATCGTTTATACAAGAAGGCGACAAGCAACTTCCTGTTAAACCAACAAAGGCCGATGTTTCTATTTTGCTCGCGGAGATAAAGAATGTTTCAACCTTTGATGAAGAAGTGAAAAAGTTGAAGCAGGCTATGGATGCAAGTGGTATGTATGGCGCAGTTAAGAATCAGAAAAACTTGGATACACTGGCGCAATTTGGTGCTTTAGGTTTAAACAGCGACTACCGCGTTTTGAAATTGGGGAATCCATTCAATGAGGCGAGAACTTCTTATTACCATAAAAGTATTGGTGGGTATCACGGGGCGAAGTTGAAGCGATACAATGAATTGATTGATTTTTATTTGTTATCTCAAATTCAAAGCTTAACGGCCTTTCAGCAAAGTAAAATGGAATATCTGCAGTCATTGTCTCAATTGGGAAATGTTACCCAAGCCATGGCTGACAGTATTTTTATGGTTCTTGACTCTCAGGAAATGAAAATGCTAAAAGACCAAAATGTTTTGAATATGTTGAATACCAAGTACATCATTTTTAGTCCGGAGGCAGACGCCAATGTAAACAAATGGTCATGCGGAAATGCTTGGTTTGTGAATGAGGTGAAGCAAGTGAATTCTGCTGATGAGGAAATGCTCGGATTGAAAGATTTGAATGTCTACAACACGGCAGTGGCTCAAAGCAAATATCAGTCAGTTTTCCATTCAGGGTCATCTGCAGTTGATTCTACATCAAGTGTTATTTTGAAAAAATATGCAACAAATGAATTGGTGTACGAAGCAGTAAATAATGCAGGTTCCGAAATGCCAATTGTCTTCAGTGAGATTTACTATCCGAAGGGTTGGAAATGCACTGTTGATGGTCAAGAGGTTGAATATGCACCTGTGAACTATGTGTTACGAGGAATTATGATGCCTGCAGGCAAGCATGAAGTAATTTGGAAATTTGAACCAGAGGTATGGACCAAAGGAAACACCATTTCCACTGCAGGGTCTATTTTATTCTGTCTGCTATTGGGATTGTCAGGATTTGGTCTTTGGCGCAATCGCAAGCAAGTGGGCAACGAAGAGAAATCCGAATAAAACAGTTGGTGTTAAACTAAATGGGAAATGCGTAGCCGCATAGAAAGGCTGTGTAATTCCCAAACGTTGATGAGGACCTGCGACAGAAAAGAAGGCCAGCGTCATTTGCACCAACATGCTCATTGAACCAAGTAGGTGAAGTGAATGGACTAGTTTTCTATTCGACGCTATTTTTTGATAGAACAGATAGGCAAGCATAGCCAAAACGCCAAAGATTAAGTCAAAGTTTAATCCGAAAATTGTCATTTCCATTGGTGCTTGTCGGTCTTTAGAAAGAAGTAGAAAAAGAATTCCTATTGGAATTCGAATGGTCTGTAAAAGAATTAAATTCTTTTGGTTTAAACCGAGGAACAATCGTTTGCCTCTGGGAGTTGCATTGAGAAAAATATAGATGGCAATGGGGAATAAGAAGGGGAATAGGAGATGCAATGCGCCTGATTTTTGATCCATATACCACCTGTTAAGTGATAGGGTAGTTTGAAAGAGAATCCAGAAAAGGAGTAAGAGTTCAATGCTTAAAATGCGTTTTTGAATTCGTTCTGAACTTGAATAAAGTAGAACGCCTAAAAGCAAGGCTGCTATGAATAAAATGCTAATGTTGAGTAGGTGTGTTGAGAGTGATATGTTTTCAATCATGGTAATAAAAATGGTGTGATTTGACTGTTGAAGGTGCACGCCTTTGCGGAGTGAAGCTGATGTCTGTTGTTCGCAATTATGCGGTATGTAGCATTCACAAGAAGTAAAGGCAAAACATGAGTCAAGCCAAGGAGCACACGCAACATGGTCTTGGGTTTCGTGAATGTATATAGCTTGCGCAGAGCTTGGCCATTGGTATAAAATTTTTGATTCGCGAATAAAACAAGTGAGTTGGCATTTCTGGCTGACTCGGGCATTTGCAATGCTGCTGCAGATTGGCCTTGAAGTGGTGCGAAGTAGATGGTTTTGCCTCGGTTTTTGCAGAAAATCTGCACGCTTTTATGACAAAAACCGCAAGCGCTATCAAAGAATAATATATTTTTCTCGATCAACTCATCCATTATGAACAAAGTTAATGCATGGGTGTCTTTACATTTGCATGGAGAAAATGAAAGCGTGTTTACTTGAAGAGAGAAAGGTGAGTCGTTGGGGGCTCAAAGAGGTTGGCTTGACATACCAAGCGCATCGGAGTTTTTCATTGGTCAATGCTCAGCATTGGAAAGCTGTTATAGGTGATGCCAATTTGTTTTTGTCACCGTCATATTTAACCGCGGTAGATTTGGGGCATCCTCAATCCATGACTTTCATTCTTTTTTACAAGGATGATGAGCCCGCTGGTGTTGGTGTATTTCATGAAATTTGTTTTATCAGTGGTGATTTAAGCTCGCATGTGAATACCACAGGTGGTGTTGAGTTTGTGGGAAGAACATTTAAGAGTGCTACATCGAGATATTCCATGTTGGTCTGTGGGAATCCGCATTGTACGGGTGAGCACGGTTATTATTTCAAGTCTGAAATAGACGCACATGTTGCTATGCAAGCCTTGTGCGCGGCAGCGAATGCCCTGACGCTAACTATGCGAGCACAGAAAAAGCGCGCCATGGGAATATTGATTAAAGATTTTTATCCCGATGCTTTTGATCATGCTGAGGAGCTGAAAAAATGTGGGTTTCATGTCTTTCAGGTCGATAATCAGAACAGAATGCAATTGGCAGATCATTGGTCTGTTTTGGATGATTATCTCAATGATTTAAATACAAAATTCAGGACCAAGGTCAAGTCTGTTTTAAATAAGTCAAAGGATGTGCACATTCGAGAGTGGCATTTAGAAGACATGCAAAAGAATGCACAATTGCTGCAGGTGTTGTACAGAGCAGTATATGACCGAGCCGATTTCGCAATGGAGCCCATGAGTATGGAATTTTTATTGCATTTGAAAATGCAGCTGAAAGAGCGCATGCTTGTTCAAGTCTTTGAATTGCAAGAGGAAGTTGTAGGGTTTCAAATTGGAATTTTCAATGGATCTGAATTGGAAGCTTTTGCTGTAGGAATTGATTATGCGCAAAATCAGCAGCATTCCATTTACGGGCGTATGCTTGTTGAGTTTATTCAAATGGCTTTAAATAAGAAGCGCAGTTCCATTGCATTTGGCAGAACTGCCGGTGAAATAAAATCAACCTTTGGCGCATTTCCAGTAAAAATGAGAGTGGCAGCGCGCCATCCTGGTTTTTTTCGAAACATGATGCTAACTCCCTTTTTTAGAAATGTTCATCCTGCAGACGAGCCACAGCGCTATCCGTTTAAAGGTGAAGTGGCGCTTCGTGTAGAACATGAACAGAAAATATGGAACAATGAAATTGACTAAGAAGCAAGAGCAAATTGTTCTCATTACGTTGGCAGCCATTCAATTCACCAACATTGTTGATTTCATGATTATGATGCCCATGGGTGATCTGCTGAAAAGAGATTTACACATCAATCCAACAGGATTCGGTTGGCTAGTCAGTGCCTATGGATTGGCTGCCGGAATTACGGCATTTATTGGCGTTTTTTATCTCGATTCATTGGATCGAAAGCGAGCATTGTTGGTGGCTTATCTGGGATTTATTCTAGGAACTCTGAGCAGTGCAATTGTACCCACAACCACCAACTTGGAATTGAATTATGCTTTATTCATTGGTACGCGCGTATTTACGGGATTCACAGGAGGATTGTTGGGGGGACTTGTCATGAGTATTGTTGCTGATGTGTTTCCAATGGAACGCAGAGGAAGAGCTATGGCTACCATTACACTTGCTTTTTCTTTTGCTTCAGTTGTTGGAGTCCCTATTTCGTTGATGCTGGTCGATTTATTTGACGGCAATTGGCATGTGCCTTTTTATTTGGTAGCAGGTTTGGCAGTGCCATTTTGGATTTTGGCTGGGATTTATTTGCCTCGACTCAGAGATCACCTTGATACGAGTAAAAAGTTTCAACCTCTCGAAACCATTTCATACACGTTTTCAAATCCTGCTCAGAGGAGTGCTTTGCTCTTCACAATTTTGTTGGTGCTGGGACAATTCACTATCATCTCCATGCTGGCGCCGTTCATGATAAGCAATGTAAAATTGGAACAAGAGGAAGTGAAATACATGTATCTCGTTGGTGGATTATGCACAGTGATGAGCTCCATATTAATTGGAAAATTTGTTGACAAATTGGGGCGATTTCGAGTTTTTCAATTCTTTGCATTGGTTTCCATTGTTCCCATATTTGTGAATACACACCTCAGTGAAACACCATTGTGGTTGGTACTTATTTTATCTGGTATATTTTTCATTTTTGTCACAGGAAGAATGATTCCTGCAAATACCATAGTCTCAGGAGTTGTGAATCCGAAATACAGAGCTGGTTTTATGAGTTTGAATTCGGCGGCGCAAAGTTTAGCAAGTGGGGCAAGTGCCGCTATTGCGGGAATGATTGTAGTGCAGCCAGATGTCAATGGCCCCATGTATCACTATGATACGGTTGGGTATGTTGCAATTTCATTCACGTTTTTGGCTGTTTTAGTCATGATTCGTTTAAAAAAAATTAGCACATGAGAGCAATTGAGCAAATACCACATGAGCGTATGCGCATTGTAATTCATTCATGGAATGGAAAGTGGATTGTTGAGTTCGAAGCAGCTTCGTATAAACAAACCATTAAAATAGATCAAGAGCATCTTCCGAATGTAAATGACATTAAAAAATTACTCAATCAAGATTTTTTGAATAATATTGAAGAACAATTTCAGCAATTACACAAACTATGGACTCTCAATTACCGACAAACCCTGAACCCGCAATAAATTCTGTGAACCAAGAAAAGAAAGGCGTTCCTTATTTAACTGCACTTGCAATGCTTGTGTCGGTTGTTTCCTTGATTTTTGTCTTGTTGCAATACAATCAAATTTCCACACTGAAAGACGAGGTAAGTAAATCAAAAATTACAGATTCAATTAGCCCTGGTCAAGTGAAGGTGGCCTACGTGAACCTAGATAGCATCAACGCAAAATATGAGTTTATTCTTGAGAAGTCGAAAGAGCTGCAAGCGAACTTGGAAACGGCCGATAAAAAACTGCAACAAGAAATTCAAACCCGACAAAAAGAAGCTGATGAATTGATGTATTACATGCAAAATGGTAATCCTACAGCTGAGGATAAACGTGTGAGTGAAGGTAGACTCATGCAACTTCAAAATGAACTGGCTCAAATTCAACAGCAGGAAGAACAGCGACTCATGGAAAATGAAACGGCTTTGCAAACAGAATTGCATAACAGAGTCAGTGAATACATTGAAAAAGTATCGAAAGAGCAGGGCTGGGATTATGTCTTTGCTTATCAGCAGGCTGCTCCATTGTTGATGTTTGGAAATCCGCTGTATGATTTAACAAGCACCGTAATTACCGGATTAAACGAAGAATACACGAAGACCAAGCAGTAAAAGATGACCATTGCTGAAATAAAATACAAAGAGAATATTGCTGAGTACATTTTGTATTTGTGGCAAATGCAAGATTTACTTCGTGCTGTTCAATTTGATGTTGATGCCTTAGACGGTTTTATTCGTTCATATTTGCCTAATGAAGATCGTGTAGCTATAGAAAAAGAATGGTTTGGTCAATTGGCCAATACAATGCAAAAAGAGCAGGTACAGAAGAAGGGGTCTATTTCTGAATTATCTGAATTAATTGGTGAATTGAATTTTTTGCATCAGACCCTAACCACCTTGCTGAAAGATAAAGAATACGTGGAAGTGTATGCCTCTATTCAAGAGCCTTTGAGTGAATACAGAAAGCGTTCGAATGTTGATCAAATGACCGATGTTGAAATGTGTTTAACGGCTTTATACGGACTCTTAATGCTTCGTTTGCAAAAGAAAAATGTGTCTGAAGAAACTCAGGAAGCCATGCAGGTGTTTTCAAGATGGATAGGTAAATTATCTGGTCACTACCATGCCATGAAACGTGGCGAGTCACTACAACATTTTAATTAAAACTCCAATTGCATGGTCACAGGACCATCGTTTATGAGT
>Ga0194116_10005171_pt1 | contig 14467 bp, 13 predicted proteins | sample TA2MahsurfametaG_4_FD_148617 | JGI IMG/M metagenome (GOLD analysis project Ga0194116, IMG submission 148617) | Freshwater microbial communities from Lake Tanganyika, Tanzania - TA2015008 Mahale S9 surface | ecosystem: Environmental > Aquatic > Freshwater > Lake | place: Tanzania: Lake...
GGCCGCCCTCCGCAGGGAGACGGCCGCACCGATATCAGCTCTGCTTGCTGATCTGGGAGAACTCGAGTTCCACCGGGGTTTCCCGGCCGAAGATCGAGAGCAGGGCCTTGAGCTTGTTGCGTTCGCCCGACACCTCGATCACTTCGCCCTGGAAGTCCTTGAACGGGCCAGCCGTCACCAGGATCTGATCGCCCTCGGTGAGATCTACCTTCACCACAGGCTTCTTCTCGGCGGCGCGCTTGAAGATGCGATCCACCTCAGAGCGGCTGAGGGGGCGGGGCTTGATGTGGCCGCGGGCCTTGCCGGTGGCACGCCGGTCTTCAGCGCCCACGAAGTTGATCACGTTCGGGGTGCTGCGCACCGCCATCATCGTGTCCTCATCCAGCACCATCCGCACGAGCACGTAGCCGGGGAACACCTTCTCTTCGGTGCTGGTGCGGCTGCCGTCCTTCTTGAGCTTCACCGCCGGGGTCTGCGGGATCTCGATCTCGAGAATGCGGTTGTCCACGCCTAGGGTCACGGCGCGCTGCTCGAGCGTGGCCTTCACCTTCTTCTCGCAGCTGGAGGCCACCTGAACGGCATACCAGCGGGCGATCGGCGCACGGCCTTCAGCAGCGGGAGCACTGAGGATCTCGGCACCTTCAGCCGCCTCGGCGCCAGCCAGGTCTTCGGGGCCCAGCTCTTCAGGGCTCAGATCAACGTCGGACACGGTCAATGGCAAGGGACGAAGGGTGAACTCAGCGGAAGACCTGGGTGTTGGCCCAGCTGTAGAAGCGATCGATGGCGGCGATGGCGAACGCAGACAGGGTCACCATCAAGATCACGGCCACCGACTCAGCGAACAGTTGCTGGCGGCTGGGCCACACCACCTTGCGCAGCTCGGCCACGGTGTTGGCCAGAAAGCCGGCTTCGGGCTGGCCAACATCCGCGGGGGGATTGGCCTGTGGTTCAGTCGGGGTTTCCACCGGAACGTTCAGAGGGTGTTCCGCACCAAGGTGCGCGCCGTAGGGCAAACAGCCACCCTACCGGACGTGATCAAACCGCCGGCAGCAGCGGTGTGAAGCGCAGCTTCCCCTCCGCCTCCTGCAGGCTCACCTGCACGGCGTTGGCACCGAGGAAGCGCTCCTCCAACAGCTCGGTGGCCAGGGGGTTCTCGATGCGGCGACGCAACAGGCGGCGCAGCGGCCGGGCGCCGTATTCCGGCTCGTAGCCCTGCTGGGCCAGCCAAGGCACCACGGGCGCATCCACCCGCAGCTCCAGCCCCTGCTCCCGCAGCAACGCCGCCAGCTCCGCCAGCTGCAGATGCACGATCCGCTGCAGCTCCTCGGGGCCCAGGGGCTGGAAGCGGATCACCTCATCGATGCGGTTGAGGAATTCCGGCCGGAACTGGCTGGCCAGGGCGCGGTCCACCTGTTCGGCCAGGGCGTCGGAATCGCCGCCGCTACGGGCGTGATCGAGGATGGCGCGGCTGGCCAGGTTGCTGGTCATCACCACCACGGTGTGGCGGAAGTCCACGGTGCGGCCCTGGGAATCGGTGAGGCGCCCGTCGTCGAGCACCTGCAACAGCACGTTGAACACATCCGGGTGGGCCTTCTCCACCTCATCGAGCAGCAACACCGCATAGGGGCGACGGCGCACGGCCTCGGTGAGCTGGCCGCCCTCCTCGTAGCCCACGTAGCCCGGAGGAGCGCCGAGCAGGCGGGCCACGGCGTTGCGCTCCATGAATTCGCTCATGTCGAGCCGCACCAGCGCCTCCTCTTCATCGAACAGGGCTGCCGCCAGGGCCTTGGCCAGCTCGGTTTTGCCCACACCGGTGGGGCCCAGGAACAGGAAGGAGCCCACGGGCCGGCGCGGATCCTTCATCCCCGCCCGGGCGCGGCGGATCGCCGCCGCCACCGCCGCCACCGGCTCCCGCTGACCGATCACCCGCTCCCCGAGCCGCTGCTCCAGCTCCAGCAATTTCTGGCGCTCGCCCGCCATCAGACGCTGCACGGGGATGCCCGTCCAGCGGGCCACCACATCGGCGATGTCGCCCTCCTCCACCTGCTCCCGCAGCAACGACTGACCGGCGCGCTGCTGCTCCTGCAGCTGAGCCTCAAGGGTGCTGCGGCGCTGCTGCACCCCATGCAGTTGGTCGTATTGCAGGCGCGCCGCCTCCTCCAGGTCACCGTCGCGCTCGGCCTCAGCGATCTGCAGCCGCAGGCTCTCGTCGTCGGCCAGCAACTGCCTCAGCTCCGCCAGTTCCTCGCGCTCCCCCTGCCAGCGCTGCTGCAGCTCCTGCAGCTGGGCGCTGGCCAAGCGGCGCTGCTCCTGCAAGGCCACCCGTTCGGGCTCCGGTGCACTCTCCGCCGACAGCAGCGCCAGCTCAACGCACCGCAGCTCGCTTTCGGCCTCCTCCACCAGCCGCGGCTTGGAGGTCACCTCCATGCGCAGCTGAGCGGCGGCCTCGTCGATCAGATCGATTGCCGAATCGGGCAGGCAGCGATCGGCGATGTAGCGATCCGCCAACCGCGCCGCCGCCACCACGGCGCCATCGGTGATCGCAACGCCGTGGTGCAGCTCATAACGCTCTTTGAGGCCCCGCAGGATCAGGGTGCTCTCCTCGAGCCCCGGCTCCTTGATCAACACCTGCTGGAAGCGGCGGTTCAGCGCCGGATCCTTTTCCACCGTGCGGCTGAACTCCTCGGGGGTGGTGGCGCCGATGCAGCGCAGATCACCCCGGGCCAGGGCGGGCTTGAGGATGCTGCCCGCATCGCTGCTGGAGCGCTCCGGCCCCACCACGGTGTGGAGCTCATCGATGAACAGGATCACGCCGGCTCCGTCGCCTTCGGCGTCGCGCACCTCCTTGAGCACGCTGCGCAAGCGCTCCTCGAACTGTCCGCGGAACTTGGCACCGGCGATTAGGGCGCCGAGATCGAGGCTGATCAGCCGCTGACCCTTAAGCGCATCGGGCACCTCACCGGCCACGATCCGCTGGGCCAACAGCTCGGCGATCGCGGTTTTACCCACGCCGGGTTCACCGATCAGCACCGGGTTGTTCTTGCCGCGGCGCGAGAGCACCTGCATCAGGCGGCGGATCTCGGTGTCGCGGCCGATCACCGGATCCAACTCGCCAGCGCGGGCGGCGGCAGTGAGATCGCGGCCGAATTGCTCCAGCGCCGTGGGTTCCTGCTCGAGCTTCAGCTCGGGCGGTGCGGGGGGCTCGGGGGCGGGCGGCGGCTCGGGGGGGGAGCTGCGATCGATCCAGCTGTCGGCCGGTGGCGCGGGCCTGGGCGCTGGGGGCGCGGGCTGCTGCACCACAACGCGCGGCTCCGGCCGCTGTTGCCGCAGCAGCAGGTCTTCACTCAGGCCCTGCTCCGCCAGCAACGGGCGACCCAGGCGGGGTTCCTCCAGCAGGGCCAACAGGATCTGGGGCACATCGATCAGGCGGGCAGCGGCTGCCGCACGGCGCCGCTCGGCCGCATCGAGCAGCGCCTCCAGCGCCTCTCCCACAAACAGATCGCGCCCAGCGCTGGTGGGCTGATCGGCGCAGAAATCATCGAGCTGATCGAGCAGCGCCTCAGGATCAATGGGCAGGGGATCAACCCAGGCGGCGTAGCGGGCATCGCTGAACAGCACCTGCAGCAGGTGCTCCACATCCATCTCGCCATGGCGCCAGCGCCGGGCCTGCTCCTGACTGGCAAGCAACAAATCCCAAGCGGCATCGCTGAAGCGATCCGGCTCGGTGGTGAGGCTGACGCTGGGGGAATCAGGCCGCATGGGCGCGCGAGCTCAGCTCGATCAGTTCCACCTTGTAGCCGTCGGGATCTTCCACGAAGGCGATCACGGTGCTGCCGTTCTTCATCGGGCCTGGCTCACGCACCACCCGGCCGCCCTTGGCCCGCATCTGATCGCACACGGCCACGATGTCCTCCACGCCGATGGCGATGTGGCCGTAGCCACTGCCGATTTCGTAGCTACTGGTGTCCCAGTTGTGGGTGAGCTCCAGCACCGTGGTGTCGCTCTCCTCGCCATAGCCCACAAAGGCCAGGGTGAAGCGGCCGCCGGGATAGTCCTTGCGGCGCAGCAGCCGCATCCCGAGCACTTCCGTATAGAAGGTGATCGAGCGCTCCAGGTCGCCGACCCGCAGCATCGTGTGGAGCAAGCGCATGGCGGCCGCATCGGTCGGGCGCATTCTGGCCAGAGCTCGCCATTCGGTGCCAACGAGCACAAGAACTGCGGCAGGGGCGACCCATAGGATCGCCTAATTGTTTAAGCGTTGCGCGAACAGGCCGCTGTGATCGACACCCTCGACCTCGTGATTGACACCATCGTGGCCCGGGAGGTGCTCGATTCCCGCGGCACGCCCACGGTGGAAGCCGAGGTGATGCTCGAGGGCGGTGCCAGCGGCCGCGCCATCGTGCCCAGCGGCGCCAGCACCGGCGCCCACGAAGCCTGTGAGCTGCGCGATGGCGGCAGCCGTTACTGCGGCAAGGGTGTGCTGCAGGCCGTGAGCAACATCGAAGAGAAGATCGCCCCCGCCCTCTGCGGCCTGAGCGCCCTCGATCAGGGCACCGTGGATGCCGCGATGCTCGAGCTCGATGGCAGCGATAACAAGAGCGCCTTGGGCGCCAACGCGATCCTGGCCGTGAGCCTTGCCACCGCCCGCGCTGCGGCCAACGGTGTGGGCCTGCCGCTTTACCGCTATCTGGGGGGCCCGATGGCCAACCTGCTGCCAGTGCCGCTGATGAACGTGATCAACGGCGGTGCCCACGCGGCCAACAGCCTGGACTTCCAGGAGTTCATGCTCGTGCCCCACGGCGCCCCCACCTTCCGCGAAGCACTGCGGATGGGCACCGAGGTGTTCCACACCCTCAAGGGCCTGCTCAAGGACAAGGGTCTGAGCACCGCCGTGGGCGACGAGGGCGGCTTTGCCCCCGACCTGGGCAACATCGAGGCCGGCGACCTGCTGGTGCAGGCGATCGAAAAGGCCGGCTACCGCCCCGGCGATCAGATCTCCCTGGCCTTGGATGTGGCCAGCACCGAGTTCTTTAAGGACGGTCGCTACGCGTTCGATGGCGGCAGCTACAGCAGCGCCGAGATGGTGGATCAGCTGGCGGCACTGGTGAACCGCTTCCCGATCAGCTCGATCGAAGACGGCGTCGCCGAAGACGACTGGGAGGGCTGGGCCCTGCTCACCGAGAAGCTGGGCCAAACCGTGCAACTGGTGGGCGACGACCTGTTTGTGACCAACAGCGCCCGCCTCCAACGCGGCATTGATCTGGGCGTGGCCAACTCGATCCTGATCAAGGTGAACCAGATCGGTTCCCTCACTGAAACATTGCAGGCGATCGACCTGGCGGGTCGCGCCGGCTACACCAGCGTGATCTCGCACCGCTCCGGCGAAACCGAAGACACCACCATCGCCGATCTGGCCGTCGCCACCCGCGCCGGCCAGATCAAAACCGGCTCCCTCAGCCGCAGTGAGCGCGTGGCCAAATACAACCAGCTGCTGCGTATCGAAGACGAGCTGGGCAGCCAGGCCGTGTATGCCGGCGCGGAAGATCGTGGCCCCCGCGGCAAGGCCTGATCGCCGCCAAAGGCAACAACAACAAGGCGAAGCAGAGTGAGCTCATGACGAGCGTCAGCTTCGCCTTGGAGATTCTCAGGGAGTAAGCGGGTCTGTGCTGGCGACAAAACGCCTCTAGACCACCAAACCACACATCAGTAGCTGCTGCTTGAGGTCAGCACCTTGAGCAGAGATGCTTCTGAGAACATCGACAAATGCTTCGTCGCGTCTGCAGAGCTCCTCATAGGCAGCGCGATCCAATACAAATGCCTGCACATAATCCTCAGCAACAACACGACAGTTTCGCCTTTCCTGCAAAAAGAAAGAGAGCTCACCAAAATGGTCACCAGGCCCAAATCGGGGCAATTCCTCACCGTCATCCAGGCCATCTCGGAGAATCCGGGCATGGCCACTAACCAAAAATACAATTGAATTCCCGATCTCGCCTTCCGGGAGAACGACGCCGGACGGGTGAAACACTTCGGCAGTAACCAGCATCATTAGACTGTTTCTCAAATGGAACGGGATCTCTCGCAAAAGCGGAATATTTTCAGCCGAACCCTCCAAGATTTCTTCAGAGACAACTCGCCTCAACGAAAGCGGTAAATCAGCCAGTATTTGATCAGGCCGAACACCACGGTAATTATCCCAGAGAAAATTACCAAATTGCTGGAACTGAGAAACCGTGCCGGGCCTTACGCCATTCTGAGAAAGGTAGCGGCGCACAGCCGCCTGTTTCATCTCATACTCAGACCGACCATCATTCAACTGATTAACCACAGCAATAATGTTCCCAATAGCAACAGCAATCACAACAACGCCGATGCACATCGTAGACATCGCAAGCAAGATTTCGGGACGCGTCTTAGGAAGAACATCTCCGTACCCAACTGACGTCAAGGTCGTCAAGGCCCAATAAAAAGAAAACAAAAGCTTGTCGCCCATGCTTCGGTTCACAAAGCCATGCCGAGCGATCCAGCCATCAGATGAAGGATCAGAAAGCCCCAGGAATAACCAGGCGCAAGACAACCAGACGACCAAAAGAGCCAATGCTATTAAATATCTAACCATTCGCAGCAAAAGGGGATCAATTTGACTTGACCTCTCCCATGAACGTAGAATACGAAATACTTTAGAGGCGCGAAGAACCTGAAACGCCGCCGCCAAAGCCGAAGACGAAGCGATAAGAAATGGAAGACTAGAAAGAGAGTCCCACAAAAACCAACCCTTGAGGTAGCGGGAAAAAATCTTCTTTTTATCTCGAATCACCTGTCCCTTTAGATCAAAGGAACGTCGGGAGCAGACCACAACGTCAGCCACACCAAGCAGCGACAAAACAATCCAGAGAGATTTCAAGGCCAGCCCCGAAGCGGACAGCACAAGAACAACCGGCAGCAAAAGCCCCGACAACAACCCTGAAAGGATCTGGATCAGATCCCAACCCAGGCGACTAGACGGTAGTGCAGAAAGAGATGAAAACCGACGCGCCGAGCTAGCCATGAGCTACGCGATTCCACAATCACAAGCACCATAACATCATCTAACCTGCTGCAAATCCTTCAGAAAAGGAGAACGTGACCAGAGCTTTTAAGTCTGAACAAAGAATATTGGCCAATACAAGCAAAAGCCCTCTCTATACACAAGAGAAAGCATTGGGGCAGGGCAGCCAGCGTTGAATGATTGGATTGGATTGGATTGGATTGGTTCAGTTTGTCAACTTGTCGATGCGGCTATCGCGCCGCAGCCGGGCCTGCAGCTTCAGCCAGCTCAGGCCCACCGGCGCCGACAGCACAATCGGCACAGCGGTGAGGGCAGGGCGGGCACTGGCCGCCAACAACGCCGCCGACACCAACAGCGCTGCCAGCAACATCGACTGACCCACGCTCTGCTGGCTGAGGGCTACGCGGCGCAGCAGGCGATCGGTTTCGCCGGCACGGATCTGCACCTGCAGGTCGCCCTGTTCAATGCGCGAGAGGCTTTCCTCCAGGCGCTGCGGCAGGCCGAGGGCGCGGCTGCCCACCTCCACGGCCTGGCGTCCCAGCTGATTGAACAGGTCGTTGGGGCCATTGCCGGAGGCAGTCATCAGCGGCAGCAGGTAGGGGCGGGCAATCGCCACGAGGCTAAAGCTGGGATCGAGGCTGCGGCCCACCCCCTCGAAAGTGGAAAGAGCCCGCATCACGAAGATCAGCTCAGGCGGCAAGCGGAACGGCTGGCCATACACCAGCTCATAGAGATCGCCAGATAGCTTCTCGAGCACGTTGGCGGAGAAGGGCGGCGTCAGCGCCTCGGTGAGCATCACCCGCACCAGCCGCCGCACGGGGCCGGGGTCGATGTCGGCGGCGATCACACCGGCAGCCTGCAATTCGCTCACAAGCCCGGCGGCATCACGGGCGGCAGCGGCGGTGACCATCCGACCGAGGCGACTGCGCAACCGCTGCGACAGGCTGCCCACCATGCCGAAGTCGTAGTAGATCAGCGCGCCATCGCGGGCCACGGCCAGGTTGCCGGGGTGGGGATCGGCGTGAAAGAAGCCAAAGCGCACCAGCTGCTGCAAATAGCTGGCTGCGCCCTTTTCGGCCACGGCCGCCGGATCGATACCCGCCTCGAGGATCGCTTCGCGGTCGGTGATCTTGATGCCCGGCACGTAATCGAGGCAGAGCACACGGCGGGTGGTGAGCTCCCACACCACCGCCGGGATGCGGATGCCCGGGTCGTCGAGAAACTGCTGACGGAAGCGCGCCGCGTGCTCGGCCTCCAGGCGGAAATCCAGCTCCCGCAGCAACACCCGCCGGCACTCCTGGGCGATCGACACCCAGTCGCGCCCCACACCCCAGCTGGGATGGCGTTGCAGCACCACCGCCACCTGCTGCATCACCTCCAGGTCGAGCCGGAACAGGCGCTCCAGCCCCGGCCGCTGAATCTTGAGCACCACCTGGCGGCCGCTGCGCAGGCTGGCGCGGTGCACCTGGGCAAGGCTGGCGGCCCCAAGCGGCTCGGGCTGGATGTCGATGATTTCGGCGCAGCGCTCGCCCAGCTCTCGCTCCAGCAGCGTCTGCGCCGTTTCAAAGCTGAGAGCGGGCACGCTGTCCTGCAGCCGGGAGAGCTCCTCCACCCAGCAGGCCGGCAGCACATCCGGACGGGCCGAGAGCAACTGGCCGAGCTTGATGAAGGCCGAGCCGAGCTCCAGCAGGCGAGCCGTGAGCCAATGGGCGCGGCGGCGCTGGCGGGCCGCACGCCGCTGAGGCGTTGCCCCTCCGGGGTAGCTCCAGTCGCGCCCATCCAGCCAGAGCCCAACGAGCAACTGCAGCACCAGGCTCCAGATGCGCAGCACCCGGGCGGTGCTGCGCACGCCCTGCACCAGGGCCTGCATCAGGCCCGCTCCTCGAGACGGCGCGCCAACCGCGCCACCTGAGCCCGCAGCTGATCGATCTGCTCCTGGGGCTCTTCGGCAACACCCGCCTCAGGCGCAGCATCGGTGGCGGGGCTGCCGTGCTCGAGGCGCTGCGCTTCCAGCTCCACCTCCTCGCGGAACAGGTCCCACTCCTGGCGCAACCGATCGGGGGCATCCTGCGCCAACACAGCCAGGCCGGCGGCCGCATCGGCCAAGCCGCTGCCGAGGCGGGCCGACAGCCGGTTGAGGGCCGCCTGCACCAGGGTCTGAGGAGTGCTCATGGCAACCGGGCTGCGGCCTGGCTTGATCTGCTGAAACTGTGGCAGATCAGGGCTGGGCAGCGGGAGCTGCGGGCGGCTCGCCGGTGGGGAGGGGGGCTGGCGCCGGCGGGGCCAGGGGCTCGCCATCGGCAGCGGCGGGAGCGTCAGGCTCCAGTTGCTGGGAGCGCTGCAGCTCCGCTTCGGCTTGCCTGGCCTGCTCCTGGCGCTGGCTGGCCTCCAGCTGCTGCTGCCGCTCGAGCTCCTGCAGCTCCAGATCACCCGTGATCTCAGCCTCTGCATCGCCGAAACGGAGCTTGAGACTCTCCAGGCTGGTACCGGGAAACACCTGCACATCGAATCCGGAGCCGAACCGGATCAACTCACCCACGTTGAAGCTGAGCAAGCGCTGGGCCACGCCATAGGCCAACCCAAAGCAGAGACCGGCCACAAGGGGCCCCTGCCAGAGCGGCCGCGACTGCGAAGAAGCAGGAGTTGCTGACGTTGGAGACATGGCCAGATGCTAGGGGACACGACCCAAAGACATGCGGATTTTGCATAAACAGCAGAGCAATGTCGTGAGAACGCAAGTTTTAGGAAACGGCGCATTCATCTGCTCATAAGCTCCGGCGCAACGGTTGTGCTGCGAGAGGGTGCCGTTGTGATCTCGGTGGAATGCCTCGCCGCGCTCGATCACCTGATCTGGCTGCGCACCGGCCAGCGGGCCGCCGAAGCGCTCGACTGCGTTCAGCCCACGATCAGCCGCAACAGTCGCAAGTGTCTGGAGGTGTTCGAGCTCAAGCTCCAACGCAGCCGTGGCGAATGGCGGGTGTTGGGCGATAGCGAACTGCTGAATCTGGAACGCAAGGTGCATCAACAGCTGCGCTGGAGCCGCCACCACACCCTGCGCCTGGAAGCCCAGCACTGGTCAGCCCCCATCCTCGACGGCTTCGACCTACCGGGATGGCGACTCGGCAATGTGAATCAGCTCGAACACGAGCAACCGCTAGCGCTCCTGGAGCAGGGCGTGATCGATGCCTGGCTCTGCTCGGCGCCCGATGCCCCGGTGCGCTCTGGCTTGTGCGCTCTCCGTCTCACCACGATGCCGATGCACCTGATGGTGCCCACCAGCCACCCGTTAGCCGAGCGGCGCGGCTCCATCCCCTGGGAGGCATTACTGCCCTATCCGGTGCTGCCGATGCCCAGCGGCGCCTTCCCCATCTTTGAACGCATGCTCGAGCAATGCCTGTTGCTGCCGAGCCCCGAACGGGACCAGGCCATGCGCCAGGCCCCTTGGTGGGGCCGTCAGCCCCTTGAAGACCTGTTGATCGGCTACGCCTCACCGCTCACCGAGGGGCTTTACGGCAACGGCTGGGTGCGCCTGGATCAAGCCCTACCGGTGGAGGTGGGCGATGTGTTGCTGGTGCGTGAGGCCTGCCGGGATCACCCCCGCACCAACGAGCTGCTGCAGCACCTGCTCGAGCAGATCAGCCAGCTGAGCGCAGGCCACCCGGAGGTGGCGATCCACCGGGGTACCAACGCTTACGTCGTGTAATCGGCGTTGATGCGGACGTATTGATCGGAGAGGTCACACCCCCAGGCGCGGCCACTACCGGAACCAGAGCCCACCTGGATGCGGATCACCACGGTGTCGTTGTGGAGGTAGGCACCCGCGGCGCGGTCGCGCATGTAGGCGGAGGCGGCAGGGCGGTCAAAGGCCAGGGGCTGGCCTGCTGCCATCAGCTGGTGGTCGCCCAGCCAGAGCGCCACGGCATCGGGATCAATGGCCACACCGGCCCGGCCGGCCGCCGCCACAATTCGCCCCCAGTTGGGATCGCGGCCGTGCACCGCGCACTTCACCAGCGACGAACCGCAGATGGTGCGCGCGATGGCGCGGGCAGCGGCGTCATCGACGGCGCCTTCCACCAACACCTCGATCAAACAGGTGGCGCCCTCACCATCGCGGGCGATCGCCTTGGCCAGGTGTTGCGACACCGCCGTCAGGCCGGCCTCCAGTGCGTCGAAGTGCTCGGGGTTCAGGGGCTCACCGGCTGCAAACGCCAGGTACGTGTCGTTGGTGCTGGTGTCGCCGTCCACCGTGATCGCATTGAAGGAGCGATCCACCGCCCGCTTCACCATCGCCTGCCACACATCGGCCGGCACGCCCGCATCACAGCTGAGATAGCCGAGCATCGTGGCCATGTTGGGGTGGATCATCCCCGACCCCTTGGCCATGCCGCCGATACGCACGCGGCGGCCGCCGAGCTCTGCCTCCAGCGCGATCTGCTTGTCGATCAGGTCGGTGGTGAGGATCGCGGTGGCCGCTGCCGCACCCCCCTCGGAGCTGAGGGCAGCAGCCAGGGGATCGAGGCCTGCCAGCAGCGTGTCCATGGGAATCGGCACGCCGATCACCCCGGTGGAGCAGATCAACACCTCCTCAGCCGCCAGACCCAACCGATCGGCCATGGCCTGGGTGGCGCGCTGGCTGTCGATCAGGCCGCGATCGCCCGTGCAGGCATTCGCCTGCCCCGAATTGGTGAGCACCGCCCGGGCCCGGCCGCCGCTGGCCTGCAGCCGCTCAGCGCAGAGATCCACACAGGCCGCTCGCACCAGCGAGGTGGTGAAGGTGCCGGCGCACACGGCGCCCTCCGGGGCGAGAAGCAGCGAAAGGTCGGGCTTGCCGGAGGCCTTGAGGCCAGCGGTGAGGCCAGCAGCCAGGAAGCCCTCAGGAGCCGTGACGCCGCCAGAGATGGGATGCCAGGGATGAGTCACAGCCGCCGCTCCACGCTCGAATGCTGCGATTCTGAGCGCTGATCGCCCGCGCTCCAGCCCGTCGATGCCCTCTGAGCCCCGCTGGAGCGGACCGCAACGCCGCATCGGCCTCACCGGTGGCATCGCCAGCGGCAAAAGCACCGTGGCTGGCTGGCTGGCCGAGCAGGGGCTGCCCGTGCTCGATGCGGATGTGGTTGCGCGGGAGGCGCTGGCCCCGGGCACGCCGGGCGCGGCTGCAGTGCTTGCGCGGTATGGGGAGAAGGTGAGGGCCGCAGGCAGCGCCCCTGAGGCGGGCGTGATCGATCGCAGCGCCCTGGGCCAGATCGTGTTTCAGGCGCCCCAGGAGCGGCATTGGCTCGAGCAGCTGGTGCATCCGCTGGTGCGGGCACGGTTTGATGCAGAGCTGGCGCAGCTGGCGGGGGCTCCAACCGTGGTGTTGGTGATTCCGCTGCTGTTCGAAGCCGGCCTGGAAGGCCTCTGCAGCGAGGTGTGGCTCGTGGATTGCGAACCGGCGCAGCAACTGCAGCGGCTGATGCAACGCGATGGGCTGAGCGAAGCAGCGGCTCAGGCCCGGATTCAGGCCCAATGGCCCTTGGAGCGGAAGCGCGCCCTGGCGGATCGGGTGATCGACAACCACCAAGGGGTTGCCGATCTTCGAGCAAGGCTCAGCCTTTGAGCTTCTGATTAAGGATCTGGTTCGCCAGCTTCGGATCAGCCTTGCCGCCTGTTTTCTTCATCAGCTGACCCACGAAAAAGCCCTGCAGCTTGGTTTTGCCACCACGGAAGGCTTCCACCTCTTCAGGGTGGGCCGCCAGCAGCTCGTCCACAATCGCCGTGATGGCGGCGGGGTCACTAATCATGCCCAGGCCCTTGGCCTCAACGATCGCCGCCGGTGAGCCGCCTTTCTCCAGCATCTCAGGCAGGATCTCCTTGGCGATCTTGCCGCTGATCTTGCCGCCGTCGATCAACTGCACCATCTCCGCCAGTTGCTCCGGGCGGAAGGGGAGATCGGTGTAGGAGAGGCGGTTGGCGTTCACATAGGCAGCGATGTCGCCGGTGATCCAGTTGGCCAGACCCTTGGCATCGGCGCCAGCGGCCACGGCGGCTTCGAAGTAGTCGGCCATGGGGCGCTCATCGGTGAGCACTCGGGCGTCGTATTGAGACAGGCCTAAGGTCTCGGCATAGCGGTGACGCTTGGCAGCGGGGAGCTCGGGCAACTCAGCACGCCAGCCTTCACGCAGCTCGGCATTCACCTCGATCGGACCGAGATCGGGATCGGGGAAATAGCGATAGTCGCTGGCACCCTCCTTGCCGCGCATGCTCTTGGTGAGCTGCTTGCCTTCATCCCAGAGGCGCGTTTCCTGCACCACCGGCTCACCGGCCTCGTAGGCCTTGATCTGGCGCTGGATTTCATATTCGCAGGCCTTCTGGATCGCCGAGAAGGAGTTCATGTTCTTGATCTCCACCTTCGTGCCGAAGGGCGCATCGGGCCCGCGACGCACAGAGATATTCACGTCGCAACGCAGCGACCCCTCCTGCATGTTGCCGTCGCTCACTCCGAGATAACGCATGATCCGGCGGATCTCAGAGGCATACTCCGCCGCCTCACGACCGGTGCGCAGATCGGGCTTGCTCACGATCTCGGCGAGGGCCACGCCGGCACGGTTGTAATCCACCAGCGAGTGGGTGGAGCCAGCCAGACGATCGCTGCCGGCGTGTACCAACTTGCCGGCATCTTCCTCCATGTGCAGGCGCTCGATGCCGATGCGCTTGAGGTAAGTGTCTTTGCCTTTCTCTGCCACCTCCACTTCAATCCAACCGTCTTCAGCGATCGGTTCGTCGTATTGGGAGATCTGGTAGTTCTTCGGCAGATCGGGATAGAAATATTGCTTGCGATCGAACTTGCTGTGCTCAGCGATGTTGAGGTTGAGCGCCATGGCCGCCTTCACCGCATACTCGAGCACCTTCTGATTGAGCACGGGCAGCGTGCCCGGCAAGCCGCACACCACCGGATCGATATGGGTGTTGGGGTCGTCGCCGAAGGCCGTGGAGGCGCTGGTGAAGATCTTGCTGTTGGTCCCCAGCTGCACGTGGGTCTCCAGGCCGATCACGGCTTCCCAGGCGGCCTCAGCAGCCATGTGTGTTCTCCAAGCGTGGGCCGATCCTATGGAAAGGGGCCGGTGGCCATCGGCCGCAGTGGACTGAAACACTGAAGGGCCGTCTGCCGCTGCCCCCAAGCCATGGCCGCCACCGCCGCGACCGACACCGCTGCACCGGTGCTGATCCTCGGCGGTGGCCTAATGGGCCTGGCTCTGGCCCATGCCCTGGCGCGCAGCGGCAGAGCGGTGGAGGTACTGAGCCGGCGCCGCAGTGAAGCGGCCGGCTTCGTGGCAGCCGGGATGCTCGCCCCCCACGCCGAAGGGCTGAGCGGTGCCCTGCTGGAACTCGGCCAGCGCAGCCTCGAGCGCATCCCCGCCTGGGTGGCCCAGATCGAAGCCG
>Ga0194116_10005173_pt1 | contig 14466 bp, 17 predicted proteins | sample TA2MahsurfametaG_4_FD_148617 | JGI IMG/M metagenome (GOLD analysis project Ga0194116, IMG submission 148617) | Freshwater microbial communities from Lake Tanganyika, Tanzania - TA2015008 Mahale S9 surface | ecosystem: Environmental > Aquatic > Freshwater > Lake | place: Tanzania: Lake...
GTATTTTATCTAAAAAAAAAAAAATAAAAACTTTATAGTAAAGGTTAAAAGAAGAAGTAAAGAAAAAAAAATAATTGGACTAAGATTGAAATAATTAAAGTTAAAAATTAATTGATTGATAAACTCTAACTTTTGGTCCAAAAAGAAACCTTCGGTTAATAGTCCAATTAATGGTATTAAAATTGAAAGCCCAATTATATCAAATAAGGAAGATATAAAGTTTAAAAAAAAAATAAAAAATATTTTTTTTTTCTCTTTTCCAAATAATAAATTTAATTTATTGAATAGTAACAACACTAAAAATATGTTTTTTTAATTTATTAAACAAATATAACTATGGGTAAAATTATTCATTACTTTTTAAAAAAAATTCAAGCTCAAAAATATGTAATTAATAAATATGGTATTATTTTTTTCATAATTAATAAAATAAAAATATTACTGATTAAACTTATTCCAAACCTAGTATTATTAATAATATTTTTTCCAATTGCCTTAACTATAAGGTTTATTTCTCCTTTTTATTTAATACGCTTTCAGCAATTAATTTCAAATAGGTTTGGACATTATCTTAGTCAAACTGAAATATATCTTTGCGAAAAAAAACTAAAAATAAACCTACCTAAACAAAAATATAAAGATTTTTTTTTTAATATGTATGAAGGATGCTGCAATAAATACATAGAGAAAATTTTAAAAAAAAAAATAAATGTAATTCCTTATAGATTAGGTAATCCTATTAATATATTAAATAATTTTATAAGTTTTTTTTCAAAAAATAGTAATTTTTACAAAATAAATTTATATGATAATGACTTATTAAATTTATTTCAAAGGTGTGATATACAATTAAAAATTCCTGATTTTGATAAAAAAAAAGGTATAAAAATCCTTAATAATATTGGCATTAAAGAAAATACAAAATTTGTATGTATTGCTGCTCGTGGAGACGATTACTTAAGAACCAGACACCCAAATGTTGATTGGTCCTATCATGACTACAGAAACTCAAGTATATATAATTTTCTTGATGCAGTAGATTATTTAAACTCCAAGGGTTACTATGTTATTCGCCTTGGTAAAAATGTAAACGAAAAGATAAAAAGTAATAATTTAATGCTAATTGATTATGCAGACTCTAAATTTCAAGATGATTTTATGGATTTATTTTTATGCTTAAAATGTTCTTTTTTTATTTCGACAGGTTTTGGATTAGATCAAGCTCCCTATATTTTTAGAAAAAAAATACTATATGTGAATTGGCCAAAATTTGATGAAATTTTTTCTTGGAGTCCTAACGCAATTACTATTTTTAAACATTATTATTCTATAAAAAATAAAAAAAAACTATCTGTAAAAGAAATTTTTGAACAAAATCTAGAAGGAGTATCTGATACAAGAATTTTTAAAGAAAAAAAAATAGTCTTGCTAGAAAATTCTCCATTGGAGATAAAAGAACTTGTTCAAGAATTTTTAGAGTCTCAGAATAAATCATTTATTATAAGTCAAAAAGATAATTCCAATCAAAAAAAATTTTGGGAGATTTATAAATATTATATGATAAAAAAAAATTTTTCAAAAAATCACTCAATTTTTAGATCAAATATTGGATATAATTTTTTAAGAAAAAATGAACATTTACTTAATTAACCTTATGAAATTCTTTTTTTTATTTTTTATTTTTAAAAATAAGTAGTTCTGTCCACAGATGTCATAGAAAAAATATGTAATTAATTTGAAGCTAAATAATTTGAATTTTTAATTAAAAATGAATAAAAATATATTTATAACAGGCGGTGGTGGATATATAGGAACAAGGTTGGTGCCAATTCTCCTAAAAAAAAAATATTATGTTACAGTTTATGACACGTTTTATTATGGCAATAAACTACAAAAAAATAAAAATTTAAAAATTGTAAGAGGAGATATAAGAAATATAAAAAAGTTATTCAATAACTGCAAAAATCACGACATTTTTTTACATTTAGCCTGTATATCTAATGATTCTGGATTCGAACTAAATAGTAAATTATCAAAATCTATAAATTTTGATTGCTTTGAGGAAATTGTTGTTCAGGCAAAAAAAGCTGGGATAAAAAGATTTATATACGCCTCATCCAGCTCTGTTTATGGTGTTTCGAAAAAAAAAAATGTCATTGAGACAGATCCGCTAATACCTCTTACTCTTTATAATAAATACAAAGGTATGTGTGAGCCTTTATTGTTAAAGCATACTGATAAAGATTTTGCTGGAACAATATTTAGACCCGCAACTGTATGTGGCTACTCTCCAAGAATGCGACTAGATTTGTCTGTAAATATTTTAACAAATTATGCTTACAATAAGAAAACTATTAAAGTGTTTGGCGGCAATCAACTAAGGCCAAATCTTCATATACTTGATTATTGCGATGCTGTTTTAAAATTAATGAAAGCCCCTGTAAAAAAGATAGCAAATCAGATTTTTAATGTCGGAAAAGAAAACTTAACTATAAATAATATTTCTTTAAAAGTAAAAAAAATTATCGAAGAAAAAATATCTCAAGAAATTAAAATTGTAAAAACAAAAAGCAATGATAAAAGATCATATCACATTAATTCTGACAAAATTCTAAGACAACTAAAATTTAAAGCAAAAAGGACGGTCAAAGATGCTATCATTGAGCTATATAAAGCCTTTGCAAAAGGATGGGTGCCTAAAAGTTTTGATTTAGACGAATATTATAATGTACAAACTTTAAAAAAATTAAAAATTAAATAATGATAAATGAATATATTCAGCAATTATCTCGATCTATACAGCTTTTGAATAAAAAAAAAATTGAAAAACTAATATATGAAATTGTTAAAATAAAAAAAAAAAGAGGTAGAATTTTTTTTTTAGGGATAGGTGGAAGCGCAGCCAATGCTAGCCATGCAGTAAACGATTTTCGAAAAATATGTAATATTGAGTGTTACTGCCCAACTGATAATGTCAGTGAAATAACAGCGCGTATAAATGATGAAGGATTTGAAAAAATTTTTTCACAGTATTTGATAAACTCAAAATTATCAAAAAGAGATGCTTTATTTATCTTCTCCGTTGGAGGAGGAAATAAAAAACTAAAAATAAGCTTAGGATTAATAGAGGCAATCAATTTAGCAAAAAAAATAGGATCTAGAGTATTTAGTATTATTGCTAGAAAAGATGGTTATGCCTATAAAAATAGCGATGTTACAATTCTTATTAATGTTGATGAAGAAAAATATATCACTCCAATATCTGAAAGTTTGCAAGCTGTAATATGGCACGCATTAGTAAGTGATCACAGATTAAAAAAGAATAAAACTAAATGGTGAAATGTAAGAGACAGGGAAACGTTCCTTTGTTTTTAGGATTGACACATATAGGTCAAATATATTCCAAAGGCTGGTCAAAAAAAGTTGGTAAATGTGGAGTATTTGATTTCAATAAAAAGTCACTTAACGAATTTAAAAAAAATAAATTTACAGATGAGGAGCTGTCTCTTAAAAATGAAAAAAATAATACTAACATTTATTGTTTAAAAAAATTAGAAGAAATATCAAAATATAAGATAATTTTTTTTACTTATGACACACCAATAAATGAAAAAAACGGGTACCCAAGAACCTTAGAAGTAGAGCATTACCTTAATAAGCTTCTTTCGATAAAATTTTTAGATTTAACTTATGTGTTTGTCACATCCCAAGTTTATCCGGGATTTATGGATAAAATAGAAAAAAAAAATATCAATAATAAAATAAGAATTATTTATATGGTAGATACACTTAAAATGGGAAGTGCATTTCAAAGTTTTTTAAAGCCAGGACAATTAATATTTGGAAGTAACAAGAATAATAAAAAAATTATAAAAAAAACTTTTTCAAAATTTAAAGTAAAAAAATTTATTTTTAATTTTAAAGAAGCTGAATTAATTAAAATCTCGATAAATTTATATCTATTTTTCTCAGTATCATACGCAAATATATTGGAAAAAATGGCAAGAGAAAATGGCATAGAATTTTCAAAAATTACTAATGTTCTTAAAAATGACAAAAGAATCGGGAAGCACGCATATATAAATCCATCACTTGGTATGTCCGGCGGTCATTTAGAAAGAGATGCTTTTTTTTTTAATAAACTAAATAAAGATTTAGTTAGTTCTCAAATAGTAGCTGGAATGTTTAAATTTAATAAACATAGAAAAGATTTGTTATTACAAATAATAAAAAAAATAACTCATAACAACTCAATAAGAATATTGATTGTAGGCGTTTCCTACAAAAAAAACTCATTTTCATTAACAAATACAATTTTTACTAAAATTTTTAAAAATAAAAAATTTAATGTAAATATTTTTGATGATCAGTTTAAGAAAAGAGAAATAAAAAATATAGTTTTTATTAAAAGTCTGAAAAATATTAAGAAATATGACTTAATTATTTATAATTACGCAAGTATAAAAAATACTCAAATTATAAATAAGCATATGAAAAAAAATTTAGTGAAAAAACTAATTAATATATCTAACGAAAAAAAATATTATTTTAAGGGAGTAAATATAATAAATATTTTTTCAAAAGCTAAAAGTCATTATTAATATGAAGAATATTTCTATAGGGATAATTGGTTTCGGTAACATTGGAAAAAAAAGATATTATGCCTTAACTAAAATAAAAAATTACAAAATAAATATTAAATATATAGTTGATGTTAATAATGAAAAAATCAAAGATAAAAAAATTATATGGTTTAGGAACTGGAAGGAAATAAAGAATATTAATGTAGACTTGATTATTATCTCTACGCCAACAAAAATTTCTGAAATAATTTCTCAGCAACTAGTCGGAAAATGTCATTTGCTGATTGAAAAACCCATAACAACAAATCTTGAAATTATGAAAAAACTTTTAATAATTTCCAATAAAAATAATAAAGTTCTAAAAACGGGTTATAATTTAAGATTTGATAATGGATTAAAAATTGTAAAAAAAAAAATAAAAGAAAAAATAATTGGAAAAATATATTACTGTAAATTAACCTACGCTAACGGCGCAGCAAGATCCAATACTAATGGTGTTGGAAGTCTTATTGATATGGGAACACACGCAATAAATTTAATAGAATGGTTTTTTGAGAAGCCTCTTATGAAATTAAATTATTGCCAAAATCAAAAAAACGAATTTTTAAACAAAAAAAAAATAGATAATGGTTTTTGCTTATTTAAAGTAAATAAATTAACTTGTTTAATTCACCACGGTTTCTGTAATTGGAAAAATAAGTTTTTATTAGAAATTTATGGATCAAAAGGGTTTATTGAGGTAAACTCTCTTCCAAAATGGGGTAGGCAGGTCATTACTACAGGATTAAGAACGTATCCTAGCGGCATACCAAAAGTACAGAAAAAAATTTTTAAAAAGGATTATAGTTGGGTAAATGAGATTTCTACAATTTTAGATTTAATCTCATATAAAAAAAAAAGAATTACACAATTTAACAGCGAAGGTCTAATAACTTTAAAAAATACCAATAAGGTCAATAATAGATAGCTTTAAAAATTTAATTAAAAAAATTTTTCCTTCTTTTTTGGAATAAAATCTAAGATTTAGAGTTTCTTAAATAAGAAAAATATTTAGAGCTTGTAAAAATACAACACATACACTTTGTATATATAAATGATAATAGTTTTTTTTAGTTGAGCAAATTACTCCGTCAAGATCAAAACATATAATTGTTTTCATTTATTAAGTTTATAATTTTTTTTCATATCACATAATGCTTCTTCAAAAGAATATTTACATTTAAATTTATATTTTTTTAGAGCATGCTTAATATTTCCAACCCACATATCAGAGTCATAAGATCTGTATTTTTTATTGATTATTTTAAAATTACTTTCGTTTTGCTTTCCAAATATTTTTTGCATATAGTTCAATACCTTAAAATTTGAGAGTTGTTTACCAGAGCCTAAATTGATTACTTCTCCAGAGTGACATTTATTTTTCTTTTGAATAATTTTATCGATACCTCTGATAAAATCTTTTACATAAATAAAATCATGAACCCCCTTATATATCTTCATAAATTTATTTTTTTGAATTGCTTCTATAATCATTGGTATTAATAAATTTGGTTTACTATAGTTTCCAAAAACACAGTATGGTCTAACTATTACGGCCTGGAGACTGTAATTATGAGCATAACCTCTTACAAGCATAGATGCTGCTGCTTTTGTACCTTCGTACACGGTAGTTGGTCTAAGCTCACTGGTTTCTCTGGTAGGCTCCATATGTCTTCCATATTCTGCTGACGAACCTAAATGAATTAAAAAAGATTTATTATTAATGCAATAATCAATAATTTTTTTAACTATTAATACATTTGTAAAAAACATTTTTTTTTCATCATAAGGCTCTCCCGAAGAATTAAATATTATTGACGGCTTATGTTTATAAAGAACTTTACTAAGATCATCTTTTCTCAGACATTTAATAATTTTGTATTTTTTGGAATACTTATCAATAAATGATCTTCCTATTAACCCATTGGCTCCTATTAAGACTAAACTTTTTTTTCTCATAAATTGAAATTTAACTATTCTGCTTCATTAACTTAATCCCATTTTCATAAATATTTTTAAAATCAAAAAAATTTTCAGTTTTTTTTTTTAACTGCAAATTATCAAACGCTCTATATCCATTATGAGGCATTGGTATTAGTCTCTTGTTAAAAACTATTTTGATTTTTTTGTTATTAATTCTGAATAACTGTTTTGCAAAATTATAAAAGGAAATAACTTTTCCAGAGCAGATATTCATAGTGCCTCTAAAATTATTAACAATTAGAATTGCAATAAGTTCCGCTGCGTGTCTTACATGAATATGATCTCGGAGCTCCTCTCCTTTTCCAAATAAAGTAACTTCTTTTTTATTTAAAATTTCTCTTAAAAATCTATTTGGTCCATATCCATTGTGAGGATCGTCTAAACCATAAAGGAGAGTAGGTCTAAATATTGAAAATTTATTTTTAAAATGTTGCGCAAAAATAAGCTCCCTTGTTAGATGCATATAACCATGGATTGAATTTGGGACCGAAAGAGATGTTTCGTTTATTTTTTTTTTACTATCTGAGTATACAGCATCAGAACTTACGTAATAAAGATGTTCAAAGCTATCTTTTCTAATTATCTTTAAAAAATTCAAGCACAACGATAAATTATAATTGTAATCAGATATATTTTTGGCTGGTGCTTTTGCTGCAATAAAAACAATTATATCGTTTTTATTTATATATTTATTTAGTTTTTTTATATCTTTATCATTTGATAAGTCACATTTTGCCCTATCAATAATCTTACAATTAATTTTCTTTTTTTTTAAATATTCGAATAAATGATTTGATAGGAAACCACCTCCAATAATTTTGATATTTTTATTTATCATAATTAAAAAACCTAGAAACTTTTATTATAAGGAGTTGTATTCAGCTAATTTTTTAATGCTTTTTATTTTCCCCATGACTTCTTTTAGTGTTACAGGACTATTACCCTGAGACTCACATTTACAAGCTGCAGCTATACTTCCAATAATAATTGATGCAGCTAAGGATTTTGAAGAAATCATGGCTAAAGTTGAATATGCCAAAAGAGCGTCTCCTGTTCCAACCGAATCCACAACTTTGTTTGCAAAAGATGAAATATAAAATGACTTGAGATTTTTTTTATTTTCTACTGCAAAAGCGCCTCTTTCGCCCAATTTTAAAATCATATTTTTGCACTTTGATAATTTTATTACTCTTCTAGCTAGTGAACTTAAACTGGAGTCTTGGTCACTAATTGAAAATCTTGCTTCTTTTTCGTTTGGCGTTATCAAATCAAAGTTTTTAAAATCGATTATATTTCCCCATCTGCTAGCGACTTGACTATCAGCTGACTTAAAGGTATTTTTTTTTATACTGTTTACAAGATTTTCGATACTTCCTGTATTAAATATTCCGTGTCTATAATCGCTGAATATTACTCCGGAAGTATTATATTTTTTTAACTGCTTCGATAGTAAATTTAATACTTTTTTAGAGATTGGTTGATTATCTAAATTATCTATTTTGACTAATTTATAATCTTTGCAAACTATAGAATTTTTATTAGTAGTTGGACGTGTGTTATCTATAACTGGCAATAAAATTATTTTTTTAAGATTTTTTTGAACAAGTTTACCAAAAAAATCTTTTCCGATTACGGAAGACAAAAAAACTTTTGCTCCTGTATTGGCTGCGTTAAGAGCAACGACTCCAGCTCCACCTATATAATGATTTTCGCTATTCTTTAAAACACTCAGAGTAGGCGTTTTAGTTTGACCACCTATTAATGAAGTTTCTGTATAAGTGTCCACTATAATGTCACCAACAACATGTATTGATAAATTTTTAAAATCTTCAATAATCTTCAATAATTTTTCAAAGGTAATATTATTAGATTTCATAACTGATAATAACTTTTCAATTTTAAGCTCTGGGAGATTTTCTTTTAAAATACTCGTAGATGAATAAACTATATCTCCAGGAGTAAAAATCATTTTCCCTCCATAAGAATTAACAAGCTTTAATTCTTCTTCTGTTGCTAAAGGAAGTCTATTTGAAGAATATTCAAACCCCTTAGCAAAATAATCTGGCTTTAAAACGCTTAATAAACGTAATGGTTTGTAGTTTTGATCAATCAAAACATAGTCCACTGCTTCGAATGCCGCTAAATTAAGAGCTCTAATATTTTCCGAAACGTGAGGCCTATGAATTCCTTTTGTGACATGAATATCACTTGTTATACTAACTATAAGAATATCAGCTTTTGATTTTGCATATATTAAATGTCTTACATGTCCTGGATGTACAACATCAAAATGACCGTGACATAAAATAATCTTCTTATTTTTTGGTAAAATTTTTTTTATTTCCTTTAATGTTTTTATTTTATGTGAGTATTTATTAAAAAAATCTAAGCTCATCAATTTATATGGTAATTAGCTTTTTTAGCATCTAAAAAAAACATCCGGACTGTTTCTTTGGAAAATTTATTTGGATCTTTTTTTAAAAATTTAAGTTTTTTTAAAAACTCATGAGGAACAGTGATAATATCACACCCACATCTTTCGGCTTGAAAAATATTAAAAACTTCTCTGGTACTAGCCCATAATAATCTAGCATTAGGAAATTTTTTAATAATTTTTTTTGCTTTTTTCATAATTGCTTCAGGATCTTTTCCTATATCAGCCAACCTACCAGCAAAAATAGAAAATATAATTTCTGTATCTTTATTGATAAATTTTAAAATAGATTGTATTTGCTTTATTGTAAAAATTGCCGTGACATTGCAAATAATCTTTTTCCTTGACAGTTTTCCTATTAATTCTGAGGAACTAAGTCCCTTTGTATTTGTAATTGGAATTTTAACTACAACATTAGGCCCCCATTTTCCTATTTCCGTTGCCTGTTTTTCCATATTCGCAAAATCATCTGCAAACACTTCGAATGATACAGGTTTTTTTTTTACCTTCGAAAGGACAGAGCGGGCAAAAATTTTATAATTTTTTACACCTGCAGACCTCATTAAAGTAGGGTTAGTAGTAAAGCCATCTATAAATTTTTTTTTATTTAATAAAAAAAACTCATCGATATTTGCTACATCTGCGAATATTTTAATCCTAAATTTTTTCAATTATTTATATTTTGTTAGCTAGTAAAGTTGCTTTCAAAATTTCTACTTTTGATAACCTTGGTATCATGTCATCCAATGAATCTCCGGCTTTCATTTTCGGAACTATTCTAGCATTTGCATTTATTTTTACATTGCACATAATCGATCCATTATAATTCATCACATATTTTAGTTTTTTATCTATTTCTTTGTTATTTTTAATTTCAACAGATTTTATTCCATATGCTTTAAAAATATCTAAAAAATTAGGTATTGAAAGACCACTGTTTTTGTCGCATCCAACATAATTTTTACTAAGCCATGTATCTATTGTTTGTTTAACCATTCCATATCCAGAATTATCGATAATGAAAATTTTTATGGGCAAATTAAAATTTTTTATATTTTCTATTTCCTGAATATTCATCTGTACTGATCCGTCTCCGATTGAAGCAATAACATTCTGATTTATTTTAGACCCCAGGCTAGCCCCAATAGCTGCGGCTATTGAATAACCCATTGGTGAATGGTTAAGAGCTGTAAAAATTTTTTGCCCAATTTTAGGTTTAAATGCTTGATAAAACCAAACAAGATTTGCACTAGTGTCTGGTATGAGTATATCGTTTTTTTTTACATGTTTTGAAAGTTTATCAAAAAATATATACGGGTTTGAAAATTTTTTTTCTTTATAAAAATTTTTATTAATTATAGGATATTTTGTTTTCCATTCTTGTATAGCGTGTCGCCAATTATTAGAAATTTTTAATTTTTTAAAATTATCAAGCACACCGTTTTTAACAAAATCACTGATATCTAAATTTAACTTCAAATCAATTTTTACTTTATTTTCCTCATTTAATTCATTTTCATCAATATCGATCATTATTTTTTTAGAATTTGGAGAAAAAAGATTTGGAGTTCCAATCTGCGTGCCATTAAGACGAGATCCAAAAATAATCAATAAATCTGAATTTTGTACAGCAAAATTCCCGTGTCTAGTCGCGTATACTCCAAAACTTCCAACATTTAATGGTGAATTTATATCGAATAAATCAGTTGTAGCCCATGTTGTGGAAAAGGGGATCTTAAATTTATTAATTATTTTTTTAAAAGCACTTGAGCACTTTGAAATTTTTACACCATTACCTAAAATCATCAAGGGTCTTCTTGAATTTTTAATCAAATTTTTTAACTTTGTTAACTGACTACTACTAATCTTATAATTGTTATTTTTCTGGTAGAATTTTTTTTGTTTTTTCAAGTCTAGATTTTGCCTTTGTATGTCATCAGGCAAGTCAATTAAGACTGGGCCTGGCCTGCCACTCATTGCCATACTAATACACTTTTCTATTTCATAATTGACTTGATCAGTATGTGTGATTCTTACCGAATATTTGGTCATAGAGCTGACCATATCTTTAATTTCCATTTCTTGGAAACCTAGCTGTCTAAGTTTTTTATTTTTTTTTAAATTGGATATTACAGGCGCTCCTGAAATATAAAGAACTGGGATAGAATCGTAATAAGAGCAAGCCATGCCCTGAAAAGCATTTAAAATTCCAGGTCCACTAGTTGCAACAACTACACCAATTTTACCAGTAGTTCTGTAATAAGCATCAGCAGCTAAAGATGCTCCTTGTTCATTTTGAGAAGGGATAATTTTTATTCTCTTAACTCTGCAAAAACTATCTAAAATATGAACTACTGAACCACCTTGTCCTGAAAAAACGTGATTAGAATAATTTGAAATTTTTTTCGCTATAAAATCTGAACATTTCATTACTTTAATTAATTAACATATTGAAACATCTACACAATAGATTTCATTTTATTTTATTAAGTCTTTGTGTTTCATTAAAATATGGTCTTTAAAAACCTTTTTTAGCAAAAATATCTCGAGTTATAGATACTATAAGAATATCTCCATATTCTTTTGCTTTCTTAAAATGATTGATATGACCTAAATGTATTAAATCAAATACTCCATGACAAAGAACAATTTTTTTTCTTTCCTTTTTAAGTCTTTGTATAACTTTTAATAAATCAAATTTATTTAAAATTTTTCTCATTTTTTTAGATATGTGAACCAAACTTTTGTAACTTTTTTAATTGACTCTGGTGTCCAAACAGGAGCATCCTTCCAATTATTAATTTCAGATTTGAGCATTTTAACACCATTAACTATCGTAATTTTAGGACTCCATCCTAATGATTTAATCTTTGAAATGTTAGCTAATGATCTGTCTGGTTCTCCTGGTCTTTTTGGTATTTTAATTCTTTTTCCTCCAATCAAATTTGCAACAGTGTTCACAGAAACTTCTTTACCACTTGCTATATTATAAACCTCTCCAGCTATACCTTTCTTTGCTGAAAGAATAATTGCATCTACTAAATCAAAAACATGAATAAAGTCTCTCGTCTGGTTACCGTTACCAACAATAGTTAGAGGTTTTGATGCAAGTTTTTGTGCAAGAAATACACCAAAAACTGCACCGTATGCACCAGTTGTTCTAGACTTTGGACCATAAGCATTAAAAAATCTTAAAGACACACAATGCATTTTATAAACTTTTGACCAATGTAAAACAATTTGCTCCCCTATGTTTTTAGTTAGCGCATAAGGATATTCAGTTTTTATTTTTTCTTTTTCATTCGTTGGATATTTTTTTGGAATACCATAACAACTGGCAGAGGCGGCATATATAAATTTTTTAACTTTATGATGTCTTGACAACTCTAAAATATTTAAGGTACCGTTTACATTTGTGTTAAAATAATCAACTGGTCTTTCAATACTTGGAACTATATCTGCGATCCCAGCTAAATGAAAAACCCAGTCAACATTTTTAAATAATTTCCTTAGTTTTTGACTCTTTTGTGAGACATCAATTTTATAAAATTGTATTTTTTTTTTAATCTCATTTAAATTAGATATCCTTCCAGTTGATAAATTGTCCAAAACAATCACCTTGTGATTTTGACTTACAAGTTTAATAACTAAATTACTTCCTATAAAACCTGCTCCACCAGTAACAATGCACTTCATAACTATTTCTTTTTAAATAAAGTTTTATTGAGCTTTGAAACCCAATGTTTTGAGTAAAAAAGACATTTATCATCAATTAAAATATCATAACTTGGCTTTCCGAAAATAAGTTTATGATACTTAACACCCCACTGCATGAGTTGTTTTTTAGTAAAACTATAACCTTTTTTTTTGGACAAGATAATATTCTCATTTGATCTTCCCATAAAGCGAGAGGTAAAAATTTTTATATAATAACCTTTGTTATAAAGATAATTGATAAATTCTATATTTTTTTTTATAGGAGTTGATTTTTTATAAAAATTTTTTTGTGTCTTACAAAGAGTATTATCCAAATCAAAACATACAATTTTTTTTTTCACTTTTAAAGTTATTAGGAGTCTTCTTTTGGTAGCCAAGGAATAGTTGAAACTTCTATGCCTTCATCTATTAGATCTTTCGTTTCTTTTTGTGATGCTGTTCCGTATATACTTCTTTTTTTTTTATTATCGTAATGAATTGACCTTACTTCAGATACAAATTTATCTCCTACATATTCAGCATTCTTTTCAACATACTCTCTTAAATCCTTAAGCTTTTTTTTAACATTTGTATAAAACTCCTTTTTTTGATCACCATTCTTTACAACATTCCTTTTAGATAAGGCAACGTTTGGAGCCATTAAACTTTTTTTTACATCTTTTGTGCTTCCGCATGCGTAACACGATATAAGATTTTTTTTGGATAACTTGTCATACTCCTGTGAACTTTGAAACCAACTTTCAAACTGTTCACCACATGAGCACTCAAGATGATATTTTATCATAAAAGATTTATAATTATTTTATTTAAGCTTTCAACGATCTAGTTTTTAGTTCTTATTAAAGAAAAGTATTACCTTACCAAGTGTAATTCCAAATTTAGAAACTGTTGCAATATTAATTAGATTACCATCATCTTGTAAAAACATCCAATCATCAAAACTTACTTTGTATTTTGAGGTTCCTATCTGAAGATTAAAATCATATTTCCAATTAAAAGCATTTCCGGAGGTCTCACCCGATGCAAGTCCTATAACACCATCTGCAAAACCCTGATATTTGTTGCTACCAATTTTTTCAAGTTTCCATTCTCTGTATTCTTTTGAGCCATCATCATAAATAAAATTTTCCTTCAAAACTAAAAACTTTCCATCCCATGTTCCATCAATATCAACTTTGAAACTTTTTTTTACATTTCCGAAACGATCTTCAAATAATCCTCTAGCAACAGTTTTGCCTTTAAAATATTCTTCTAATTTAAGGACTGGCTTATTATTTTGAAACTGCTCTAATTTCATAGTTGAACATCCATTAAGTAAAAATAAAATTAATAGTATTATAGGAAAACTTAAAGTTCTTTTAAAAAATTTTGTATTCATCATTATATAATCTATTAAATAAAATTTGGCTTCCGGGTAAAAACTTAAATTTTCTTATTTCATATGGGCTAATCCAGGCAATTTTTTGATTTTCGTTGCATCTAATTTTGCCTTTCCATCTATTGACCATAAAAACCATCATAATAATAATCGTTTTTTTATATTTATATGTAATTAAATCTAAGTTTCTTATCTCACTATCATAAATTTTAAGATTTATTTCCTCCTTAATTTCTCTTTTAATACAATCTATAAAGCTCTCATTTTTTTTTAATTTTCCACCTGGCAACTCATAAAAACCACTTAAAAATTTCCCCTTTGGTCTTGAAGTA
>Ga0194116_10005174_pt1 | contig 14465 bp, 13 predicted proteins | sample TA2MahsurfametaG_4_FD_148617 | JGI IMG/M metagenome (GOLD analysis project Ga0194116, IMG submission 148617) | Freshwater microbial communities from Lake Tanganyika, Tanzania - TA2015008 Mahale S9 surface | ecosystem: Environmental > Aquatic > Freshwater > Lake | place: Tanzania: Lake...
AATCCTACTTTGGAAGCTTTAACAAGGTTGGAAGATGCAAAAATAACATCTGTTGGTAATTTTTCAAGAAATTCAACAGTATTTTGGGGCATTGTGAATGACAATGTTGTTGCTGCTCCGACAGATGTAGAAATACTTACAGTTGCAACACCAGCAGCTCCATTATATAGTCTCACACAAGTTGCCTGACTAATACTTGAAGCTGCACCAGCAGTTGTTGGTACAGCAATTTCTGATTCAAATATTTTTGTTCTTTGCATTTTTTTATAATAAATTAATAACTATTTATTCTTCGTCGTTTTCACCAAACATGTTTAATGCAACTATTGGTCTAAAAGCATCTATTTTTTCTGCTGACTTTGCAAATAGCATATCTTTAATCTTGTCACTTATCTGAGAAGGTGATTCGTCAGAAGCAAGCATATCTAATAATTCGTCCATTTTAAATCAATGAATAGTCTGGATTATTTATATCTCACCACCTTTTGGAATTTCTACCGATTTAGCATTAGTTTCTAAATCGGGTTCTGTCATAGGCTGTCCGAGATCCATGCCAGCAGCACCTTGATCCATTGGAAGTCCAGTTTCTGGATCAGTTGGTGCATTTGGATCTGGTATTAATCCAGATTCAATTTCTTTTTTGATTATTTTATCTTGCTCAATAATTTCAACATCTGTTTGTCTTAAAATTTTACGACGAATATAATCTTGTGAGAAATATTTTCCAACATATGGTTCTGCAGTAGCAACTAAATTCAGTCTTTCTGTTAAGAGTTCGGCTTCTTTTAACTCTGAGAAATGATTATCATATAAGAAATCATATTGAATATGATCTTCCATATACTTCCAATCTTCTGGTGTAATAATATTCTTAAGAATAAGTTGAGTCTTAAGCATATCATTAAACATATGCGAAAATCTTTTTCTTAAACGTCCAACAAATTTTGTAAATTTTAATTCATCTCTTAAAATTTCAGATGAACGACCAAGATTAAATCCACCTTCTCCACCAATTCTTGTTGTAGGGACATTTAATGCTCGATATAATTTTTCTTGGAAATACTTAATATCAGTAATCTCTCCAAGATTTTGACCACCAGGAAGAGTAGTAATTTCTGTACCTCTACCACCTTCACGGCGAGGAAGCCAGAAATCTTCAAGCATACTCATGAACTTTTTATCATCACGAATTTCACCAGTGCTTGCATCGTAAACTAATTTATTACGATAACGCATCATTACATCACGTAAATACTGTTCTGCTTTTACCTTTGGAAGATTTCCAACATCAATATAAAAAATACGACGTTCTGGAGCACGAGATAATCTATAGATAACGAGACTATCTTCAATCATACGAAGTTGATTGAGTGCTTTAATTGACTTGTGTAAGTATGAAAGTGTTGATCCTTTGTTTCTGTCTACAAGTCCAGATGTGCAGTATGTTATTGCGTCCCTGGCAATTTTTATTCCAGCCTCACCACCCAAAGAGGATGGATTATTGGTTGGATATGTCATTTTTGGATTGTATACAAAATATTCATCAATTACGGGAAACTCATAATCCATTGGATTATTTGAGTTTATGTTGGATAATCTAATATTATCTTTAGGTTTTCTTTGCTTTCTTACATATCTAATTTTAAGAGCATCAATGTAGCGAAGTTCTTTGATACCCTCTTCAGGTTTTTTTAAATCTATTACTTTATGATAGAAAAGTCTTCCGTCTATATACCAATTTCTGTATATCTCATGAGCTTTTTTATCAAAATCTAAGAGTTCTAAAATATATCTAAATTCTTCTCTTATCTTTTTCTTAATTCCGTCACTTACATTTAAATTTGATAATTCTATTTCAACAGGTGTATCATTAGTGTCTGATACAATTGCTTCGTTTACAATATCTTCAATGGCACTGTCACACTCTGGGTGCAGTGCCATTTCACGATATCTTTTTATTAAGTCAAACTCTGTTCTATATACACCTTCAATATCTACATATGATCCAAAAAATCCACTACTCAAATAAAATTCAGAACCACCATCAGTATTAGGTGGAACTGGAGATAGTGTAGTTTTTGACGATTCGTTTGAAGAATCATCAATAGAAAAACCAAATAATTTAGTCATAATTAATTTAATGGAACAATAATATTTATTACGTCAAGAGTTCTAGTCCACGACTCCAGTAATTCACTTGAAACTCAACTGTAAATTCTTCAATAGTGTCAGTTGTATCATACGAAAGATCAATTTGTGCAACGTTAGTTGGAAAAATTCCTTCAAAACTATAGGTTGCAATAACTGTTTCATCGGTAACTGTACCAAGTCCGCTTGCTGGTCCAACGCCTTGGGGTTGTCTTCCCAAATGTTTGACAGTTGCATTTGATTGATAAGCAGCGGGATTTTGAAATCCGCCATGAGTTTGATGTTGTCCTATCGATCCCATCCACTGTTCAAAAATGGTTCTCAGATAAAAATCAGAGTCGTTTATGACTGTAATAGTCCAAGTATCAAACGTTCTATCACCAGCAACTTTTAATGTTCTTCCTCTAAATGGAACTTCAATTGGTGAGATATTTGATGCTGGTAAAGCAGCTGCTTTACAGAGAAAACTAAGTCTTTCACTGAAATTAGCTGGAGTTGTAACTATTCCGGTTAAAGACTGATTAGCACCAGTTGGAAGTGTTAATTCAACTGAAAAGAGGTTTGGTCTTGCGCCACCGCCAAATAACTGACTTCTGAAATTTGTAATTGTTTGCCTTGATACTGACATTTTTAAATCTCCTTTTTAGATGGTTTATTAAGTAAAATCACCCAGTATACTCTGAGAAAGATGCACCAGTTCTGGTAGCTACAAACGTTATAGTTACATAATTAATAGATCTGGTTGGTTTTAGATAGATATCAGCTCTAAATTCATTATTATCTATAATATCTGGAGTATTATTAGTTTCATCACATCTTACCAAATAATCATATAAACCTCTCTTAACTTGTATATCGCGGAGGAGTGGTTCAACAAGATTTACAAATGTTGATCTTGTTATTGTGTCATTAAACTCAAATAACTGTGCTTTAGCAAGACTATCAACTGATCTCTCAATAAACAAGAATAATTTTCTAACATTAATTCTATCAAATGCTGAAGTATAAGATAATGCTGTCTTGTCTCCAAAAAGAACTATTCCACTTCCTGGTTGATTGACAACTGGATTAACTCTTGCAGAATAAAGAAGATCCCTTTGTGCTTTTGTTGGATTATATGCTAATCTAACTGCATTATTGAGTGATCCTCTTTGAAGTCCAGCAGGAGAATACCATGGGAATTGGTTTAAAGTTGTTCTAACCATTAAACCAGCAACATCAGCATTGCATGGAATATATCTGAATGCATTAGTAAACCTATCAAAGGTCAATTTGTATCCAGAATCAAATACTGCATAGGAAGACGAAGAAACTGAATCGAAAAATCTGATTATATTTTCTGTTTGAGTTGAAGAATTGGTCAAATCTACAACATTTTCTCTATGGGGAGAGATTACGGCAATACAATCTTTTCTTATTTCAGCAACCGAAATTAATTTATTTGCTTTAGCTTGAGTTTCTACTTCTGTAAGCAATCCAGGACCTTGAATTAAATAATCAATTACAAATCTGTTTGTATCTTCAAATATTTCATAAGAAGATGATAAGTCAGAAAGAGAAACACTCATTCCAATTTCTGTTCCATAATCAAATCCATTACTCAAATTATAAACTTTGTTTCCAATAACATTAAAATGAGTATACCTAGATTCTAATCCCCAGTGTCCGAGTGTAGTAGAAAGTGGAGTAAATCCAGTAGAAAATCCAGTTGCTGCAGGTCTGGTTCCATTTAAAGCATCATAAGATTGTGATGCATCTCCACCAGCATAAATATATGCCGAATTATTTGCCAAAAGTTTTTTGTAATAAAGTTTTGAGGGCGAGTTCACCGCAGATACTGCGTCAAAAGCTTTTGAGATAGAAGTCCACTTTTCAAGTAAATTTCCTTGAATTCCAGTAATTGATCCAGTATCATCAAAAATTGCGATGTGCATTGAGTCATTGCTACCACCTCTTGAACTTACATAAGTATTAGTCTGAAGTTTTGGTGCAATGGTGTTCCAATAAACTGTTCCAGTGGATAATATTATTGATTGTTGATTGTACCAATCTAATGAAGATGATAATGATAAAGTTTGAGCTGTGGTTTCATTTGGATTTTTTACAAGTATTGTATCTCCAGAATTAAATGATGCGGATGGATTATTTAAAGAGTAAGTAACAGGAGTTTCAGTTGGTGGTGTATAAGAAGATCTTTCAATTGTTACAGATGTTCCAGCAACAACTGTTGCTCCAATACCTGATGATATGTCAATAAAAGTTGATCCAACAGAAGTAATTCCATTTCTAGTTAATGCTCCGCCGGTGAACTTATCGCCAACAATTATTCCCGTTGTCGAACTTAAATAAATTCTTGTATCTGGACTTGTAGATCCAACAGAAACGGTTGGAGATAATACAGTAGAATAAGAAGTTACACCGTAAGAAACTTTGGAAAGAACCTTCACATATAATTCGGAGTTAGTTCCATCTGTACTAGTCTTAACGCCGGTAATAATTCCTTTTAAATAACCATTGAATAGAGAAGTTACTCCGATTCCAGGAACTACTACATTAGTTAAATCTTTGATGACTGCTTTTCCTGCTATTACTGATGTGGTGGCGCCAATTCCACTAAATGTGTCTGTTGCAATACCAAGAGTTAAATCTGCATAATCGTCAATAAAAGCAACCTTTAAATTATTTGACCATGTTCCAGGTTCTTTTGCTGCGTATAAAAACGTTAATGAAGGATCACCATCGTAGTTTAAATTATAATCATCAAAGTTTTTAATTTTTACTGAACTTGCTGTTGTTCCAAAACCAACACTTGCATTTTTAAGAGTTGATGAATCGCATCTAGATACAAGTAAATCACCACCATATGATAAAAATGATGATGCACTTAACCAATACTCGTAATGTCTATCTGTAGAAACTCCAGAACCAAATACATTAATAAGATCTGCTTCGCTGCCAATTATAGTTGGATCTTCTACAGGACCCTTTTGAAAGGGGCCAGCAAAAGCACCGGTAATACCAGTTACATTTCCAACAGCTCCTGTAGTTAGATCAATCTCCCTAGTAATTACTCCTGGAGATAATTGAGGAGTTGCCATATTTTTCTCCTGAAAATACTCAGTTTATCTAAAAAATATTTATTAAAAAGGAACTTTACAGTGGGGAAACATGGAGTGAACACTACCAATCAGGATATTCATCATCAATATGAACTATTTTTTTCTTTCTTTGTTGACTTATTCTTTTTATTGTGCATTCTTTACACTCATATGAGTAAGAAGATGCGACTGGCCCTCTATTTTTTCTTGTTCTGTAAAAATCTTCAACTAAATTTTTCATCTCTCCACATATTCTACACTCTCTATCATTAAGTAATAAATGACTTAATTTTAGTTGACGATCTAAATCCATTACACATATTCCCACATAAAAGATCTATCACCATATTCATCAGTAAACCAACGATCACCATCATTATCAACAAAACTAGAATTTTCTGTTCCGTCAACAATAAAACCAAATGGAGACATATCTTGTTCTATTTGGTTTTTTTGCTCTTCATATAACCTCTTTCTTACATCTTGATCTGTAAGTTCTTTAAAATAATCTTGAGCAACTAACCATGCATATATTACAAGACACATTGCAAGATCATCATTACAACCCTCTTCTGCTTCAAATGAATTATTTTTTTGAATGAAAGTTGTCAATTCACTCATGATGTCATAATCCATGAATAATAACTTATTCTCCTCAATTAAAGTTTTTAAATTTAAACAACCAACTTTTTTTACAGTTTTTGACATCTTAACGCCAAGTTGAGTTTTCTTTCCAGAAAAACCTTGTCCAACAATTTGGCCAGCACGACCACGCATTGAACACATAAGAAGATTATTATATTCCAAGTCATAATGCAAAATACTTGCAACACTATCTCCAACATCATTTACTTCACATAATATAAAAGCATTATTATAGTTTCTTGCAACTTCATGTATTATGCTTGGGAAAAGCATGTGTTTTATTTCATTATTTCTATATTTTGCAACAACCTTATGAGGAAAAGTTGTTATGTCAATTACAATAAATGCAGAATAATCCTTCTCAACCCCTCTTGCAACGTCCACAGTAATCACATAATCATGTTCTTCTAGAGAGTCTTCATACACGTCTAAACCGCCGCTCCGGGTCCTTGGAGACTCATATACGAGACTTCTTATTTTACTTGGTGCAATGAGTGTATCAACGGATCCAAGAAATTCACACTCAAACTCAATTTTGAATTGCTGTTCAGATGTGTTTGCAATTGTTTGCCTTTTCCATTCTTCATCTCTTCCAGGAACTTCTGACCAATGAACATCAGTTGGAACATAATCATTTTTACTACGCTCTGCATCATGCCACATGCGGTAGAAATGATTCATACCGTGTGGTGTGGAAACTATAATAACTTTTGTACTTTGCCCAGACGAAATTGTAGGATAAACAGAAGCAAAGAAATCATCAGCAATATGATTTGGGATGAACGCAAATTCGTCCAAGAAAATTACATTATAAGAACCACCTCTAACTGCAGAAGATGAAGTTGAGTTTGATGAAATTTTGGATCCGTTTTCTAATTCTAATGAACCCCTGTTCCAAGATATGATACCTTGTTGCATCCATTTGGGTAAGTTCTCATAAGCGAGTTGAAGTCTTCCAAGAAGATCTCTTGCAGTTGAAGCTTTGTTTGCAAGAATAGCAATATTTACATTGTCATTAAATACCGCATAATGTAGCAAATAAGAAACAACAGTTGTAGATTTACCTGTCTGACGAGGCATCTTACAGATATTAAATCTGTTTTGGTGAAAATTGCTAATTAATTTTTCTTGAAAAGGATACATTTCAAATGGTACAAGACCGTGATCAAGAGAAACAATTTTTATATAATTTCTTGCAAAATAAACAGGATCATCTTTACATTTAACAAATTCTAAAATTTGTTCTTGCGTAAATTCAATCGGAGTGTTAGCTTTTTTGAGCAGAGGATTGCCCAAATAAACATCACTAGACATAATTATTTCCTCAATCAGTATTCCAAGTTAAACTAATAGCACTTCTAGAAATAGAGTTGGTACTCAAAATCGCAACAGTAATAAAATCTCCAGAAATATTTACAGATTCGGAAATGAATTGTTTGTAAGTTTTCATTTTACCACTTTACTTTGTTTGCCCAGTAAGCCGCCGACATTTTACCTTTTGCTATATTTTTTGCATGTCTTGTTTGAAATTTATGACGACGACTTGCATATGCCTTAGATTCTCCTTTCTTTTTTGGAGAACCTTTTACTCCAAGTTGACCAAATCGAATTAATTTTTCTTTTCCACCTTCACATGCTTTAACGACATGTGATTTTCCAGTTTCACCAGAACCATGTGCTTCTGCTTTTGGTTTATTGCACTTCATCTCAGACTTTTTTGCTTCTAATATTTCAACCTCTTCTCCCATTGGTTTTACATAATTTCTATTGGGGCCTGGTTTTGCATAACTTCCCCCAGCATATAAAAATGTTTCACCTGGTTCTTCAGAAACAACTCTTGAATAAATTACTCTTGAAGTTGGATATATTTTTTGTATTTGCTCTTCTATTTCTTTTCTTGAAGGTAATTTTGCTTGAGGGAAAAATACTTTTAATGAATAATTTTGTCCTCTCCATGATAAAATTACCATAATTAAATTGCCAATATTAGCATTAATTCTGGTTGCTTCTGTTATTTCTTTTTGTGGATAAATTGCTTCTGGTTTAATTAAATCTATAAATTCTACAAATTTGTTACCAAATATATCTTCAATAGTAACACTCTCTGATTTTGTAGATTTCTTTTCAACATTTTTGAGTTTGCTATAATAATCAGGAACTTCATCTAAATGTTGTAATGCAGTAATTCTTGCTGCAGTTTTATCTGAAGTGTGTTCACCTTCTACTTTAGTGCCAATTTTAAGTTGTTTTTGAATTGCTTCTACAGAAACTCCATGCTTTTTGGCAATTTCTTCTGGAGATTTATATGATTTAATGGGACCTTTTGGATCCTTTTCTTCTTTTATTGAACAGTCTTTTTCACCATGAACTGGACAGATCTTTCCTTTTTTTGTGTGATTGCAGGTTTTTCCTTCAGCAACTTCTTTACCAATTCCTACTTCTGTTGGTCTTTTCTTTTGACCATCTACTTTAAATCCATCTGGCAAAGGTTTACATACTTTATCAGTATTACACCAATACATTCCTTGACCACATTTTTCTTCGCCAAGAATTTTTTCAACTAAAGATGGTGTAAACTCTGCATTAATAACACCAGTTGATATTGATCCTTTTGCTAATGTTGGTCCCGTTGTTTTTCTTTGTGCTGCCGATCTTTCACCTTCTGTAGATCCTTTTTGGGTAAGTGCTCTTATCTTCGCTGCCTTTGCATCTGCTCTAAGTTCTTTAGGATCTACAGTAAAACTAACTTGAGTTTCTTCATCAATTCCTTCATCGCTTTGAAGATATTCTGCTGCAGTATCAATATAATCTGCTGCTCTGGTAATTTTTGATTGAACCCAAGCAGGTAACTGAGTATCACCCGTTTTAATCGCCTTTCTCAAGTTTTTGATAGATCTTTCGATACTATCAAGTTCAACTTTGGCCATGTATCCTTCATCATCTTTCTTTTTGCCATCGGCAATTTCTTTATGATCTTCATTTAATGTTGACACAATCTTCCTCTTGCGTTTATACATCTTTCTTTATTTATTATTCATCAGGTTTTTGTTTTATCAGTTTCAATAAATCTGCAGTCGAACCGACATATAATGCATTAGTGACATTAGTGGGACCTTTAACAGACTGTTTACCTTCTTCAATATCTTTTAATTTTTTTTGAAGTTCCATTAATTTATCTGTTGCATCTGCAACATTTTTTATTAATTGTCCAGCAACTTCATATGCTCTTGGCATTTCACTTTCTTGCGCCAATTCAAGAATACCATTTATTGCTTCTTGCCCCTTTTCTATCAAACTATAAAGGTTACCTCTTGTATATTCATAATCTTTTTTTATATCGTCTGATAAAATTGGTTCTGCATTACTAACATTATCACTTGATATTTTTTCAATCGAAGACTCTTCTGATATCAAATCATTGGTAACATCAAAAACTTGGTTTAAATTATCGAATTTTTTTGTCATTTTCATAAATCAATGTCTTCATTTAAACTTGTACTGTATTGTTTAAGATCATCTAAGAAAGACATTGATTCATTAAATCCAAAATCATCATCTGGTTCTATGAAATTATTGTCTACAGTTGTAACTAAATTCACTGCAGATCCAGAACTATGTAAAACTGGTTGCGTTCTTTCAACAGCAATTTTATTCCCAGTATTCGATTTTGATTTTACAAACATACTTTCATCATTTATCGTAATATATGTATTTGCTGAGATTATTGACCCGTCGCTAACTGTTACGTAATTGTCATCAATACTCAAATCTTCTGTGATGTAAGTTGCAATATCGTTATTGTAATCTTGAGTTGCTTTTGGAGTTACTGTATATCTCATTTGTCTTGATGGATTATCTAATCCAATTCTAGAGTCAACAGTAACTTTCTTAATAATACCACTAGAATCTGTTGGTAATGGTCCAAATAAGTATGTTTTTGCAGTAAATCTGAGAGTATATATTAAAGATCTTCTAGTCGTAAAATTTCCTTCATATGTATCTTGCATAGTTATATTATCTAATACTATCGGAATATCTCTTTTTTCATTAATATTAGATATTAATTTTATTGTTAAATTATAATTTGGTTGAAAGTATGGTAAAATTTGTTCAATAATTTGTAACATATCATCATTTGTTTTAGTCATTACACTCAGTTCAAAAATCATGTTGTATGGAACTGGCATGTAGACTTTTTTCACCTTGTTATCAGATGAATCTACTTCATTAAAAGTTTGGGTTGTAGATACTTTTCTTGCCGGATCATACGTCAATCCAGTAAGTTCAAATGACATTCTTGGCAACGTCATTTGAACTGGTTGATTTAGGTTTGGAGATTGTTCTAATCTTGCAAGAAACTTTTGTGTAGGACCATATGATAATGGAACTTTAATAGTGCTTATTTCAGTTCCATTTGTCTTTTTATGTTTAATATTAATCTCATTGAATAGTGTTCCAAATCCAATGACAGTTTTTCTCAATATTTCGTGATAAAAATACCCAAACATTTTTTTAAAAATTTTCTATTATACTATTTAACAAATTTAAACTATTCCAAAAGGATTTCTTTCTGTAAAATCTAAAATATTATCCGCTTCATTTTCTATATTGTCATTATCCGTATAAGGAGTAGTTATATCATAATTATTATTTGTATCTCCTATTCTATACATAGCTCCCGATTGAGAACCAACAACAATTTCTCCAACTTTAAAATCTCCAGCAATTGTTGCGATTTCAAGTTTGCGATATGGTTTATCCCAAGATCTTACTTTTGCACTCGCACTACTTATCGATCCAACAACAACTTCATTGTATATGTAAGTTCCGACACCAGTTAAAGATGGATTTCCAATTGTAATAGTTGGTGGATTGACATACCCAGACCCAGAATCTAAAATTCTAATTTGTGATATTGATCCATTAGAAACAATAGCGGTTGCTATAGCAGTGTTACCTGGTGAAGTTGTAAACCCAATTGTGGGTGGAGAAGTGTAAAAAGCACCAGCATTTCCAATTAATATGTTACTTATACCTCCAGAAGATATTGATGAAATAGCAGAAGCTCCTTTTCCACCTCCAGATATAAATGTAACAACCGGATTTGTTGTATATCCATATCCAGTTCTAATTATTTGCACTTCTGAAACGGTATCATTTCTCAATATAGCTGTAGCAATTGCAACTAAACCTCCTGGTGATGGAGTTGAGATTGCAATAATTGGTGAAGATGAATATCCAGAACCTCCATTTGTAACTTTGATTGTTCTCACTCCACCACTCACTAAAGAAGTGCTTGCTTCAGCTGTTATTCCAATACCTACAAGATTTAGTGTTTGTATGTAACCTTCTTTTTGAATATTGTCGTCTATTTGTTCAATAGAGGTGTCAATAATTTCATCTTCATAACGGAATAATTCACACTTCAACTCATACACATAAGTTTTTTGAAGTTGGTAGAATGGTTGCTCATGTTCCACATATTTTACTTCAAATAACCTATCGCCAAGAGGAAAATAAATTAAATCTCCTTCTTTTGGTCTAAATGATAATTTTGTGTTGGGTATATTGCTAATCAGAGGTGTTATATAAGTCTCAAATCTTTCTCTTGAAATAATTAAACTTAATTCGTTTGTTGATTGAATACCAAACTTTGATAAAATTGAAGTGTTATCGCCATATCCTTCATAACTATTAACATAAGCCTCTATTGGATATGCATTATCAAAAACAGACTCTATGACTTCTTTAATTATTGTTTTTTCTGTTAAGTATCTTCTGGGAATATAATGAATTTCAACGCCATACATTCTCAATTGTTCATTTATTAAATCTTGAACTAATGATTGTTCAGTTATAGAACCCTGTTGAAAAAATGGATTCAACATATTTTTTATCCTATCATGTCTAATGGTGGAAGTTCATAAGTGCTAGACATTTTTTCAATTATTACATCAAGTTCTCTTTGTCCATCATCATATAATTGTCTACCATTTAATTCAACTCCCCCTGGCAATTTTACTCCTTGAAATTTAATTAAATTTTGTCCCCATTGTTTTTTAATAAGTGCAGTTAAATATTGTTTCAGAAAAAAATCGTTCCAAACTTTAGAGTAATCATTGGGGTCTACTGTTCTGTAACAATCTATGATTATGAAATCTGCAGGATTTAAAGCACCCCAATCTACATCTAAGTATAACCTTCCTTGTCTCTTATTAAACCTTATTTGTTTTTGAGTTGTTAACAACCAATTTAAATCTTCCAAATAAGTTTTTACCATTGAATAGGTTAACAGTTCTGTCGTACCCCAATAGTAAATATCATTTAAAAAAAGTTGATATTTAACACTAAACATATTATTTGTAATAGTGTTGGATCCATCATAATGAAAAATTTTATTAACTCCAATTATTGATGGATGCATTTCTAAATAATTTGAATTTTCTCTAAAAGAAAAAGACGTTGATAATCCAGCCGAAGAAGTTGTTATAGTCGTAAAACCAACTGGATTGGATAAAGTTGCTGTTCCTCTATCTATATCATTTTGTGTTAATTGGTATTTTAAAAATGTTGGATAAACACCATCAAAGTGCCTTTCTTGAAATAATTGTAATGCGTCATCAACCAAATCATCTATTTGTTCATCTGCAATATTAATTTCAAGAACTGGGTATCCCAGTTTTCTTTTGCAGTAATCAATTAACTCTTGTCTAGTAGATGGTTGAGCCATTTATATTTTTGTTTAAAGTTATTTATCTAATATTGACAGATTTAAGTCAAGTAAAACTTCTTGTTGTTTCATAAAAAGTTTTATATACGATTTAGCAAGATCTTTTGCTATATTGATATCGGTAATTTCATCTATTTCTCTAGACATTTTTTCAAATTCAAAAGATTTTGATATATTATTTAAAGAAATTTGTTCATATTTTTTCATTTAAGATACTCCGCAATAAAAATTTAATTTCATTCAAATCATCTTTTAAATTGACAATTTGATTTTCAATGTTGTCAATTCGTTTTAATTCATTTTTTTTAGAATTTTTTTTGTTAATATATGCATTATATTCGGATAAATTTGTATTAACTATAGCATTTGATACAGGATCTCTCACCAAACTTGGATTTCCCTCAACTGTCAAATAATTCATAGATCAAGCCAGAGCAATTGCTTTTAATTCTTTCACTCTTGGAACAAACGCTTGATTTGTAGAAGTTAAAATTAATTTAATTCTAAAATCTTTGAATGATTCCAATTCATTGACTGTGAATTCATACTGATTAAATGATGCGTTTTCCGAATTATAGGAAAGATTAACTGCTTTTTGAACTTTATTATCTGATGTACCATCATTATTATTTGTATTAATAATATTATCATTTTCATCCAAATTATTATATCCTGGGAAAGGAACAAAAATTGGTTTATCTCCATCTTGATTATTGATGGAATAGAATAATCTAATATCCGAGAATTCGTTTATGTGTGCAGATAGTAAAACTTTAATTGCAGTTGCTGAAGTTGACAAATTAATTTGTTTTGAAACATATTGGAATGCATTTGGATCATCATAAAGAGTGTTAACTCTTGGGTCATTTACATAGTCGGAAATGGCATTATTAATTCTATTTTCTGTGAGTAACAATGCCACTCTATCCAAATCAATAACAGGAGAAATTCTATTATCAGTCGTAGAAAGATCCATTCTTAAGTTAAAAGATTTATTACCAGGTAATGCAGTGAGATGGTTGTCTTCATTAACTTTAGATGCTATTAGTTTTGGTGAATCAAAATAAGATGTTCCTTCAAGAGAAATATTTTGGTAACCATTATTAATATATGAGGTTTCAGTTCCACCAACACTTGTTCCGCTAATTGTTCTAACACTGGAAATAATATTAGTACCTGATGGTATAGACTTTTGAACAATCGGCGTTATTGATTCAAATTGAATGTTTTTAGTAGCATAGATGTTTTCTCCACCAGAAACTTTTGATTTTTTCAAATAGAGATTTGGTAAAGTTGGATGTGAAGATCTATTTAATCCATTTGAAGACATTCCAACTTTAACGTGATAGTAATCAATACCAATAGGATTTGAAATAGTAACATCACTTAAATTATGCGATTTATTAATTCTTCTTAAAGAAACTCCATCAATTTCATACTTATAAATTGGAGTACCAGACTTATATTCAAAAATCTTAGTTCCATCAATCCCTCTGGTTGTAATTCCAATTGTAGTTGCAGATAAAGACTCATAACTAATAATCTCATCATTTATGATTAAATATCCATAGTTACTTGTGCTTACGCCGACATTTTCAAAAGATCCAAAGTTTGTAGTCGAATCTACAGTTATCTCAATATCGGATAAGTCAAGATCTGCAGTTAAAAACGCTGGTGCTACATCAGATTTTACATTAGATATATTAACTGCATTATTTTGCGAATACATTCCATGATTTTTTTGATTTATTCTAACGTGTAAACCATCATTTAAAACATTTATTGGAGCTACTGGTATGACGTTTCCAACAGCAAAGTTAAGAGTTGTTGTTACTCCAGCATTA
>Ga0194116_10005177_pt1 | contig 14461 bp, 10 predicted proteins | sample TA2MahsurfametaG_4_FD_148617 | JGI IMG/M metagenome (GOLD analysis project Ga0194116, IMG submission 148617) | Freshwater microbial communities from Lake Tanganyika, Tanzania - TA2015008 Mahale S9 surface | ecosystem: Environmental > Aquatic > Freshwater > Lake | place: Tanzania: Lake...
GTCGCATTTTTAGAAAAATTAATTAAAAAAAATTATAAAAACATTAGATTTATAATAGATATTATTCAAATATTGACTTTAATTTGGTATTATATATATAAAAATTTGCATATAATTGAAAATAAAAAATTAATCATTTAAATATTCAAAAATAAAATTAATTTTTTTTCATAAAAATTCATAAATTAAAATTTTTTTTAACGATTTATAATTTTTTTGTTTATTTTATAAGAATATCAATATTAGAATTTATCGAATTGATTTTGTTTTTATTTAAAATTTATTATTATAAAAAACGATATTTTAAAATTAATATCATTTTTAATTAATTTTGGTGTTAAAAAAGTACGGATTAAATTTTTAAATGACTTCGATGGAATTTTTTACATTCAGTAAATCCTTATTTGAGTTGCTATGTAGGTTAAAAATTCTTCTTTCTTTTCTAAGTTTTTTGGCTATAGTCTCAATTTTTATTCTTTTATTAGAATCTGTAGTTTAATTTTAAAATTAATAGAATTTTCTTATTACCTACAATAAAAATACTTTTTAAAATTCTTTTCAAAAATTGATGATCTTTTTCAATTATATCTTCTAAGTAATTATATAAAAATTGGGTTTTAGTCATTGCAACTATCCCGATTGGACTTTCAAGCATCCACATAAAATTTAAAGTAGTTAATTCATAAATAATGCATCCCAAACTCCAAATATCAGCCTGTTAATTATGAAATTGAAAAATTAAATGATTATTAAAATGACCAAATTAAAATCTATATAAAACAAAAATATTATTTTCGAAAATAATTTTCATACGGGTTTTCCATATTTTTCTCCTCTTATAACTTCAGGGGCCATATAGCAATCAGTTCCAACAATAGTCATACATGAATTTCTTTTATTTTTTTTTATTTTCTTTGCTAAACCGAAATCTCCAATTCTTAAAGTTTTGTCTTTTGTCAAGAAAATATTTTGAGATTTTATGTCTCGATGTATAATATTTTTGTTATGCAAATAACATATACCTTCGCATAACTGAGCAAGAATTTCAATCATTTCTTTTCGACTGAATTTTTCATTTTTGTAGTACCTCTGATCAATTTCTTTTTTAAGATCTCCTCCTTCACAATATTCCATTACTATTATGACGAAATAAGTTGATTCAATTATTCCCCGGTTAAATTCTATGTGGATAAAATCGTCGATATATTTTACTATATTTTTATGTTCAAGATTTCTTAGATATTTAGCTTCTGCCAATATATCATCTGCCTCAGAAATATCTTCTGTTTTGCATCTTTTTAAGATATACTGATAATTATTTTTCAACACTTTATAAATCTATCAATTTATGTAAATTTTTTAAAAATTAATTAAATAAAACACTTACTTCTCCGAATCCACCTTCGCTTAACTTTTCAGTTATTTCATATTCATTTTTGCAGAGCTTACAAAGGCATTTTTTCTTAGTGATAATTTTCCAGACATAAATAGAACCGAAACATATAAAAATAAAAAGAATAATTAAACTAGTAATGTTCAAAGTATTCAAAGGAATTTTTATCACATAAACATTTTCTTGGTTGGCTAAAATTTGAAATTTTAAATAAATTTATTAAAAAACAAATCTTTACTTTTTGTCAATTTCATATTCATCGATAAGATATCTTCGCAAATAAATATTTGTTCTTCATTGCTTAAGTTTTTATCTTAGTAAATATTAAAATTATCATTTGCTAATTGAATTATTATCGAAGTGTATTTCTTAGTCTCAATTAAGGTTCAGAAAAATTAAAATTTTTATTTGAATATTAAAAAAATTGTAAAGGTTAAATTGGAAATATTATTAAATTACAATTTATTTTCCTTTCCAATTTCCTTTCAGAATAGTTATTAAATTTTGATGATTTAATAGAATCATTATTAAAATTTTCAGTAATGTTCAATTCTGTTGTAATTGATTGATTGTTTATTTTATATAAACTTTCTAAAGTAGAATCCCTTTCATTGTTAAAATTTTTATTATTCTGTAATGATATCAATAAATTTGTTAATTCTAAAATTTCAGTCAAAGAGAGCTTTTTAGTTTTTGAATTTTCATTATCATCAATATATTGAGAATCTAAATAAATTTGATCAAAAATTTTACGACAAAAAACAAAAAATATTCCAAAATGAATATATTTTTTAATATTTCCCATTAATATTTTGAAAAATTTTTTAATAATTCAATTGAAAAATTCTTTTTAACAAATAAATTATAATAATAATATATTATTATCGTTTCGCTTAATTTATTTTCCTCTTTTTCTTATTTTTAGGAATATTTTACTCTTGAATTTATAAATTCTGATTTTCTCAAAAAATAATCGAATTTGATTGATAATCTCAAGTGACTAAATAATCCTGAATTCAAGCCTCATTTTAATAAATTTTTATACATAGGCGTCAATATCAAAATATAAAAATCTCTTATTCTCGTAGTATTTCAGTAAAAATTTTAAAATTTTAAATAATATATTATATTTTTAAAAAATATTAACAATTAAAAATTGGAAAAAATTTTATATTTATAGAAGGATTTTAATTCTATTAAATAGCTTTAAATATCATCATGAATATTTGAAAATAATTATTATTCTTAAATATTTTAAAAAATGTTTTTATTCAGCAACTTCCTCTACAACATCATATATATCGAACCTAAATGACTGAATTCTATGTTCTAAATCAGAGCCATCCATATTTGAATCATAAAATTCATTAAAGACTTTAAATATTGTTTTGCTGTCAATCTCAATTTCATATTTATTATGATAAAGTTTTAAAAATGCTTCTAAAACTTTATTTCTAGTAATAAATTCGACCTTTTTATCATAAAATAGAACATTGATTTCAGGTGTTTTTTGGAAAGTTTTGACACCTCGCTCATGTTCAAGATCAGGCACTTTAAAAGCCTTTTTCTTTTTAGTATCTTTTGCATATTCAAGTCTTTCCAAACTATCAATAATTCTATCTGAATTATTTATAACACAATATCCGGAATATTTTCCAAGCTTCTCCTCAACTGTTGTGTCTGGTTGTTCCAAAGGTTTGAAATTAAAATTAATTTTATCACTATGCTGGAATTTTTCAAGCAAAAGTATAAGTGCTTTTAAAACAATACTATAATATTCTCTATCATATTGATCTACATGTTTATCCATAAATTCACGGAAGAAAATATTTATATTGTTTTCAATAGGCGATATAATTTGATGGTATGTTACCTAATTATTTTATTTTAATATTGTTTTTATAATTTAAATTAAAAATCATTATTAAAATATTTTTTTCATAATAGATGAGATAATTGAAATAAACAGTATTATAAAGCTTATATTTTATTGTTTTTAATTTACCCAATCTTCTGGAGTAAGCTTTCCACTATTTTTAATTTGAAGGACATCCAATTCTTCATTATTAAGTGCTTGCTTAATGGTATCAATTATATTGCTATTAAAATATAAATTGAAATTTGATCCATCAATAAGATATAAATTCAAAACCTCCGAAATCTAAATTTTTAAAAAGTTATTTTTTAAAGTATAAATTTGAAAATCAAATAAATTTTTTATAAGCTTAAAAACTTACAACATCTGGTGTAAAATATGACTCTTGAGGATAAAAGTTCTTCTTTAAAATTGATATAGTATTGATGAAAATTCCCATTAAACCTCCATAAACACCAACTAAAATAATTCAAATAAAAAATTTCTTTTTTAGATAAATGAAATATTTTTTCTATCAAATGATTTTACCGTAAGGCCCTTCATTCTCATTATTGTCAATTTCCGAAATCTCTGTAGAAGCGTAAGCTTCATCTTTTAAAACTGGATTATCCAAGATTGTTTTTTGAATATTGTCTCTGAACATCTTAATCTTAAGCAATCTTCTTTTTTCTGCTCTCTCTTGCTTTTGTCTAATCTTTCTTTCCTCTTCTTCCTATTTAAATTCAAAAATTTTTAAATAATTTCATTTGAAATATATATAAAATAAATAATTGAACATGTAAATTTTTAAAAAATTTACTTTTATTCTTCTTTCTTCATTAATTTTTGCTTGTCTCAAATTTTCCATTCGCTGTTCTATTACATTTCTATGTTTTGTTTTTGCACCCAAATTCAAATTTGTATAAACATCGTATATAAAATTATTGATTTGATTATCTTCATTATTGACATTTTCAGATTCATTGAATATAAATTGAGTTACATTATCATTAACAAGTGGAATACTATTATTTATGAACATTCCTTGATTTGTAAGAGATTTGAAACAATCATTTCTAAAATTTTTCAGGAAATTCTTAGAAAATACTTTTGACATAAGTTTTTTTTGCGTATTTTTTTTAAAGTTTTTCTCAATCATTTTTAATCCTTTTTTATTATCAACCTCTTTTTTCAATTTGATTTCCTCATCCTCAATCTTTTTGATACGCATTTTATCTTCTCTAATTCGTTTCAAATATTCAGCTTTAGCATCACGAATTTTCTTTATTTCTTCTTCCTCTCGTAATTCTAAGTCAGTTTGCTCTAAAATTTTCCCAATTAAAACAGTTAGCAAAGGCTGAACGTCTCTATCAAAATTGAACAAATCTCCATCTTCAATCTGAACTCCTACATCTTTTCCTATTTTTTGGGGAATAAATGGCTTAGTTTTATCAACGAAATTTATTTGATCGGATTGAATTCCTATTTCTCCTTTATTAATTATTGGTTTTTCTTCTATTATTCTACTACTAATATCAATAGGACGCTTTGGCTTTTCAGGATGAGGAATAAAAAGAGTATCACGATTTGCAATATATGATTTAATTTCCTAATTAATTTATTAAAATTTGCTAAAAAAATGAAAACGATTTGTATAAATAACTCTTTGAAATATTAAAGTTAAGAATATTTTTGATTTTACATCATATATTTTTTAATAATATTAACCAATATTAAAATACCTTTTTTTTCTTAACTTCAGGTTTAACTACTTTGACTTGATCTTCATCAGGTTCGACTGAACATAATTCTTTGTTATTTATCAAAAGTTCTTCAAATGTTAAAACTTGTTGAGAATTATTATCATAAATAGATTTCAAGTTACTAAATTTTATAAAGGATTATATTTTTATATCTTTTATAATTTATTATTTCAATACTAAATAGATCTTTTTGTAGTTTTTTTAGATCTACTAACATCTTGTGTATTATCAAAAACTAAATTTTGTGTTGAAGTTATCATTTTATATTTAAATTAATAAATTTTTATTTCTTTTTATTAATATTTAAAAAACTAAGATTTTTTAAGGAAACAAATTTAGAGAATTTTTCAGTTATAATTTGAATGATAAAAGTGATGAAGATTCTTAAAAAAGCATATATTGAAAAAGATGAAAAATAATTATAATTTTAAATTTAAGAAGAAGTAAACAACTAGTTTATAAATTTATATATAAACTATATAAAATAAAGAAATTTTAGAATTATTTTTTTAAACTTTAAATACTAATTAGCCCAATAAAAACATCATTAAACAGTAATTTATTGTTAAAGGTTATCTTATAATTTTCGAAAATTGACTTTAAGAACTATAGGATTAAAATAACCTTAACCATATCTAGATGATATATTATTTTTTTCAATTAAGGGAATGTTTCTTAGCCACATTATACTTCTACAGTTAATTGACAGTTGAGAAGTTTAAAATAAGCGATTTTCGATATTAATCTCCATAAAAATATAAAAATATTATTAAAAATTTAAAATTGATAAAATATTACAGTATTAGTCAGACTAATTTAAGAAAACTTTCCTTTAAAAATTTTAAAATTTTTAATTTATTATTCTAAGAAAAAATTTTTATAATTTAATTTTATTTTCAATCATTTAAAATTGAAATGATAAGAATATATTATAATCTGCGAATTCGTTTTTTAAGTTTAGTTTCTTATTATTATTTATTCTAGTTTATTTCAAGAAAGTAAAATTTAATTTTTACTAATTTTATTCAAAATTTTAGCAGAAATATTTGCTCCGTAATAAGATAACCTATCCATCTCTCTTTCATATTAATTTTAAAAAAAAATTTTCAACATAGACAAAGCCTGTTAAAATATTTTTAAAATCTCAGAAAGCTCAGGTAGGGAATTAAATTTAATTTTAATTTTTAATTAAAATTAAATGATGTAATATGATTTAGTTTCTTCTAGAACCTCTAGGATTTGGACCTCTGAATCCTCCTCTTCCTCTATTTCCTCCACGGAATCCTCTGTTTCCTCCTCTTGGAGCTCCTCTTCCCATTCCTCTATTTCCTCCACGGAATCCTCTGTTTCCGCCTCTTGGAGCGCCTCTTCCACGTCCTCTTCCTCTAAAACTACCTCTTCCACGACCTCTTCCTCTGAAACCACCTCTTCTTGGGCCTTCTGATTGTCTTTGTTCTCTTCTAGCATTCATGAAATCGTGTAATTTTTTTCTTTCATCTTCGCTTAATTTGGTTTGGAAACCTTCATTTTTGTCTTTTGGTTCGTCTAAGGATAAATGGACTTCCATTTTAGGGTGAAGTCTTTCATTGAAGACTTTTCCTTGTTTATCAACTGCTTGATAGGAAACAGTTGATAATTGATTGCTTTGATAAAGTCCTGGGTGGAAAATTCTTAAGTTTTCGACAACGTTAACTAATTTTCCAATGGCTCCTCCGACAGCAGTGAATCTGATAGTTCTCATTTGTTTTTCGGTTAAGAGTAAATTGCAGTATCCAATGACCTTTCCGACAATTGATTGCATTCCAATTCTGACATCATTAAGTTCTTTTGGGCCATTTTTTCTTTGTCCTTTTGCTTCCATTTCTTTTTGTATCCTTGTCTGTGTTATTTATTTAATTTTTAATTATTTTTAATAAATATTATTTTTCATTGAAAAAAACATTAAATAATAATTAATTAATTAATTTTAATAATTATTTTTGCTCATTCATAGAGATTAAAAGAACATTCTTTTTTTATCAAATTTTGTTTTAAAATATAAACAACATTTATCAATCTTTAAATATTTTATCTCATATATAGGAATTTTAATTAACTAAATTCTTAATGTGATCAATCATATTTTAATATGAATAAAAACTAATGTGATATTTTTCACTTAAACTATAAATCAAATTTATCAAATATTTAGCATGATTTGTAATATTTATAATTTATAATTTGTAATAAATAAAAATTTTATAAAAAATATCCGTAAATTTGAATAAAATGAATTGGTAATTTTTTATTTTAAATTTTATTTATTTTTAAGCTTTTAATTTTTAAATTTATACAGTTATTAAATTAAAAGATTTTACACAAAAGTATATGAAATAGAAATAAAATATTTATATTTTTCTTCTAATTTATAAAAAATGAAAAAAATTAACATCCATTAAAATCGATATTAAATAAATAAATAAATTTATGAGTAAATCCTTGGATTTTTTAAATAAATAATAAAGAATAGTCTTCAAAAATTTCAAATTTCAGAAGTTCCTAAATAATTGATGTTTCGATCTTTCAACATACTTTTAACAAACATCTTAAAATCCTCATTATTTGATAAAGAATTATAGCTTAAATAAATCTTCCTCAACTTATTATTCATTCTGAGTGAGTCCAATAAGCTTCTCAAATAATCCAGATGAGTATTTAAGTTATTATTGCTTAAATTTAGTGTATGAATTTTTCTATTTTGTGAGATCGCGTCTCCCAATAAAGTATAGGATTCTTTGTTTATTCCGAATTTATTTTTCGTCAAATCTAAAATTTCAATTATTTCATTTTTCTCCAAAAGAGCACATAAATAACTTATACTTTCCATATTACCCAAAAGATTATTTTTTAAATCAAGCTCTATTATACTTTCATTTAGTATTAATCCTTCAGCTAAATAACGAACTGAAATGCTGTTAATTCCAAAAGCATTTCCACTCAGATTAAGTTTTTTAATTGTTTTTATTCTCGAGAAAGAATCCGAAAGATTTTTAACTATATCAGCTCTTTCTCCTAAATTATTCTCAGCTAAATTAAGACTATGGATTGTTTGGTTAAGAAGAAGCGCTTCACTGATATAATTCATTGATAGCAGATTCGCACCTAAATTATTGTTGCTTAAATCTAAAATCTCCAGAAATTTATTTGAAACAAGAGCTGAAGCAAGGGCTTTAGCAGAATCTATGTCATTGAAATTGTTATTACTCAAATCAATTTGTTTTAAATTTTGGTTTATCGAAAGAGCATCACAAAATAATTTTGCAATTTTAGCATCTTTCCCCATAGCATTTGAACTTAGATCTAAAATCTTTAGCTTGGGAATCGAATTTAGATATATTTGATTTGTTATATTGAAATAATTTAAGAATCTGATGTTTTCACTATTATTTAAATTATTTTCTTGTTGCGAATTTAATTTTTCTAATATCTCTTGATTATTTGTAGAAAGTGAGAAATTAGAAATTGAAATTAAATTAGATAAATATTTCATTGATTCAAAGTTTTCACCGAAATGGTTTTCTCGAAGACAAAGTTTTTCAATATTTTTGTTTTTTACCAATGCTTCACATAAATACTTCACTGATTTTCTGAAATTACCTATGCCATTTTTATTTAAATTTATTTCTTTTGTTGTTATATTATAAGCTAGGCAATCAAAAAATCCTTTCCAAGAGAAGCTTAACATTACAAGTTTAATAGTAAATTGATAAACTTCTTTATTATTTTGAACAATATCTTTCAACATTAAAATGCTTCCGCTTTTGAGAATAACTTCTTCGTCTTGTGGATAGAGGCTAAAGTTTTGTTGGTATGCAAAAGCAATTGAATCCAAATGCATATTTTCATTTTCAAGCATATAATAAGGGACTTCAATTTCAAGTATTACACTTATATAGTTTTTATTGTTTTCTTTACTATTAACTTTATTTCTGTTACTATTTTTTTTCGAATTATGATTATTTGAAGAAAGATTATTTTGATCAATAATTCCATCTTCTTCTACCGATTCATTTGGCTTATTATTTTCACCATCCATTTCAAAATTGACATTTTTATTTATTCCATTAGAGAAATTATTTTGATCTTCAGTGTTATCATTTTTAAAACTATAGATTTTTGAATTTATTTCCATGCTTTTAAAGGCTTTTATATAATTTTCAGCTTTTGATTTATTAGGAGTTGCTGATAAAAATTCATCGAAGAATAGTATGTTAAATTGATTCTCTTTGTAGAAGTTAAGTTCATCGGTAGATAGTAAATAAGGAGAATAAATAAAATAATTCCTTTCTGTAATGAAACCTACATTAGGATTAGGAGTAGTAATGTCTTCAGTTACAGATTTGTCAATAATGTGTTCATTATTCTTTTCTGTTTTTTTATATTTTCCTCCAATTGAAGCTTCAGTTTTAACAAATTTTTCATGTTCATTATTTTGATTTTCTTTTAATCCATTGAAACCATTTGATTTACTCTTGATGTTGTTTATTTGTTGAGAATTTTCAAAACCAATTTTAGGCCTAACATTCAAAGAGCAGTAGGTTAGACTTACTAAAACTGCTAGATAAAAGTATTTAATTCTATTAAGCTTTTCCAAATTAGGTTTTCTCAGGATTTTATTAAGTTCTTTATTCAAAAATCCATCTTCAGTATACATTTGGATTATTATTTGAAAGAATTTAGGAGAATTTTCTAAATTATCGATGTAATTAAGATAAATAGAGTTGCGTTTTCCATATAATCTTCTTAAAATCTCCATTTCTTCTCGGAGTGAAACAACAAATCCTCCATAATTAGATCTTTTAATACATTCACGGTATAAATATTCAAATTTCTTCGGAATCTTGACTTCAAAATTATGATTCTTAATAAATCCAAATTCAAAACTTACAAAATATTCTTGATATTTGTTATAATCTTTAAGAATATTTATCGAAGGAATTACTTTATGTTTTAAATTTTCTTCAGAAAGTAAATCTTCAAAATTATAACGGGATTTTCTAATAATATTTTCCAGTTTATTTGGTAGAGAACGCTTGATGTGAATATGATTCTCTGAATTTTCAGCATCAACAAGCATCATATATTTGAAGTTTACAAGTTTGTCTAGCCTCTCTAAATAAATTTCACTAGGACCGCCTATTAAATAATTAGGGTAGTGCAATTCTAACAAAATACAATCTTCTTCATCGAATGGAGACCATAATGTTGTTTCAGATAATTCCCCTTTATTTACTTGATAGAAAAATTTAATATTATTTTCTAATTTAAAATCGCTAATCGGCTTTTTCAAAATTAAATCCATATATTTATAAGGGGTGGGCATATTAACAGGATTTTCGTTTATAAAGTTCAAAAGTTCGTTTCCTTTAGTAGGAAGATTTTGATAATTTTGATTAATAAAATTTTTATTGTTTTCATTATTATTAATATTGTTATTTGGATGACTATTGATATTGCTTAAATTATTGTTAATAATATTATTTATGTAATTGTAATCCTGAATAGATTTAGGGGTTTGAATATTGTTGGAAAAAGTAAATAGTGGATTGTTATTAATACTGTTAAGCATTGGATTTGTATTTACATTAATATTATTTAATTTGTTATTATTATTTGTAATTAAATTAGAATTGATGTTGTTATTAATTTTTTCATTACTTATTAAATTATTCGAATTGTATCCTGGGTTTAATAAATGATTGTTTAAGTAATTGACATTATATTCATTATTTCCTTTTAAATCTTCACTCTTTTCGTATAGGTTATTTTTTACCTCTTCTTTTCTATTAATTGCTCCAGAACTAACAAGATTACCTAAACTTAAATTATTATTATTGTTTTGTGCAGAGCTAATATTATTCTTGTTGTTCATTAAACCTCTAAAAAAGTTTCCAGTTTGATTATAATTGATTGGATTTATATTTCCACTATTATTTCCAACCTTTTCAATATTAACTAAATTGGATATCCTTTTCTGACTATTATTATTTGATATTGGAGAAGAATTGATTATATTCATTCCTTCAGAATTTGAATGATTATTTAATGGACTCGCAGTGCTGCTATTTCTGTTATGTTTATTACTCATTTCTTCAACTTGCCTCCTTATTGAAATCGGAGGAGAGTCACTAGTAGGACTTTTACGTCTTTCTCCATTGCTGTTTAAATTTATTTTTTTAGGATTTAAAATATTTTGCATTAAAATGTTATCATAAATATTATTATTATTTGAATGTGTCTTGACTAGATTGATATTATTATTTAGATTTTTTTCTAAGAAATTTTCAGAAGATTTAGTCTTTTCTCTATTCAAATCTAAATTAGGACTATCATTTCTCGCGTTAGTATTGTTGTTTTTAGTTGTTTGGACATTTAAAATTTGATTGTTTTTAGATAAATTATTTGCAAAAGAATTAAGAAATTTATTCGTACCTTTATTTTTATCTTCAGAATTTGTATTAATATTACCAGTACTAGACGAACTTATTAAGTTAGCATTATTAGAAGCTGCAGTATTATTAATAGCAGAGGAAACCAAAATAGTTAATTTTTCCATTTGATTTTTCAAAATTTGAAAATCATTTTTTCTTTCGGTTTCATTTTCCTTTAATTCTTTAATTTCTTTATTTTTCTCTTCCTTAAAATTAGCAAATTCTGTTCGAACTTTATCCAATTCGAATTTCAGAATTTTATTCTCTTTTTCTATTTCCTCAGTTTTTTTCAAAAAATTTTGAACTACAGCATGAACATCTGTGTCTTCCTGAAATTCTAAAATATAATTTAAATCTTTATTCGAATTATTATTTATTCCTAAAATAATATTATTTGAAGAACTTTTAATTCCTAGATATAAATAGCATTTGTTATGATTAAAGGTAATTTTTGCTAAGTTATTTATTAGTATTTTAAATATTATTTCTTTAATTGTTTGGCAATTTTGAGAACCTTTGAAAATTTCATTTTTTAAAAATTCAGATAAAGTTTTCTTTGATATGTATGTTGCTCCACTAGACAATTCCTTTATTGATATTTCAAAATTATCCAAATTAATTTTTATTGCAATTTGAAATTTTAAGTCTTCAACTATAAAACTTATCGAATCTTCAGAAACTCTGCTAACAGATTTAATGTTTAAATAGTTTTCTTCAAGCATTAATTTTTATAAATTATATTAATTAAATGTTATTTAATTGTTAATAAAACTTTTAATTAAATTAAAATTTTTTATAATAAAAAAATATTTAAATTTCATATTATATTTATTAATAAATTTGGATAAAATGTTTTCTTCGTTTTGATATTTACAATTTTACTTAGTTGTTTTAAAATGAATAATAAAGATCACATTATTCAATTGCTTTTTAAAATTTATTAATTTGTATTTCAAACAAAATTTCTAAAATTTATTTAAAAAAAATTTTGGAAATGTTTCAAAATAAATAATAATCCTTAAATTCTTTTTTAATTAAAAAGTAATGGAACCTGCAGCACCACCTAAGAAGCTTACAAGTAACTAAAATTTTTATTAGGTTTTCTCTGCGAATTTTTAATCACTTTTTTAATTAAAGCATAAAAATTTGGATTTTGAAATTTAATTTATATTCTAAATATCGCAATATTGTAATTTATTTAATGTATTTGTTTAATAAAAACAATTCAACTTTATCTAGAGGCTGAAGAGAAGGCTTTAGAGTTGGCAAAAAAAAATTACAGAAAAACTCTTCGTACTATGAGAGCGAATTTAGAAAATGAGGAAAAAATTACAAATTTTTATCAGCAAGAAAGAGAAAGAATTAATTATGAATGGATGCTTTTAAAAAAGCAAATTGAAGAATCAAAAGCAGAATTATTAAATAGACAACGTGAAAAAGAAGACCTAGAGGAAAAACACAAAATTGAAAAAAAATTATATATGCAAAGAATAAAGTTTTTAATGCTCAAGCAGCAAGACGAAAATGTCGAATTACAAAAAGATTCTGAAATTGCTTTGAAACAATTAGAGGATGCACATAGAATAAAAGAAAAAGATTATAAATATGATATTAGAAGTTTATCTAAAATGAAAAAGGAGCAGGAAATTTTACAAAGTGATTTCATAAACGCTCTTGAAAAAGAAAATGTTAAATTAATTCATCAAATGAAAAATGAATTTGAACTTAAAGAAAGTCAATTAAGAAGGTTTTACAGAGAAAAAATGAAAGAAATGATTAACAATGCAGAAGAAAAAAGAAGAAAAATTATTGCTGATATTACAGATAAAAAAACTAAAGAAATTAAAAAAATAACTGATGAGCATACTAATATTTTCAATAACATGAAAAATTATTATTCAGAATTGAATAAGAAGAATATCAACGCTCTCAAAAACCTTGCGCAACAATTTTCGGCTGAATTACAGAATCAAGGAAATTTGAAAAGTAGAAAACTTTATCGTTATTCTCAGCTAAACAAAATAAATGAGCCTTTTTTAAAACTTAAAGAAGAAAATAAAGTTTTAAAAACTGAAGAATTAAAGTGTTTAGAAAATTTCAATCAACTAAAAAATAAGAATGAAGAATACGGAAGTAAAAAAGATTAATAGTTTAAATCCAATTTAAAATTTTTATTTGATTTTATATCTATTAATATTAGAATTGATTAAGGAACTTTTGGCCGATGAATATAAATACGAAGTTACTTTACAAAAACTTGCTTATTTGGAAAAAGAAAAAGGAAATTTCACAGAGAAATATAAAGAAAATTTACATTTAGTAGAACAAAAAGCTGGATTGAGAAACTTAATTTTAGAGAAAAAATTAGAGACTATAGAGGATAATTTAGAAATTAAGGAAGTTCAATTAAGAGAATTACTGAGAAAGACATCTTTAGATCCAAATGCCTTATCAAATATTAATACAACTTTAGAAGAAGTTGAATTAATGAAAGGTGAATTAATAAACCAATTAGAAGATGAATTGAAGAGAATTAAAGAAGCTCATATAAATATGATTAAGACTTATGATGCAAAATTAGCTGAATTTGGTATTCCTTCCGAAGAAATGGGCTTTGAACCACTAATTCCTGTTGATTTGAAAAAATAAATAAATAACTGTAAAGAGACCCAATGTCCACTAATGCGCACCTTTTAATCATTGTACAATTTTAATAAAAAATTTAATTTTGTTCTATTAATCCTTATTAGTTTAAAATTTTAACAGGGAATAATTATATTAAAGAAATTAAATTTATATTAACATTTAATTTATTCTAAAAAGAATTTCGATTTAAGAATTAAAATGATGTTTAAAAAAAATTTAAAACATATCTATTTCAATTTATTTAAAAAATCTAAAATTTATATTTCTTTTAAAATGAAATTTAAAATTTAAAATTGTAAAATTTTTTATTATAAATATAATTTTTATACCTATA
>Ga0194116_10005180_pt1 | contig 14458 bp, 12 predicted proteins | sample TA2MahsurfametaG_4_FD_148617 | JGI IMG/M metagenome (GOLD analysis project Ga0194116, IMG submission 148617) | Freshwater microbial communities from Lake Tanganyika, Tanzania - TA2015008 Mahale S9 surface | ecosystem: Environmental > Aquatic > Freshwater > Lake | place: Tanzania: Lake...
CCGTAAAAATTTCAATCGCCTTTTCCTGGATCCTGCCAAGCCCATGCTTAACCGCGGCATGCAAGGTGTTTATCCTCCCGGATCAACCTTCAAGCCCTTGGGAGCATTGGTAGCATTGGATGAAGGATTGATTAATCCTTCTTATGGATATCCTTGTTTTGGTCGCTATGGCCCCTGCGGTAAACCTGCCTGTACGCATAGCAATGCAGGACATGCTTCGAACCTGCGTTTGGCCATTGCCAATTCCTGCAACTCCTATTTTGCCCATGTGTTTCGGATGGCCATCGACAATAGTGATTACAAAAGTGTGGAGAAGGGCTTGCATCGCTGGAAACAGTATATGTCGGATTTTGGATTAGGGCATCGACTAGGCGTTGATCTTCCAGGTGAATATGCGGGCTTTATTCCCGACACCAATCGCTATAATAATCCCAAAGTGTTTGGAAAAAACGCATGGAACTCTTGCACCATCGCATCATTGGGTATCGGCCAGGGAGAAATTCAGGCATCTCCGCTGCAAATGGCGAATGCTATGTGCATCATTGCCAATCGCGGCTGGTATTACATTCCACATCTGGTGAAAAGTATTGATAGCGAAACGGACGCCGATACTATTCTACACAAATACAGAAAAAAAATTACGCCACTTCATATTCCCGACAGTGCCTATCAGGCAGTAATTGATGGCATGGAAGCAGTGGTTACTTCGGGCACTGCGCGCAATGCAAAAATTGAAGGCTTCGATGTTTGTGCCAAAACCGGAACGGTGGAAAATTTTTATCGTGGTCAAAAGCAGAAAGATCATTCCTTTTTTGTGGCATTTGCGCCAAAGGACAATCCCAAGATTGCCGTGTGTGTAGTGGTTGAAAATGCCGGCTTTGGTGCTACCTGGGCTGCACCGATTGCATCACTGGTGATGGAGCAATATCTGCGCGATTCTATTGCCGGTACTGCAAGAAAATCAGAAGTGGAGCGTATCAGTCAGGCTTCGCTCATCCCCGCCCGTATTCGTGTTGAAAGAGCTCGCTTTGATTCGCTGCGACAGATAAAAGAATTGAAACAACAGCAAATAGAACAAAAGCGTAAGCTGGAAGAGCGTATTGTAGGAGTGTATTCATCTGTTCCGCAACAAGCTCACTCAGTTTTGTATTTTGGGAATATGGTAGCTTGGATTTCTTTCCGTGGCAAGCGCAAATGGTTGCATCATCCTTTTAAAAAGCATCATGAATCAGCGTGAGGCCAACATATCCAAAGGAATTGATACCGGCGTGGTTTGGCTCTACGCTGCATTGGTATTTATCGGACTCATCGCTATTTTTTCGGTAGAGTACAGAAGTGGTGATCCTTTGTTGCAGTCGATGCTGGATTTCAAAAAAAATTATTCCAAGCAGTTTTTATTCATAGGCGTAAGCAGTGTGGTGGCAGTTTTTATATTGCTGACCGATAGCAAATTCTTTACTGCAACGGCCAATCTGCTTTATTTACTGGGGATCTTGCTCATGCTGCTCACCTTTGTGATTGGTAAAGATATCAGCGGATCCAGATCCTGGATTGCGCTGGGCGGTGGATTCAATCTTCAGCCCGCAGAACTCTTTAAAGTATTTACTTCGCTGGCATTGGCAAAGTATGTAAGCAGGCCCGAAACAGAGTTTCGGCTATTCCGTTCGCACCTGATTGCCTTTGCGCTCACACTCTTACCTGCATTGCTTTCCATTGCACAAAAGGAACTCGGACTCGCACTCGTGTATTTGTCGTTTTTTTTGGTGATGTATCGCGAAGGACTTCCATCGAATTATCTTATCATTGGATTTTCTACGGTGGCTTTATTTGTAGCAGCGATTGTAATTGAGCCCAATGTGCTGGCCATTACCCTGAGTATTGCTGCACTAATTACTGCTTATGCAATGCGCAGAGCAATCAAGAAAAACAAAAGCATCCTCCTGCTGATTGCTTCTATCTGGTTTATCAGTGTCGGCATTCAGCGGTTTGCCTTGCCGTTTATGTTCGATAAAGTATTTAAGCCCTATCAGGTGGAACGCATCTTGGGCATGTTTGGTAAGGAATACGAGCCCCGCGATCCCGTACGCAAGGCAGCACTCGAAAAAGAAATGCAAGTAGGTCGGAAAAAAGACCGTAACTACAATGTGAAGCAGTCGAAAATTGCCATTGGCTCAGGTGGATTATTGGGCAAAGGTTTTTTGAAAGGCATTACCACGCAGGGCGATTTTGTTCCTGAACAGCATACCGACTTTATTTTCACTGCCATTGCTGAAAGCTTTGGAGCATGGGGTAGTCTGCTGCTGCTATCTCTTTATTTTCTGTTGCTGATGCGCATTATTACCATTGCCGAGCGACAACGAAGTGTATTTTCAAGGGTTTATGCCTACAGTGTAGCGTCCATTTTGTTTTTTCATGTGTTCATCAATATCTGCATGACCATCGGCTTGATGCCGGTGATCGGTATCACCCTTCCCTTGCTTAGCTACGGGGGCTCTTCATTGGTAACCTTCACCATTCTTATATTCATTATGGTGCGCTTGGATGCCGACAGACAAATGGTGTTGCGCTGAGCGCGAACTATTCCGTGGCGGAATTGTTGTTTTATTGCATCATTTCCTCCATATGCAAAAGTTTCTCTTCACATTCTACCTGCCAGAGCGTCTCAATGATGATTTTTGGGCAAGTATTCCTGCCCATCGCAGGCATATCAACCGACTTATGGATGAGGAAGTGATTGTCACCTACTCTGTAAACCGTGAGCGCAGTAAGGGCTGGATTGTATTGAATGCTGAAAGCATGGCAGATGCATGTGAAATCATAGAACGCTTTCCCTTAAGGTCGTTTATTCGGTATGAAGCCGAAGAATTATTCATTTTTGACTCAATGATTGGGGCACCTAGGCTGATTTTAAATTAATAAATCGGATTTTTGTGCCATGAACGTCTATCCGCTCTCAGAAGGTAGTTTTACCGTTGACCGCACCAAGGAATTTGTTCCTTTCCATCCTCAAACCGATTCCATTCAAGATCGCTCCCCCGGCAGCTTATTGGTAGAAGTGCAGCCCTTTGCCATGGTTACCGCTCAGGATGTGCTGGTATTTGATACCGGCCTGGGGTTTTCCGAACCCGATGGCACCCTACAGTTGCACGCCAATTTACTTCGCCATGGCATTAAGCCCGGTGATGTTACAAAAGTGTTGTTATCACATCTTCACCGCGATCATGCGGGCGGTATTGCATCTATCGATAAAGCAACGCAGCAGCGTGTCCTTAGCTTTCCGCAGGCAACTTATGTGGTGAATAAACAAGAGTTTGAAATTGCATTAAGTGGTCTTTCTAAATCATATCGCGCCGATGATGTGCACTTACTTGAAAACAGTAAGCAGCTCAAGCTGGTAGAGAGCAGCGGTACAATTGACGGCTATATCCATTATGCATGGACGGGCGCTCACAGTCCCTGGCATCAGGTGTTTAAAATAACCGATCAGGGACAGACTGTTTTCTTTGGAGGCGATGTAGCGCCACAACTGATGCAGATGAAAACCAGGATATCCGCCAAATACGATTTCGATGGACGCATGGCTGCCGACCTGCGAAAAAAGTGGTGGCAGAGGGGCGAAGAGGAAAAGTGGACATTCCTTTTTTATCACGATATCCGCACGCCTGTTTTTAGATTCTGAGGATTTATTTGTCTTTTTTCACCAAAAAAAGTAAGCCCTCATTCTCATCAAAATACAGCTTCATTTTGGATAGCGGATTTCTTTCAACCTCGCGCGATGTGGGAGTAGTTAAACATTATTCGTTTTTAAATTTCGATCTCTTTTATTTTCTTAGGTTCTAAGCAAAAAAATAAGCCAACTCTAAAAAGAGTTGGCCGTTGCTAACCTATGAAAAACACCTTTCAATAAAATTAATGCATTTCAGGATGCAAACCATTATCGTCCACCGCGGCGCATCATGGGTCTTTGTTGCGGACGGTTCTTTAACTGATTCATCAAAACGCCACGGAAGTCGCGTTCAGCACTGAACAATTGATTCATGCGCGGTTGACCAACGCAGCCCACAAAACGGTCTTTGTACTTTTTGCGCACATCTACCATTTTTTGTTCCATATCAATCATATCGCGTTCGGGGTTGCTGCGCTGGGCCATCATCACCTGCCGGAGATCGCGTTTGTATTCATTGTAAATCGGCCAAAATTTCTGTGCTTCATCGGGTGTGAGTGCAAGCTTGCGACTGATAAAAGCGATTTCAAGTGCCTCTACTCTTTCCTGCTGACGCGGATCGTCTCTAGGTGGTTGTGCTTTTGAAAGAAGCGGGGTTGCTAACATCAGCATCAAAAGTTGTAAAATGATCTTTTTCATGATTTGTGTTTTTAGTTTTATAGATTACTCTGTTTGGTTGTTTTATCAATTTCTTGAAAAAAATTTTCCATGAAGCGGACATCCATATAATCTGCTTCTGCAGGAAGTGCATTGGGATCAACACAGCTGGCGATTGTTTCTGTGTCAGACCAGTCACTTGTATGGATCAGATAGCTTTGTATCTCTGCCTCACTTAGCATAGCAAGTTCCCGGTTAAAGGCAGCCTCAGTTTTAATTTTGAGACCGGCATTTACATACTCCGGTATTTTGTTTCCTGGATTCGTCAGGAAAAATGCAATAAATCCAATGGCGGTGAATACGGCTGCTGCCATGGCATATTGCAGTGTGCGCCTTTTTGGTATAAAACGTAAAACCGAGCTGGCAGATTGGGGAATCTGAAAAGGATGGCGCTGCTCAAAATAATGATCTGGTACACGGTAAGCATTTGTTTTATCGGCCGCTGCTAGCATGGGGGAAATGGCTTTCAGTTCATCCTGTACTGCTTCTGAATGAATCCTTTGCAATACCTGATGGGGCAAATTTTCGAAATAGCCCGAAGGGGTTTTGTAAGGTGTTTCAGAGATGGTTTCTGAATGCCTGCTTCCAAGTGTTTTCAGTTCGGTTGCCGTATCGTGGTTTCTGAGCATCGTAACATAGATGTTTAAAGTGGTGCAGGGTTTAATAGTTAAGGATAAAATCCTCAATTTTTTTTACGGCATGGTGATAGCTTGCCTTGAGTGCGCCTTCACTGGTATTGAGCAGTCGGCTCATTTCCTGATAGGGCATTTCATCGTAGTAACGGAGATTGAAAACCACCCGCTGTTTTTCTGGAAGCTGCTGAATGGCAAGCTGGAGTTTCCATTCCAGTTTATTGAAATCAAAATCAGGATCGGCTTTTACCAGGGCAGTTGTATCATTTTCACTGCTATCTAATGAAAGCGTATTTCTTTTTTTTCGCTGTTCAAGTAAACTCAAGCTTTCATTGGTGGCAATGCGGTATAGCCAGGTGTAAAGCTGACTGTCTTCCCGAAAATTTTCCAGCGACTTCCAAACTTTAATAAACATGTTTTGCAGTACGTCATTAGCATCTTCATGTTGCACTACCAAACGGCGGATATGCCAATAAAGCCGTTCCTGATACTTGCGCATCAGTACCGTAAAAGCTTCTTCACGTGTTGCAGGGTCACGAAATTGATCCAGCAATGCTTTGTCTTCGGCTCCCAGCATATTGGCTACAGATTCAAAAAGTTTTTATGACATAAAAAACCCATCGCTTGGATGGGTTTAACAAGGAAAAGTTTAAAAGCTCATTTGCGGGCCATTGCTTTTTCTGCCGCAGCAATGATATCTGGTACGTCTAGTCCGTATTTCTTTAGCAGTTCTGCCGGCTTTCCGCTTTCTCCGAAGCTGTCTTTCACGCCAACATATTCTATGGGCGTAGGGCAGTTGCGTGCTGCAACCTGTGCGATGCTGTCACCCAAGCCGCCCAGTATATTATGCTCTTCACATGTAACCGCGCAGCGGGTTTTTTGCAATGAGCGGATAACGGCTTCCTGGTCCAGCGGTTTGATGGTGTGTATATTAATCACCTCTACGCTGTATCCCTTTTCCTCCAGCGCGATACCTGCCTGCACGGCATTCCATACCAAATGGCCGCAGGCGAAGAGGGTCACATCTTTTCCTTCAGAAAGCAACTGTGCTTTGCCAATCACGAAAGGTTCCTCTGCTTTGGTGAAAATGGGCCATACCGGTCTGCCGAAGCGCAGATAAACCGGACCCTGATACTCCGCAATTGCCATGGTGGCCTGTTTGGTTTGCTGGTAATCGCAAGGAACAATTACCGTCATGCCAGGCAACATTTTCATCATGCCAATATCTTCCAATATCTGGTGAGTAGCGCCATCTTCCCCCAAGGTTAAGCCGGCATGCGATGCGCAGATTTTTACATTCTTTTCGCTGTAGGCAATGGATTGGCGAATTTGATCATATACTCTGCCAGTGCTGAAATTGGCAAAAGTGGTGGTATAAGGAATTTTGCCACCGATGGTGAGTCCGGCTGCAATGCCCATCATGTTGGCTTCTGCAATGCCGCATTGAATAAAGCGCTCGGGAAACTCTTTCATAAACTGGTTGAGTTTGAGCGAGCCGGCTAAATCGGCGGTGAGTGCAACGATGTTCGGATTTTTACGCGCGGCTTCTACAATGCCATCGCCAAAACCACTGCGTGTGTCTTTATTGCCTGATACCTGAATTGCTTTTAACATAATAAGGGTTTTGCAGCTTCATCAATTCGTTGCAAAGAAAAGGCAAAGCAATCATTCTGCTATAAAAATGATGGTACTGATTTTAATTCAGGCCGGGTTCCTGACTGGTAAACAGACTGCTATCTTTTTTCAGACGTTGTTCCCAATCCCAGGCAGTCTTCATCATTGCTTCCAGATCGTATTGGGGCTCCCAGCCGAGATACGTTTTTGCCTTATCGTTATTGGCATAAATGGCAACCACATCGCCTGCACGGCGAGGACCAATGCTATATGGTAAGCGTTGACCGCTCACTTTTTCAAATGCCTGGATGGCTTCCAGCACGGTCATGCCATTGCCTGTGCCCAGGTTAAATACTTCGCAGCGCGACACATTTCTTTTTTCTATCAAATAGTCTAGTGCAAGGGTATGCGCATGCGCCAGATCACATACATGAATAAAATCGCGCATGCAGCTGCCATCGCGGGTAGGATAATCATTGCCATGCACCTGCATCGCAGGAATTTTTCCAATAGCCGTTTGCGTAATCACCGGCACCAGGTTTTGTGGTTTGCCGATGGGCATCTCACCAATTTCACTGCTGGGGTGTGCGCCGGCCGGATTGAAATAGCGCAATAAGATGGAATGAATGCCGGTGCTTTTTACCGTTTCGCTTACAATTTGCTCGCCCATTTGCTTGGTATAGCCGTACGGACTTTCAGCCGGTTTGGGCGGGGTTTCTTCCGTTACCGGAATGATATCGGGATTGCCATAAACGGTGCAGGAAGAAGAAAAAACAAAATGCGGAATCTGAAATTGCTCTGCGCATTTCAGCAGGTTAATGAGAGACAGCAGGTTGTTTTCAAAATAGAGTAGGGGTTTTTCAACGCTTTCACCCACTGCTTTATAGGCGGCAAAATGAATAATACCAACGATGTCTCTGTTTTCCTGAAACACCGCGCAAGTTTCATCGAAATTGCAGAGGTCCACCCGATAATTTTTTACGGGCTTTCCGGTAATGCGCGTAACACCCTCCAACATAGTATCAGACGAGCGCGAATTATTATCGAGCGAGATGGCTTCATAACCATGCATTTGAAGGTCTGCAATGGTGTGTGAGCCTATATAGCCGCAGCCGCCGGTAACTAAAATCTTTTTCATAGCATGTACATTTCTTCAGCGATTCTTTTTTGCTCCATTTAACCGGCAGCAATTTCCATGAGATATTGGCCATAGCCGCTTTTTAAGAGAGGATGCGCTGTTTCTATTAACTGTGCTTTGTTGATGAATCCTTTTTTGTAGGCAATTTCTTCGATACAAGCAATCTTGATGCCTTGTCGCTGTTCAATCACCTGCACAAACTGCGAAGCTTGCATCAGACTATCGAAAGTGCCGGTATCGAGCCAGGCAGTACCGCGGTCGAGAATGGATACTTTCAGTTTGCCTTGCTCCAGATATACTTTGTTCACATCGGTAATTTCATATTCGCCACGGGCACTGGGTTGTAAATCGCGTGCGATGCGAACCACTTCGTTATCGTAAAAATAAAGTCCGGGTACAGCGTAGCTGCTTTTGGGCGCATTGGGTTTTTCTTCAATGGATATTGCTTTCATATCCTGATTAAATTCTACCACGCCATATCGTTCAGGATCGCTTACATGGTAAGCATAAATGATGCCACCATCGGGATCGGTATTGTTCATGAGCAGCTGCTCTAGTCCGGATCCGTAAAAAATATTATCGCCCAACACCAATGCTACTTTGTCGTTACCGATAAAGGAAGCACCAATAACAAATGCCTGTGCCAGTCCGTTAGGCACTGCCTGTTCGGCATAGGTAAACTGAACTCCGATTTTAGAACCATCGCCGAATAATCTTTTAAAATGCGGCAGATCGTGTGGGGTGGAGATGATTAATATTTCGCGAATGCCCGCCATCATGAGAATGGAAAGCGGATAGTAGATCATGGGTTTATCGTAAATAGGCATGATCTGCTTGCTGATGGCATAGGTGATGGGGTGCAGGCGTGTGCCGGAACCTCCGGCCATAATAATACCTTTCATTTCAGTCGGTTTCTGCAAATATAAACCTTGGCCGACTTGAAACGGCAACCGATCAGAAAAGCAGGTGATAGAGATAGTAGCAAAGTGCAGCAAGTGCGCCACTTACGGGGATGGTAAGCACCCAGGCCCAAAGCAGGTTTACGGTAACGCCCCAGCGTACCGCGCTTAAGCGTTTGGTAGCGCCCACACCAATAATAGATCCCGTAATGGTATGGGTAGTGCTTACGGGTGCACCCAGGTTGGCGGCAGTAAATAGGGTTATGGCTCCGGCTGTTTCTGCGCATACACCTTCTAACGGACTTACCTTGGTGATTTTCGTCCCCATGGTTTTTACAATTTTCCATCCACCGCTCATAGTGCCTAAACCAATGGCGCTGTAACATGCCAGCGGAACCCAGTTGGGCATTTGATCGAAGCTTTCAATATTTCCGCCTGCGATAAGAGCAGCGGTGATGATGCCCATCACTTTTTGTGCATCATTGCCACCATGCCCCACGCTGAATGCAGCAGAAGAAACCAGCTGTAATTTTTTATACATATTGGCAGTACGGAAAGCCGACTCGCCTTTGCTTTGGTTGTAGAAGTAGGACAATAGGAAGATAATACCCATACCGGCAAGCGCCCATCTTTCAAACTCTTGTTTAAAAGGAACGAATATCACACATGCGCTCACCAAAAATGTAATGATGCCGATTTTGAGCCAGAAATTACGCTGAACGGTAACAATGGTAATAAACATAGAAATGAACATGCCGATCAGCGGCGCCAGCACAATAAATATGAGTGTTTTGGAAATATTCGTTCCGTCGATGCTTCCAAAACCGGCATGTGCAATTGCCGCACCTGCAAATCCTCCGATGAGGGTGTGGGAAGAAGAAGAAGGGATGCCGTACCACCAGGTAAGTAGGTTCCAGAAGATGGCAGCAATCAATCCGCTTAAAACCACCGGAAGGGTGATGAATTCTTTATGAACCGTTTTAGCAATGGTGTTGGCAACAGCATGATCACTAAAAATGAAGAATGCTACAAAGTTGAAAAACGCAGCCCAGAGTACTGCTTGAAAAGGTGTGAGTACTTTGGTAGAAACGATGGTAGCAATGGAGTTGGCCGCATCGTGAAATCCGTTGATGTAATCGAACACCAATGCGAGTATAATGACCAAGACAACTAAACTCATGAGGAAGGGTTTGTGCGATCGATGAACAAATAATCCGGGTTAAGCATATTTTACGATGATGGATTCAATCACATTCGCTACGTCTTCACACTTATCGGTTGCGATTTCCATTACAGTAAAAATTTCTCGCTTCTTAATAATTTCCTTTGCATCGTTTTCGGTGGCAAACAAATTGAAGATAGCAGCATCAAATTCATCATCGGCTTGATTTTCAATGCTGTTTACCCGCACCAGTGCATCGGTGATCTGGCGCATGTTTTTCATATTGCGCAATTCCAAAATGGCACTTTTCACATTTACGGCACCCATATTGATCAGTTCAGCCATTTTGCGAAAATTACCTTGCATAGGATCCACTCGGTAGAAATTAATCTTCTTTGCCGATGCAAAAATATAATCAGCAATATCATCCAGTGATGTAGCTAAATAGTGAATGTCTTCCCGATCAAAGGGTGTAATAAAATTCCGACTGAGCTCGGTGAAAATACGGTGTGTGAGTTCGTCGTTCTTATGCTCCAGGTCTTCAATTTGAGAAATCAGTTTTTCCCGTTCTTCAAACTGCGGCTCATTCACCAGCTGCTTTAGCAATTGGCTCATTAGCTCTACCGTAACCGCTACCTCTTCAAACAGGTTATAAAATACTCTGTCTTTGGGTAAAAAAATTTTTAGCAATGAATTAAAGGCCGACATATGATTTGTTTTAAGCGTTTAAAAATTTAATTGTGCCTGTAAGCGTAACAGACTGCCTTTTTGAAAATTATCTTTTGTTCGCATGTCTTCAAATCTCCTCTCAGAAATCGTGTACATGGTTGTGAATTCAAAGTTTTTGTTGAGCTGCCATTCTAAACCGATTTCCATTTCTTTTACATGATATGCTCTGGCATCCAATTCATGTTTTTTCCCACCCTTATAATATTGCACTCTAGTGAATGGATAAAAGACCATTTCTTTTTTATTGGATGAAGGTATGAAACTACTAATGGTAATATAACCCCCGTTCAGACTTCTTGTTTCTATGGAGTCGGTAGCGGGGTTAAACTGAGGGCCTCTGCCTATATTGTACTCGGCTTGTATGCCAACAGGTTTGGGATATAATATGAAGCTTCCGGCGATGCGTTGGTCTCTGAATTCAAAGCTTTTAACAGCCCGAACACCTGTGCTGCGCAAGTCGGCGGGGAGTACATATTTACCCATATAGCCCTGTATCCCCGGCTCAATGATTTGGCTACCAATTTGAATTGGGTAGCTGATTCTTGAAACGACATGCAGGTTGTCGTTTAGCTCAGCCCTATTTGCTGTTTGTCCGTTGTAAACGCCAAAGGCAAAAACACCATAGTCGCCGGATCCTTTAATATTATCTCTGATTGCGTTTGCAAAAAAGGTTCTTGTTTTTTGTGGTACCCAATAAAAGAAAACGCCCATATCCCTTTCGTTTGCAACAGCGCTGTTTAATGCATCTGCGCGGTCGAGGGGAAGTCTGTTTTGACTGGATTGCATATTTTCAAAACCAAAAGGCACTTTGCTCTGCCCGATTCTAAAACGAAATTCATTTTTGCTGTCGAGCCCCAAATCAATATATGCGTCTCTGATTTGAAACATGTTTTGCGCGGTGCCTGAAGCGCTCCCAAAATCGGGCTGGATATAAAAAAAGATATTTTTTGTGAGGTTACCGCTGAAAATCATGCGTCCTCTTCTAATAAAGAATCCTCCTCCTTTACCCCAGGAGCGATCACATTGCTCGCATTTCAATAGCTCATTGGTTTCAAAAAGGCGATTATAACGCAATTGCATATAACCGCGTAAGGAGATGGTTTCATACCATTTCTTCACGGCAGGGGTTGGTGGTTTTTGATCCTGCGCTATCGATGCCATTGGGTACAATAATATTGTACATATAAACAGTCTGACTACCGTTTGCATGTCTGAAATCTTTCAATTGCGCCACAAAGTTGAATATCTAATGCTCAAAGGATTCTGCACCTACATTATCAAATTGTTAACTCTTTTAAAAAGCCCCGCCGAGAACGGCGGGGCGTTGCAATTGAAAGATAACAGATGCTGAATCAGCACCGTATCTGCTAACTAATTTTCATCAGTCGGCCGCTAAAATTGATGTTAGTACATTATGTGAATGTTATTGGTGTGTTACTTCAGTATTAAGTTTTTTCATCTTCTATCACAATGTGTTGTGCGCGAAAATCTGTTCATATTGGCTTAACATTTAAGTCATTTTTTCTTAACACGAACTTTACATTGTGTTCATGTGCTCATTCTTCCTTTGCCGCACAAACAGCAGTTATGCAAAGGAAATTGTACTTCGCTTTCTTTTCTCTGGTTTTCGTTTTGGTATCTGTACTAAATGCGGCGGCTCAGCAGTCTTTCCGACTCAACGGAAGAGTGGTTAATGAAAAAAATGAAGCCATCGGCGGAGCTTCTGTAAGCATTGCAGAACTTAACAAGCAAGCTGCTGCAGATATTGAAGGTCGGTTTAGCGTAGTGTTGGAATCTGGTAAAAAATATACACTCACTGTTTCCGCGGTGGGTTATCAAACCAAAATGGTGGATGAAGTAGAAGTTGCTGCAAGTGCCGACAACACCATTACCATTGTATTACAAGTTGCCGCAAAAGAAGTAGGTGAAATTGTAATTCGTTCTACTGCGCGCCGTGAAAACACCAATGCACTGCTGAGCTTCCAGAAAAACAATATTGCCGTTTCTAGCGGACTGAGCGCTGATTTCATTCGGCGCACGCCCGATAAAAATACCGGTGAGGTATTGAAGCGAGTGAGTGGTGCCAGTGTGCAGGAAAATAAATACGTAGTAGTGCGTGGCCTCAGCGATCGCTATAACACTGCCATCATCAACAATGCACAGCTGCCCAGTACGGAGCCCGACAAAAAAGTTTTTTCTTTCGATGTATTTCCTGCTGCACTTATTGATAATATTATCATCAATAAAACTGCTACACCCGATCTTACCGGTGAATTTGCCGGTGGCTTGGTGCAGGTAAATACTAAAGATGTTCCATCTTCAAGCAGTCTTAGTTTGGGATTGAGCTACGGTTTCAACACCCAGTCTGTTTTTCGTGATTTTTTAAGCAATGAGCGCAACCGTCACGATTGGCTGGGTTTCGACGACGGCACACGTAACCTTCCTGCAGGCTTTCCTGCTTCTGCACAGGGCTATCGCGTTTTGGGTGCCAATGCAGCAGGCGTTCAGCAGCAGATTGATTTGACCAAAACCTTTAATTCCGATGTGTATCGTCAGCAAACATCTACTGCGCTGCCTACCCAAACCTATAACCTTACCTGGAGCAATGTAAATCGCTTTAAAAATGGTGGCAAGCTGGGTATTGTTACAGCGCTTATTTACCGCAACAGCATGCTTAAGTATGATGTAGAGCGCGGATTCAACGAAGTAAACGGCAATGAAGTAGTAAGACTAAACGACCAGCAAAATGTTTTTACAGTAAACTGGGGCGGCATTGCCAATATCAGTTACGTAAAAGGGAATCATAAAATTTCTCTCAAGAATTTATTTAATCAGTTGTACGAAGACAACTACTACACACGCACGGGAACATCCGACGACCGTTTGCAGGATTACGACTTCTATTCTTCTTTCCTGAATCAACGTAGTCTGCTTAGCTCGCAGTTGGAAGGTGAGCACAAGCTGAGTGCTCGTGGTATTAAGCTTACCTGGAACGGCAACTTCGGTTATAACCGTAAAACGCAACCCGATCTTCGTACGCAGGCTTATTTCCGTTCACAAGGCACCAATACGCCATTCGAAATTAACGATGACGACACGCGCCGATTCTACAGCAAGCTGGAAGATTTCAGCTTTGGTGGAAATGGAAGTCTTGAAATTCCTTTCAATATCGGCGGGCGTGCTCAGAAATTTAAGGCCGGCGGATCTTCCCTTATGCGCGTACGCGATTTCCGCAGCCGCATATTCCGTTACATTCCCACTTCTTTGCCACAGTTTGTAAGCAACAAAGCAACCCTGCCTTTCGATCAAATTTATACTCCAGGCAATATTGGCTTTGACGGTTTCGTGATGGAAGAATTCACTAACAATACCGATCGTTATTTCGGGGCTTCTGTTGTAAATGGCATGTATGGCATGTTCGATAATAAGCTGGGTGAAAAGCTCCGCATCATTTGGGGCTTGCGTGTAGAAAATTTCCAGCAGTTTCTTACTACTAAAGACAATACTGGAAAGCGTGTGGTAGTGGAAACGGCCCAATGGGATTTCTTACCTTCCATGAATCTTACCATCAGCCCCAACAGCAAGCAAAATATTCGCTTTGCAGTGAGCAGAACGGTGAGCCGTCCTGAGTTCAGGGAAATTGCGCCTTTTGCTTTCTACGATTACATGATGAACTATGGCGTGGTTGGTAACCCTGATTTGCAGCGTGGTACTATTTTGAATGGTGATCTGCGCTATGAATTGTATCCGCGCAGCGGCGAGGGCATTTCTATCGGCGGCTTCTACAAGTTTTTCCAGAATCCGATTGAATTGCGTATCGATGCTTCAAGTGTGGTAGATCGCAGAATATACAATTACAGTAATACCAAAGAAGCTTATACCGTAGGAGGTGAAATTGAAATC
>Ga0194116_10005185_pt1 | contig 14453 bp, 6 predicted proteins | sample TA2MahsurfametaG_4_FD_148617 | JGI IMG/M metagenome (GOLD analysis project Ga0194116, IMG submission 148617) | Freshwater microbial communities from Lake Tanganyika, Tanzania - TA2015008 Mahale S9 surface | ecosystem: Environmental > Aquatic > Freshwater > Lake | place: Tanzania: Lake Tanganyika...
TCTGGAATCCCACACAACCCAAATCCGCCGACCATGAGGGTCATTCCATCTTGGATTCCGGCGCAGGCCTCGTGGGCATCTTTTACAACCTTATTTAATCCCATAATTATTTTTTTATTGTAGAGTCTACTCCGCCCATAAACATTTCTCCGTTGTCATAAAGACCGGCATCTTCACCTTCACTAAAAATGTCTTCATCACTAAAGATTATGTCAGGATTGGTCGCGCGACAATCGAAGCGCAAGGTATCGAAGTTCGCGGGTCGCACAAAGTCGCCTTTGGAAATTTTAATTTCATTGTTGGCGTATACTTTATTCATGTAATAGCCAAAGATGGGTAATCCAGTATTGGCCCCTTGTCCCAGGTTGGTGCTTGAAAAACGTACAGTGGGATCTTGGGCGCCTACCCATACTCCGGTGACCAAGTCGGGTGTCATTCCAATGAACCAGCCATCGGTGTTATTCTGGGTAGTACCTGTTTTTCCGCCCAAGGGATACCGCAGATTGCCGTAGGGTCTTCCGCTTCTGATTCGGGCTGCGGTTCCAAAATTACAAACGCCTTTCATCATGTCAACCAGGGCATAGGCAACGCTTGGATCCAAGGCCTGACTGATTTGTGGGTCGGCTTCATAAATCAAGTTGCCGTTGCGGTCTTCAATGCGTAAAAGATAGGTGGGTTCGATGTACATGCCTTGGTTGACCAATGCGGAGTTGGCCCCCACCATCTCGTACAAGGAAAGTTGGGCAACACCTAACGCAATGGAGTAGGTATGCGGGATATCGCTTTTTATTCCCAGATTGCGCGCCAAGGCGATGACGGCATCAATTCCATAGTCTGCAATGAGCTGGGCAGCCACGGTATTCACGGAGGCGGCCAAGGCCTTGTTCATCACATATCTTCCGGCACCTCCTCCTCTGGGACACCATCTCTCACCGGTTGGAAGTGGAATGCAAGGAGAAGCCACAATCACAGGATCACAAGGTTTTTTGCCCATGCGCAATGCCGTGGCGTATACAAATGGCTTGAAAGTAGAGCCTACTTGTCGGCGTGATTGATAGACATTGTCGTATTTAAAGTAGTTGTAATCGATTCCCCCAACCCATGCTTTGACATGACCCGATTTGGGATCTACAGACATCAGACTGGCGTGTAAAATGGCTTTGTGGTATAGGATACTGTCCATGGGACTGAGCGTTGTATCCTTGGGTCCAGCATGGCTGTACACCTTCATTTTTACTGGCTTTTTGAATATCTGTTCAATATCCGCTGCGCTGTGATACGGCCAGTGCTCGCCACAACCCCCTTCCTCTTCTTCGCATACCCATTCATTACCCACATGGCTGATGTAACTTTTGGGACGTTTGCATTCAGGGCATTGGTGGCCTGCCAACACTTTGTAGCGGTCGCTTTGCTTCAAAGATTGATCGATGATGTTCTTGCGATCAGATTCGGTGATGCCATTATAGAAGGGATAATTTTCTTTTCTTCTCGATTTCAAGTCCTGGGTAAATGCCTTTTGCAATTCTTTGCTCAAGTGCTCTTCCACAGCGTACTCCCCATATTCTTGCAATCGCGAATCCAAGGTGGTGTAAATTTTTAATCCATCCTTGTAAATGTTGTAAGCGCTACCATCGGCTTTGGCGTATTTCAGAGAGCCGTCAGCATTTTTTTCTTCAAAGATGTCTTGAAGTTTGAGGCGAAGCACTTCTCTAAAATAGGGCGCCATTCCTTCTGTGTGGCTGATTTTTTGGAAGTCCAACCCCAAAGGCAATACGCGCAATGAGTCGTATTTTTCTTGCGATAGGTATCCGTTTTTCACCATTTGTTTTAGAACCACTTCTCGTCTTTTGGTAACCTTTTCTTTGCGTTTGATGGGATTAAAGAGGGATGAATTTTTAAGCATCCCAACCAGCATCGCGCATTGATCAACGGTAAGTTTATCGGGTGTGGTATTGAAGTAAACCAAAGCTGCAGATTTGATACCTACGGCTTGGTTCAAGAAGTCATATTGGTTGAGATAGTGGGTAACGATTTCTTCTTTGGTGTACAAACGTTCTAATCGGCAAGCGATAATCCACTCCCTTATTTTTTGCCATGCACGTCTGACCTTGCCCACTTTTTCGAAGTTTTTGGTGAACTGTTGTTTGGCCAATTGTTGGGTGATGGTGGAGCCTCCGCCATCTTGTCCGAAGCTGAACACGGCGCGAAAAAGTCCCAAATAATCGACACCACTGTGCTGGTAAAAGCGTTCATCTTCAGTTGCAACCAGGGCATCAATCAAGTGTTTGGGCAATTCCGTAAACTTGACATCGGCTCGGTTTTCTTTGAAGTAAGAACCAATCAATTTTCCATCTGCGCTGTATATGGAGGATGCCAAACTTACCTTGGGGTTTGCCAATGCATCAACGTTGGGAAGGCCACTGAAAAGGGTGATCAAAAGAATCAGAAACACCAGAATAGCGGGAGTTGCGCCAATCCAAATGATTCTCTTGTTGTATTTTTTTACTATTTCAGGATTCATTTTTTCCATAGTACAAAGATAAATTTTGGTCTCTTCGACTGCTGAATTATTGCAAGGTCTTTCAACAGCCCATTGCTCATTACTATGATTGGAATCAACCCAAATCCGAGGGGAGTTGGAAATATTGAAAAACCCTGTTGGCTATGGGTTTGGAGACAATCGTGGACAATGTTTCGATGGATTGTTGTTTGATATTGTCCACACTACCAAAGTGGCGCAGTAACTTTTGAGCGGATTGAATGCCCAGGCCGGGGATTTGAGTAAGCTCCGTTTGTATGGCTTCTTTCGATCTACGATTGCGGTGTTTGGAAAGTCCAAATCGATGGGCCTCATCGCGCAATTGTTGAATAAGCTTGAGTGATTCAGAGCGTTTATCCAAGTACAAGGGATCAGAATCACCGGGAAAATATATCTCTTCCAGTTTTTTTGCGATACCGATCACGGCCAATTTTCCACGCAATCCCAGTAAAGTAAGACTTTCCATTGCGGCACTCAACTGCCCTTTCCCTCCATCGATGATGAGCAATTGAGGCAATGGTTCATTTTCTTCTAATACCCTGTGGTATCTGCGGTAGATGGCCTCACGCATGGTGGCAAAATCATCGGGCCCCTGAACGGTTTTGACATTAAAAATGCGGTAATCTTTTTTACTTGACTTGGCGTTTTTAAATACCACACAGGCACTAACAGGATTGGTTCCTTGGATATTGGAGTTGTCAAAACACTCAATGTGCCTGGGAAGATCTTGCATGTGTAAATCCCGTTGCAAAGTGCTTAAAATTCGCTCTACATGTCGATCAGGATCGGTTAGTTCAATTTGTTTGTGTGAATGTATCAAGCTTTGCTTGGCATTTCGTTCAGACAAATCAAGAAGTTTTTTCTTGTCTCCGCGCTGGGGGACGAGGATCTTGCTTTCTTCCCAAGGCCATTCGATGGAAAAAGGGGCCAAGATTTCCTTGGCTTTGGATTGGAATTTTTCGCGAATTTCAATGATTGCAAATTGTAAAATATCCTCATCCGTTTCGTCCATGCGTTTTTTCAATTCCAGATTGTAACCGATGGAAATGGAACCGTTCATGATTTGTAAGTAATTCACAAAAGCGTTTTGCTCATCGGACACAATGCTAAAAACATCGATATTGGAGATGGAGGGGTGCACAATGGTATTCTTGGCTTGGAAGGTTTCCAAGGCCTCAATTTTCTCTTTGATTTGATGCGCCTCTTCAAAGTTCAATGCTTGGGCTTGGGCCTGCATGTCTTGTTTGAGTTCGCGAAGCACATCACCGTAATATCCTTTGACAATGCGTTTGATGTTTTGGATATGTAGGTTGTATTCTTCTTCCGATTGTTTGGCATCACAGGGACCTTTGCAATTGCCTATGTGGTATTCCAAACAAACCCGAAATTTGCCTTTCTCTATATTTTCTGGAGTCAGAGGCAGTGTGCAGGTTCTAACAGGATAAAGGGTTTTGGCCAAATCTAAAACTTGGTGCATGGCCTTTACACTGGTAAAAGGCCCCAAGTACAACGATCCATCTTTGATGATTTTTCGGGTAGGAAATACCCGAGGAAATCTTTCGTTTTTGATGACAATACTCGGATAGGTTCTGTCGTCTTTTAACGCAATATTGTATTTGGGCTTGTATTGTTTGATTAAAGAATTTTCCAGCAGAAGTGCATCGGATTCTGTGGCCACCACGATGTATTTGATGTCTGCAATTCTCTTGACCAATTGAAAGGTTTTGGCACTGTCAAATTTGATTTTGCCAAAGTAGCTGGACACCCGATTTTTAAGGACTTTGGCCTTGCCGATATACAGCAACTGTCCTTGGTCATCATAATATTGATACACCCCTGGTTTTTCAGGGAGTGTTTTCAAAATTTGTTCGATGTGTGTGCTAGTTTTCAATGTCCGCTAAGTTAAAGAGATTGTGGGTTAACTTCGCCACATGTATTGGGTCACAGGAGCCACTGGGTTGGTGGGAAAGTATATGGTTAAGGCATTGTTATCACGTGGAGAAAACGTGGTGGCCTTTTATCATCTTAAGCCCATTGAGAGTACCCAGCAATGGTTGCAAGACCAAGGCTTGGGTTTGGAGGAGTTGTCGCGATTGCATTGGCGCAATGCCACGGAGTGGACCTTTGAAGCTCCAGAGCAATCGGTAAAAGCTTTGTTCCATTGTGCCGCAATGGTGAGTTATCACAAGGCAGATCACGAGCAGATGATGGAGGTGAATGTCAAGCACACGGAACGGTGGGTCAATTGGTGTTTGGAATACCAAATCCCCATGGGGCATGTGAGTTCAATAGCGGCATTGGGCAAGGCGGCAGAGGGGAAGCTCATTGATGAGCAATGTTTTTGGCAGCCCTCTAAAGACCACACGGAATATGCGCGAACCAAGTTTTTAAGTGAGATGGAGGTGTGGCGTGGCCACGAAGAAGGGGGGCAATTTTTGATGGTCAATCCCGGTGTAATCATTGGAGAGTGCATGCCAGGTCAAAGTACCGCGGCATTGTTTCAGACGGTTGCTAGAAAATGGGGTGGATACCCCCAAGGCGGCACGGGATGGGTTAGCGCGGGTGATGTAGCCCAGGCGTTGATTCAATTGATGGATCAGAAATGTTGGGGACAACGCTATGTTTTGGTGGCTGAAAATCAAACCATGCAATGGGCGTTTGAGCAGATTGCTGATTCATTACACATCAAAAAGCCTTTCTGGAAAGTCAACACTGCCGTGCTGAAAATGTTGTGGCTGCTGGATGGTTTTAAAGAGAAATTTTTGGGCGTGAAGGCTCAAATTACAGAAGAGACCATTCGGAATACCGCTGTGATTAACCAATACAGTTCACAAAAGGTCATGGACGAGTTGGATTTTAAATTTGAGAATATGCAAGAAGTATTCGGTAAAACGGGGACTTATATGCGTAGACATTTACATTTGTAGAATTAGGAAATTGAAAAGATGGAAGCGATTAAGAAAAAGGATGCATTGGATTACCATTCGCAGGGAAGACCCGGGAAGTTGGAAATTATTCCCACCAAGCCCCACAGTTCACAACGTGATTTGGCTTTGGCTTATTCTCCTGGTGTAGCGGAACCCGTGTTGGCCATTGCTGAAAATCCAGATGATGTATATAAGTATACCGCCAAGGGAAATTTGGTGGGCGTGATCTCCAATGGAACAGCCATCTTGGGACTTGGAAATTTGGGTCCTGCCGCCTCCAAACCAGTGATGGAAGGAAAAGGTATGTTGTTTAAAATCTTTGCAGACATTGATAGTATCGACATCGAGGTGGACACTTCTGATGTGGAAGATTTTATTCGCACCGTTAAAAATATAGCTGTCACTTTTGGTGGAATCAATTTGGAGGATATCAAGGCACCAGAGGCATTTGAGATTGAAGAGCGATTGAAAGCAGAGTTGGATATTCCCATCATGCATGATGATCAACACGGTACAGCAATCATATCCAGTGCGGCGTTGATCAATGCTCTTGAAATTGCAGAAAAGAACATTGGTGATGTGCGGATTGTAGTGAGCGGCGCTGGTGCTGCTGCTTTGTCTTGTGTGGACATGATGATACAGTTGGGAGCCGATCCCAAAAACATCTATATGTATGATTCCAAAGGATTGATCACTTCAGATCGTTCAGACTTGGATCACCGCAAGAAGCGTTTTGCTATAGAACACAATATAGGAACCCTAGTGGACGCCATGAATGGTGCGGATGTTTTCTTGGGATTGTCTCAAGGAAATATCGTTTCTCAGGAAATGATTGCTTCCATGGCCAGCAACCCAATTGTATTTGCATTGGCCAATCCCAATCCTGAAATTTCTTACGATGACGCCATGGCAGCGCGTCAGGATGTGATTATGGCAACAGGCAGAAGTGATCATCCCAATCAGGTGAACAATGTATTGGGATTTCCTTTTATTTTCCGAGGCGCATTGGATGTTAGAGCACGATGCATCAACAATGAGATGAAAGTAGCTGCTGTGCATGCTTTGGCAGCACTGGCCAAGGAATCCGTTCCTGAGGAAGTTGTGCAAGCGTACAATTTAACCTCGCTTACTTTTGGAAGAGACTACATCATTCCCAAACCCTTGGATCCTAGATTGATTTATGTTGTTTCGGGAGCTGTAGCCAGGGCCGCAGTGGAGAGTGGAGTTGCGCGATTGCCATTGAAGGATGAGGATGCCTACAAAGCCGAATTGTTGAGCCGTATTGGTAGAGACAATGCTTTGTCTCGTGGTATCGCTGAACGCGCCAGAAAGTCACCCAAACGCGTGGTATTTGCAGAGGGAGAGAATGTGAAAATTCTAAAAGCAGCAGAGGCAGCCAAGGACGAAGGGTGTGCGATTCCTATATTATTGGGCGATGAGAAAAGAATCCGTGAGCTCATCAAAGAATGGGACATCGATTTGGAAGGAGTTGAAATTTTTGATCCAAGGATTGAAACCAACGATAGTAACCGCGAGCGTTTTGGTCAAATTTATTTTGAGCGAAAGCAGCGGAGGGGAATCACTTACACAGACGCCGTTCGCTCCATGCGAGAGCGTAATTATTTTGGAGCGATGATGGTGGAAACTGGCATGGCAGACGCCATGATTAGCGGAATGACACGCAATTACTCCAAGGTCATTCGTCCGGGATTGCAGGTAATAGGACCCGCACAGGGAGTGAAAAAAGTTTGCGGTATGTACATTGTGCAAACGCTAAAAGGCCCACTTTTTATTGCGGATACCACAGTCAATGAGGATCCTACTGCAGAGGACATTGTAGAAATCACTTTGCGCGTGGCAGAGGCCATTAGCTTGATGAAAATAACCCCCAGAATTGCATTATTGAGTTATTCCAATTTTGGATCCGCCAAGGGCAAGGACCCACAAAAGATGGCCAAGGCAGCTGAAATATTGCAGCGTGATTATCCCCACTTGTTGGTGGATGGTGAGTTGCAGGCCAACTTTGCTTTGAATAACGAAATGATGAAGGAAAATTTCCCATTCTCAAAATTGGTGGGTCATCAAGTGAATACCTTGATATTTCCCAATCTTTCCGCAGGGAACATTGCGTACAAATTGCTGCAGGAATCAGCGGGATGTGAGGTGATTGGTCCGGTATTGTTGGGAATGAATCACAGTTATCATATTCTACAAATGGGTTGTTCTGTCCGAGAAATCATCAACATGATTAGAATTGCGGTGGTAGACGCACAATTCAAGGGAACAGGCCGCGCGTAGTAGCTGGATTTTTTGTATTTTCACGCCTTTCTAAAAAAGAAAGGTGATGTTGCACTCTATTCGTGGTAAATTACTGGAGAAAAGTCCGGTTCATGCGGTTGTTGAAGTCAACGGCGTTGGCTATTTGGTACAAATCCCATTGAGCACTTTTAGCCAGTTGCCCGATCAAGGCGAGGTTACTTTGTACACGCAGCTTCACATCAATGGAAACGATTTTTCCTTGGTGCTCTATGGATTCAGCAATCCGGAAGATCGTGAGATTTTTAAAAAACTAATTTCTGTGAGTGGGGTAGGTCCCAATACTGCGCGAATGGTTTTGTCTAGTTTGAGTGCAGACGAATTGCGCGCGGTAATCATCAGCAAGGATGTTGCAGGACTTAAGCGAATCAAAGGAATAGGAGAGAAAACCGCGGAGCGAATGATCATTGATTTGCATGATAAAATGGGCAAATTTGATGGTGTCATTTCTTCCGAAAAATCAGGTATCGCGTACAATATCCAGCGCCAGGATGCGTTATTAGCCCTTTCCTCCCTGGGATTGGACAAGTCCAAAGCTGAAAAGCATTTGGATAAAGTCATGAAAGAAAGCCCCAATGGAAGTTTGGAAGAGTGGATCAAATGGGTATTGAAACAAATTTAAGTGAAGGTTAAACCGAGGCATATTATTCAATGGGGGGTGATATTGGGCATAAGCTTGCTGTCTTCTTGGTTGGCTTGGTCGGTTTCCGTTTTAAGTTATCATACCCAATGGGCACGTCCTTCTGCGCGAATCACTGCTACCGCTTCGGCGGATACCACGGTGAATCCAGTATGGCCCAATCAAGACCCCATCAACCCTTCTCCCCAAGACAACGGCATTGCCATCCCCCTCCCCAAAAATATCAAATACCATGTAGAGTACAATCCAGAAACAGGATTGTATGAGGTGTCTCAAAAAATTGGTGACCGCATCGATTTTCGCAACGCAACACAAATGACCCGAGAGGAGTACATGGCGTTTCAAATGAAGGACAATGTTACGGCCTACTGGAAAGAGTTGGTGAAGCAGGATGACGAGGCCAAGCGAGAGTTTGCCCCCAGTATTAAAATTGATTCGAAGGCATTTGAAAATATTTTTGGATCCAATGAGATTGAGTTTCGCCCCCAAGGAAGTGCGGAATTGACCTTTGGTGTAAAGATGTCCAAAGTAGATAACCCACGAATTCCAGAACGTCAGAGAAGGGTGACCACTTTTGATTTTGATCAAAAGATTCAGTTGAATGTAACAGGGAATGTGGGAACCCGAATGAAATTCAATTTTAATTACAACACGGAAAGCCAATTTGATTTTGAAAATCAAATGAAATTGGGGTATACCGGAGATGAAGATCAGATCATCAAGAAAATTGAATTGGGTACAGTACAAATGCCATTGTCTGGATCTTTGATTCAAGGGAGTTCCAGTTTGTTTGGAGCCAAGGTTGAAACCCAGTGGGGAAAGTTAAAAAACACCACCGTTGTTTCTCAGCAAAAGGGCGAGCGCAAGGAGATTACAGTTCAAGGCGGGGCGCAGACCACCCAGTTTGATATTCCCGTAGACAACTACGAAGCCAATCGACATTATTTTCTTTCGGGATATTTTAGAGACAACTACGACAACGCCATGAAGACGTTGCCGGTGGTGAATAGCGGAGCCATCGTTACCCGTATTGAGGTGTATGTGGTGAACCAACAGGCCAATACGCAGGATGTTCGAAATATTTTGGCTTTCTCTGATTTGGGTGAATCGGCCAATCACATGTCCACCGATTACGCCTATCAAGGACTGATTAATCAGCCACAGACCATTAATCCGGACAACGACAACAACGATTTGTATGCCACCATGATGGGCAGCCAAGAGATTTTGGATTTCACCAATGCTAATCCAGCCATTCAGGCATTGGGATTGAATTTACGTCAAGGGATTCACTACGAGCGTGTAGGAAATGCGCGTAAACTGAGCACCTCAGAATTCACTTACAATTCCAAGTTGGGTTTTGTCTCTTTGAAACAGGCATTGAATAATGCCGAGGTATTGGCCGTTGCCTATGAGTACACATTGAACGGACAAACCTTTCAAGTTGGAACGCTTTCACAAGATGGGATTGCAGCTCCTCAAGCGTTGGTGTTGAAGATGTTGAAATCTTCCATTACCATGGTGAAATTAACCAATGGAGATCCAGCGCCGTTGTGGAGAAACATGATGAAGAACGTCTATAACTTGGGCGCTTTTGGCGTTTCTCCTGAGAATTTCCGTTTGGACGTTTGGTACAACAACCCAGCCACGGGGGTGAACATGAACAGTATCCAAAGGGATCCGTTATCTGGAAAGCTATTGCTGCAACTTTTGGACTTGGACAGGATTGATAATCAACAGATGCCCTATCCCGATGCGTTTTTTGACTTTGTGCCCAATGCCGCCACCCAAGGCGGTTTGATTGATGCACAAACGGGACGCATATTCTTTCCCCATATCGAACCCTTCGGGCAACATTTGGAAAATGAGATTATCGATGGCTTCGGGGGATTAACTACCCAAGCACAACAGATGATTAGTCAGGTTGTTTTTAATCCGTTGTATGATTCGACAAAAACCTCCGCGCAAATTAACTTCCCGCAGCTGAATCGATTTAGAATCAAAGGACAATACCAAAGCGCTTCGGGATCGGATATTTCTTTGAACGCTATGAACATCCCACAAGGATCAGTTTCTGTAACTTCAGGAAGCATCAAATTGGTGGAGGGCCAAGATTTCACGGTGGATTATAACCTGGGTCGAGTGAAAATCATCAATGAAGGCGTGATGAATAGCGGCAATCCCATCAAGGTTTCGGTGGAAAGCAATTCATTGTTCAACATGCAGTTTAAAACCATGTTGGGGAGCCGATTTGATTACAAGTTCAGTGACAAATTATCGGTGGGTTCTACCTTCATGAATTTGCGAGAGCGACCATTGACACAAAAGGTGAACATTGGGGATGAGCCGGTGAACAACTGGGTCGTGGGAGCGGATGTGAATTACCAAGAAGAGATTCCATTTTTGACCCAGATGGTGGACCGATTGCCTTTTATTAAAACCAAAGCCAAATCCACCATTTCATTCAATGGAGAAGCCGCTAAGATGTTCCCAGGACATAGCAAAGCAATTTCCAAAATTGGTAATTCTTACATCGATGATTTTGAGGGCAGCCAGAGTATCATTGACTTGCGAACCATCAATCAGTGGTTTTTGGCGAGTACGCCCAAAATGCAACAGGGATTATTTCCAGAGGGTAATGTTGAGGATAGCGTCATCTACAATTACAACCGAGCAAGATTGAGTTGGTATGTGATAGATCCATTGTTTTACCGCAACAATGCATTGACACCCCCCAATGTGGATGCGGATATGCAGAGCGATCACCGCATGCGTGAGGTTTTGGAAGCAGAAGTATTCCCCAACAGACAGTTGCCTCCGGGCACCCCACCCAACATCGCAACACTGGACTTAACCTATTACCCGGAGGAGCGCGGTCCCTATAACTACGACACTCCGGACGGTGTTGCGGGATATTCTTCGGGTTTGAGCACAGAAGGATTGCTTAACGAGCCAGAAACCCGATGGGGAGGTATTCAGCGCGCTTTAACGACCACAGATTTTGAAATGAGCAACGTCCAGTTCATTCAATTTTGGGTGATGGACCCCTTCAATGATGATTCACAAAACATCAATGGCGGTGACTTGTATTTCAATTTGGGTAACGTTTCCGAGGACGTGTTGAACGATTCACATTTGTCTTTTGAAAATGGGTTCCCAACAGATAACAACCCATTGCCTACGTTAACCGGATCTTGGGGTATTTATCCCAACCCTTCTACTTTCAACGTGGTGAACGCATTTGACAACACCACGGGATCCTATGAGCAGCAAGACATTGGTTTGGATGGGTTGAACTCTGCTCAAGAGCAAAGCTTCTTCTCTCAATGGTTGTCTTCTGTTCAAAACCATGTGACCCCAGAGTCTTATGTGAAGATTGTACAAGATCCATCTGCGGATGATTTCCGTTATTTCCGTGGTAGTCAGAGTGACCAGGAAGACCTCAACACATTGGAGCGTTACAAACGATACAATGGCTATGAAGGCAATGCCAATACTTCAAGTCCTGAGGGTTATCCTATCACGGCAACCACAGTACCCAATACGGAAGACATCAACCAAGACATTACGCTGAATCAAATAGAAAGTTATTTCCAATATAAAGTCAGCATGCGTCCCGAAGATTTGGGAGAGAATAATATCGGAACCAACTACATTACGGATAGTTTTGTTACCACCAAAACCACCGCCAATGGTGAAGAGCGATCCATTCGTTGGTACCAATTTAAAGTGCCAATCAAAGAATTTGAATCGCGCATTGGAAATATTCCAGACTTCCGCTCTATTCGTTATATCCGAATGTTTTTAAAAGGATGGAGGGAGCCTGTGACCTTGCGCTTTGCTCGATTGGAGTTGGTGCGTGGGGAGTGGAGAAAATTGGATCAGAGTTTATTGGGACCACAAGAACTTGAACCCAACGATGACGAACCAACAGAGTTTGATATTGCGGCAGTGAATATCGAAGAGAATGGAAATCGCGAACCCGTTCCGTATGCCGTACCTCCCGGAATTATTCGTGAACAGGATGTTGCCTCTGCCAACTTGCGCAGCATGAACGAGCAGAGTTTGGCCATGTCGGTTTGCAATCTGAACGATGGTGATGCCAAAGCAGCATATAGAAATGTCACTTTTGATATGCGCCAATATAAGCGTTTGCGCATGTTTGCGCATATCGAAGCCAAAGGAGTAGAAAGTGAACTAAAAGACAAAGATCTGACTGTATTTGTTCGCTTGGGTTCAGACTTTGACCAAAACTATTACGAGTATGAAATGCCGATGTCGGTGACACCGTGGTACACCAATGATGACACGGAAATCTTCAGGATTTGAAAGCATCTCGTCCCGCTGCATATTCCAACCTCCAGGCCTACTCCAAAAAATTGACGGATAATGTTCAGATTACCGTCAAGGGTAATCCCAACATTTCCAATGTCACGGTGCTGATGATTGGGGTGCGCAATCCGGATGACAAGAAAAATGTATTTACCAATTCTGATGATGGCAAAGCCAAATGTGCCATCGTTTGGGTGAACGAGTTAAGGATGTCTGAATTTGACAATACCTCCGGCTGGGCCGCTATTGGGCGGATGACCGCACAAGTTGCAGATTTGGCAACAGTGAATGTAGCCGGAAATATTAGTACGCCCGGTTGGGGATCTGTAGAACAAAAAGTACAGCAACGTCAACAAGAGACCAAAACTGGGGTAGACGCTAGCACCACGGTGCAAATGGGAAAATTCTTCCCAGAGAAATGGGGTGTGCAAATGCCATTGTACATGGGCTTCTCTGAGAACGTATCTACCCCACGTTATAGTCCATTACAACCTGATTTGGAGTTGGCTGAATTGCCCAATCTATCTAAACCGTTGAAGAAGAAATCACAGACCATGACGCGAAGAAGAAGTGTTAACGTCACCAACGTCAAGATCGTTCCCAAGAAAGATTCGGGAGGAGGTGATCCTGCGGTTGCAGCTGGGAGACCCGCTGCTCCAGCACCCGCACCAGGTGGAGGAGGGGCAGGAGATGAACCCAAATTTTATAGCATTGACAATTTCTCGGTGAGCTATGCTTACAATGAAATTTATTTCCGCGATATCAATATCGATTTCCGATTAAACAAACAATATACTGGCGGATTTGATTACGCCTTCAATAACAAGCCCAAGGAGATTAAACCGTTTGCAAAAATTCCAGTGGTAAAGACCTCTCCGTATTTGAAGTGGGTGAAGGAATTTAATTTCTATCCAGGCATCAAACAAGTGGGATTCCATACGGACATGAATCGCACCTATGAAACCAGTCGCATCAGAAACAATACACAAGAGTTGACCGGGGTATATAGCGACATGTTGATTCAGACTCAAGCGCAGAAGAACTGGAGTTGGAATCGAAACTACAACGTCAAATACGATTTGACTAAGAGTATCAAAATGGATTTTGTGGCCGCCAATACCGCCTTGATTGTTGAGCCTCGTGGGGTGATCCAAAAAGAAGACAAGGATTGGTACGAGGCGTACAAGGATACGGTCAGTCAAAACATCGCGCGCATGGGAGAAAGCACCATGTATAATCATCAATTCAATGCGTCCTATAAATTGCCTCTGGATAAATTCCCGTTGATTGACTTTGTGAGTTCGGATGTAAAGTACAGTTCCAGTTTCCGTTGGGATAGAGCGCCTTTTACACAAGATACATTGGGACACCGCATTCAAAACTCAAGGAATTTGAATTTTAATGCAACCGCCAATTTCGAGACCTTGTACAACAAAGTGCCTCGATTGAAGGAGGTCAATCAGGGCAAGAAAGACGACAAGAAAGGCAAAGGAAAGGATGCCAACAATCCCGATAACAAGGATGGGTTTGGAAAGGATTTAGACAAGAAAGACAAGAAAGAGAAAATCAATTGGGTAGATGTATCCTTACGCTTCTTGATGATGGTAAGAAATGCCAACTTCACGTATGCCAAGAATGAAGGGATGTTGTTGCCAGGATATAATCAGCGTGCGGGAATGTTGGGTCAGAATGGACAATT
>Ga0194116_10005187_pt1 | contig 14451 bp, 8 predicted proteins | sample TA2MahsurfametaG_4_FD_148617 | JGI IMG/M metagenome (GOLD analysis project Ga0194116, IMG submission 148617) | Freshwater microbial communities from Lake Tanganyika, Tanzania - TA2015008 Mahale S9 surface | ecosystem: Environmental > Aquatic > Freshwater > Lake | place: Tanzania: Lake Tanganyika...
ACGGTCGAATACAAAGTGGAAATCCAAATTCTTGGGCGATTTCTTTCCCTTCCAAAAATGATTTTGCCGTTTTCTGTGGCGCCATTGGAACGCCGATTTCAATCATCAAATCACGAAAAGCTTCGCGGTTTTCTGTAATTTCAATGGCGTTGATATCTACTCCAATTATTCTTACACCGAATTCTTCCCAAATGCCCATTTCGTCGCACTTGATGCAAAGATTCAAAGCTGTTTGTCCACCCATCGTTGGTAAAACCGCATCAATTTTGTGATTCTTCAAAATTTCAATGATGCTTTCCGGCTCCAATGGTTGTAAGTAAACATTGTCAGCAACAACCTTGTCCGTCATAATGGTAGCAGGATTGGAGTTTATCAAGGTTACTTCTACTCCTTCTTCACGCAATGATCTTGCGGCTTGAGAACCGGAATAATCAAACTCACAGGCTTGACCAATAACAATCGGTCCACTTCCGATAATCAGAATGGATTTGATGGATGAATCTTTTGGCATAGGGATTTCAATTTACATTTTCCTTCGAAGCGTTCGTTCGCTGCAAATTGAGCGCAAATTTAACCGATTCAGAATTAAATGAAACGTGAAAAGTCAATTGTTTTTTAACAAAAATGAAATCGTTGTTAATAATGATTAATCATCACTTTGATTAAGTTAAAATTTGATCATGGATATTTCAACATTCAAGCGATGATAATTAAATCTTCTTTCAAGAAATAGGCATGTTTCAATCTTTAAATTTGCTTGAATTGGCTTATGAAATTAGATCGAACCTACACTTTAAAAGAAATTTCTGAAATCGTTCAATGCGCTTTTGTTGGCAATGAAAATCATAAAATCACGGGTATCAATGAAATTCACATGGTGGAATCTGGTGATATTGTTTTTGTTGATCATCCGAAGTATTACGACAAGGCATTGAAATCTTCGGCAACAACTATCATAATAAATAAAGAAGTTGAATGTCCTGCAGAAAAAGCATTGATTCTAAGTGATAAACCATTTGATGTTTTCAATCAACTAACAACGCATTTTCGACCACTGCAATCTCCTCATGCTCAAGAAAGGCAATTCATTCATCCTTCCGTCCAGATTTATCCGAATGTTTTTATTGGAAATAATGTGAAAATCGGAAAAAACACTCGAATTTATCCTGGAGTTTGCATTATGGACAATACAACAATTGGTGATGATGTTATTATTGGTGCAAATTCGGTTATCGGACATTTTGCGTTCTATTACAAGAAAAAAGAGAGCGGTTACGATCGACTTCACACATGTGGAGGTGTCGAAATTGAATCAAATGTGGAAATTGGAGCACTTTGCACCATTGATGCAGGAGTAACTGGAATCACATATATTGGTAAAGGAACAAAATTAGATGACCAAGTTCATATCGGACACGATACGGTCATCGGTAAAGATTGCTTAATGGCTTCAGGTGTGGGAATTGCAGGATGTGTGAAAATTGAAAACAATGTAATACTATGGGGACAAGTGGGTTGTGCAAGCGATGTGGTTATTGGCGAAGGAGCAGTAGTTTATGCCCAATCAGGTATTGGAAAAGACTTAGAGCCTAGAAAAACTTATTTTGGAAGTCCTTGTGCTGAGGCAAAAGAAAAATTCAAAGAAATGGCAGCCATTCGTCAATTACCCGAATTATTAAAGAAAATGTAAAATGCGTTTTTCGAACGGCAGAGATATTGATTATCAGCTTGAGTTAAAAGAAACAAAGCTTCATTCTTTGCTCGAAATAACGAACGCGATTAATTCTAATTATCCCGTTGAACAATTGCTTAAAATTTATAGTTTCATTCTCAAGGAACAATTAAATTTCAAGAAATTCATTTTACTACATTCGCAGGAGGAATGGAATTGTCTGTTGAAAATTGGATTTAAAGGAAAAACAGATTTATCCAATGTTGAACGAGATTTTAAACGATTTAAGGAAATCACATTGGTTGAATCCTCGAACTCTCCAATTCTGAAAGAATTTCAAGCAGTAATTCCTGTATATCATTTGGAGAAACCCTTGGCTTACCTATTGATTTCAACGAGTTTAAAAATCGAAAACCTTGAGCCGAGCCATTTCTCATTCGCTCAAACGTTAACGAACATTATTTCGGTGGCAGTTGAGAACAAACGTCTGGTCAAACAAGACATTATCAAACAACGAATTTCCAAAGAATTGGAAGTAGCATCGGAAATGCAAAAACTGCTATTCCCATCTGAATTACCTTCCAATCGCAAAATGGATCTTTCTGCCAGATACGTCCCAAGGCATGCGATAGGAGGCGATTACTACGACTTCATTCCATTGGGCGATGATGAATACATTCTATGTATAGCAGATGTATCAGGAAAAGGAATATCAGCTGCATTGTTGATGGCAAATTTTCAAGCTACGATTAGAACGCTGTTTAAATACCAACGCTTTGAATTGCCCTTTTTATTGGAGGAGTTGAACGCCAAAGTAATGAAGAGCACGAAAGGGGAGAAGTTCATTACATTTTTCATAGCTCATTATAATGCTCATACTCGAAAAATGAAGTATGTCAATGCCGGGCATAATCATCCAATTATTTTGAACGGTCGAAAAGCGACGATGCTTAAGGATGGCTGTATCGGACTCGGAATGTTGGATGAACTGCCATACGTGAATGTTGGAAAAATGGAATTGAAACCAAATACGACATTTGTTTTATATACAGATGGATTCGTAGAACTTGAAAATTCCGAAGGTGAACAATTTGGTATCGAACGATTAATCAAAAACATTCAGGCCTATTCTCCTCTAAAAATGGAAGATATGAACAACATCATTTTTTCTAAATTAGATGATTGGCGTGGTGATTTAAATTTTGTGGATGACACGGCGATTTTCAGTTGCAAGTTTTTTTGAAAATTACCGAATAATATACATTTTCCCAAGTCCTTTGTGAAAGTAATTATCCGCTCCAGATTCCAAGCGTTTGATTTCTTGTCCGTTTATTTTAGCTTTCACACGGTATAGATAAACGCCATTGGCCAATGGATCGCCGAATGCATCTTTTCCATCCCATTCAAAATCTGTTATATTCCTTCCTATTTGAATCGGACCGAGTTCACTTTCATTGATTTCACGAACAACCTTACCGCTAATCGTCATAATCTGAATTTGAAGATCATCAGGAATTTCATCGCCAGTAAGGGTAAAAACAAACCTTGTACTGGTCGAAAATGGATTGGGGTAATTCATCATTTGCGTAATCATCGATTCGTGAATTACTTCAAAATTGATTTTATATTCCAAATCACCGGATTGATTCCCTGATTTATCCATCCCCTGAACAAGAAGAGAATATGTTCCTGATTTTTCAAAGTAAGTCGGGTAATTTATTTTAAATCGTTTGTTTTGCGAAGTAGCAGGAATCCATTCCATAACAGTATTACCCGAAGCATCAGTAAATGGAATTCTTTTTTGATTTCCATCAGGATCAGTTAGGTATATACCGAATAAAGAGGTGTCAGCATCTGAATCCATGATTAGATAAGGATTTTCATCTTTTAAGGATATCAAGATTTCACTTGTTGGTGAAACAATATCATTATTCAAAATATGTTTCCCATTAAATGTTACATCCAATAGTGGATTGATATCTTCCTCTAAAACCGTAAATGGAAATTGAATGATGTTGTTTAAATGGGTTAATTCAGGTTGATCCAAAATGGTTAGGCTTGCGTCAACATACGGATTAACTTCCATGCAAAACCAATTGTTTCCAACCAAATCCTTTGTGTTGAAAGAAATCGTATCGTTTAAAATTCCTCCAACCAATAGCGAATCTTGCCTTGGATAATTTAGGAAATGTTTAATTTGATTCTGATCGATGATGTAATATCTTACTAAAAGCGAGTCCATGTTTACAGAACTTATGTTTTTCACATCGATTGCGAATTTTCCGATTTGACCTTCTTGAAGCGTATCATTTTCAGGTAACCAAACGTAACCATTTGTTCCATCAATTGCCGCTTCTGGGACTTCATCATACAATACTTGCCAATATTTCAACTGTGAAGGTGTTAAATTTACCGTATCCGTGTATTTGGCAACAAGCTTAATATAGGGGAACGAATCTGCTGGCATTACGCTTGTCAAGTTTAGAAGGGAATCGCCTGAAATTAAAACGGTGTCAATTGACTTTAGGTAATTTCCGGTAGCATTAAACAGTCGTATTTCCAAACTTGTGGTATCTGCCGTAGGTTGCTCAGAAGGTTTGTGATTCCAGAAAATCGATTTCCATTCAGCTGATGGACCTATTAACGGGGAAGTTTCTCGACCAATCGATTCGATACCTGTGATTACAGTGTCTAAAAAAATGTCTTCATTTCCTTGTGTGAAAATTTCAACAACGAAGTTAGGATCTCCTTTACGCGTTAAAAAAATCATTGGTTTATTTGGCCTTCCCGGAACAATTTGCGTTGATCCTAAATTTTGGAATGTTGTATAGAGAGTCGGATCTAATTGATTCCACCAATCATATCGTGTGGCAATGGGAGTGTAAACCAAAATATAATCTCCATTTGGAACCACATTTTCAACAAAATATTGAAACTTATTTATTTGATCTAAAGAATTTTGCCCAAACGTAAAATATTTCATCGGTCTTGAGAAACAATTACTATTGTCGTTATTTAAATTTCCATAATATCCGTGTTGCGGATTTGCAACAGTACCATTTGAGTACGTATATTTCGTTGCCCAAGCTTCGAGACTTGATTTGTCTATTACAGCTACTTGAAAATTTGGATTGATGTAATCACAAAAACTATAATCTTGCTGAACGCCATTGAGTGTCCACTCGTTGTCATAATGCGCTGGAGCTTGATTTGTTGTCTTCGCCAAACAAGTAATTCGCGCCTCGTTGGGCTGGAAACCGCGAAGCTCCGTTTGGTCGCTCAAATTCACACCATTAAATGAGTTGAATTTGAATTGATCGAAATCCGCTTGTCCCCATCCAGACTTGTTTATGATGTGTTGAAAAGAGCGATTTTTCCATTTAATAGTAGGCTCGATTAATGCCACTCTCCAATAATATACAGTGCTATCTGTTAAAACTAGTGGATCCAATAGATTTGACGCGGCAGATTTCCATTCGCTTGGATTTACTTGTTTTAGTCCTCCCAATTCTGTTTTTTCACAATATCTCTTGAAATTGCTACTGAATGATACTACTGTGTCAATTTCAAAGCGGTATGTTCCCATTTGAGCAAGTGGGTCAATGGTGGATGCAAACAAAGTGACACTATCGGAAGGCACGACCGCAAAATCGGACGGGAGAATTGGTTCGATACCATCTACATTAATATTGAAATTTTTTATTAATTGATTATTTTGAATTTCATCATATTGTTCATCAATTGCATTTGGAATATCTACACGAATGGTGAATTTGTTCAATCCAATACCAATTGATGGTTGAAAAGGAATTTTCACTGAAATGGTTTTCTCATAATCCAATCCATTTAAAGCCAAAATATATGTTGAATCAGTTAATGAATTGGGAAAATCCCTAGTGATGTTAATTGAAAAAGTATCGGTTATTGATTTTCCTAAATTTCTGAGAGTGATCGAAATATTGAGGGAATCGGTTGCATAAGTTATAAGATTAGGACCAAAGCTTACGCGCGAATCGGTTAGTTCAATTTCTGGTTTTTGGTGATAATTTAAACGAAGCATCGGATCCCCATTCAAGGTCATTTGACAAAAAGTAGCCTCAGTTAAGAGATTACTAGAATTTGTCAAAACAGTGTCCATTGTATTTTTGATATGCTCAGCAATGGTGCCGCCGTAATTATATTTACTGAACTGTTTATAGAAGTTGGACGAATATTGATAGAGCGAACTCGTAAATCCATAATTAATAGTTCCTATGTATGCAATTACCCCAGCATTCGGAGTCAAGACAAAGGATTGTGAGTTCGAATTTGCATTGTGAAATATGTTTCCATTGTAACAGGAATTTGCTAAAAGCACAGGGTATTTACCTTGATTATCCCAATTTTGAGGTTCATCAATATTGATATCAAAACCAGAATCTGAAGTTGTAAAATGTCCAAAGAAATTCATTAGACTTATACCATCCGAAATACGTTCTTTAATTACATCCAATTCTACCAGAGAAATGGGATTGTTGTTATCTTTTGCAACTGCCATAACATCGCCTGCGAAATAAGCTCCCTCAGCGGTTTCAGCCATTGTGTTTAAGTAGTTTTTAAACAAAGTTTGTTCACCTGATGAGGTCCCACCTGAAAAATGTAAAATATGTTTCTGCCAATCTTTGGTTGATGTGGAATAGATTGATTGTTGGTTTTGTTGTAGTTCGTATTCGATTACTTTGGATAAATAAGTTTGTAATTCAGCTTCTGTTTGAACTGAAATTCGACCCGTTGGAATTAATGGAGCGAATTTGTCGTAATTCTCAAGATTCGATGTAATGCATTGATCGCATGATGGCTGACCAAAAGATGGAATTAAATTGTTCTGGTATGCGGACGTATTCGTCCTCGATCCAGGTCCTAGATTGGTTGATGAAGTAATGTTTGCCTCTCTAATTCCTTTTCCAACCAAAAATAAACCAATCGGTTTTTGAGTCGCGTTTTCATAAATTAAATGAGAAAATCTTCGAATCCCGTTAATGTGTTTTGGTATTCCTCCTCCAAATTGTTGGCATAAATCTTCTGCTTGGGCAAGAATCACATTATAAGATCCTCCGGCGTTTGAACTTCTGTATGAAGCATATTCGAGCGCCTTGTTTCTAAGTTTCTCGGGATAAACAAATAACAATGCATTTTCCAAATTTGGAATTCCACCATAGTTAGTAAATTGTCCTGTGCTGTTGACTGGTTTCAATAGTGAAATATTGTTGACAGAATTTAAATCTTGAATTACAATTGTTTGTTCATTTAATGAAACATCATTTGGGACAAGGCATTGCCATTGACCTCCAGATTGAATCATAGGAATTTTATTAATTTGACTACCAATGGAAAAAGCAACCGGATTTGTCACATTTAAATTGGAAATATTTAATCTGATTTTATTTGAAAGTGTTGAATTTAAAACAGAAAAAGTAGCACTTGTTGCGTTATTGAAGTTTGGAATCCTCGGGTATTTAAAAGACCAAAAGTTGATGGACTGAAAATCAGTAGCTACGCCAAGGTCATTGATTAAGGAAACTTTATAATTTGAATTTCCACTTGCCGGAACTATAGAAACAGGAAAAATCTTGTTGATGTAAACACTTTTGTAACCTGAAAATATGGAGTCAAAAAGTACGAAGTTTGAGGCGCCAATCGTGTGTCGTGTGTGGTGATTACCTAATCCATTTCCAGAATAAGCATTGGATGAACCAACAACAACAGCCGAATAGTTCAAATTGGGTGCGCCTGTTCCCTGAAAAATATTTTCCAGTTGAGTCGAGCTGAAATCCCAAACTTGAGGTGTAGGATTTACACCGTTTAATGCAGTTTTTCCCCAACCTTCTCCTTGAACGAAGAAAGAACTCGAGGCGTCTGAAGTTTTTTCACCTTCATTGTAACGCTCATTATACCAAGTAGATTTTTCAAAAAGCACAAAATTTTCTGGCGTGTATGACGAAACATTGATATCCGTTTGAATTTGAATTCTTTTGTTGGTTGTTAGGTTATTCCATGTAAAGAAATACTGAATTGTATCGTTGTACAGACTGTATTTTGGATTACCTAACCAAGAGGGATCATCATAAAGTGTTGAATCCAACCAACCATCGTTGCGTTGGGCGTAAAATAAAATGTAATCGCCGGTATTTATGGTGTTATCTCCGCCATCCTCAATGTGCAATGGAATTTCCTTTTCTCGTCCAAATATTTGAATGTTAGCGGATTGAAAAGTGCTGAGTGGAATTCCAGCTGAAAGTAGTGTCGAATAATTTAATTTGTAAATTCCTGATTGAACTATCGGGAATGAATAATATTTCTGATTGTAATTAATCCATTCATTACCAAAACTCTGAGCAAAAATGCTGAGAGAAGTAAAAAAACAAATGGTTAAAATCAATCTTATCATTTGACGGCGTTCTTTGGTTTATCTAATTTCAATCGAAGCGAAAAAATATGCGTGTAATAATTTGCAGAAGCGTCACCAAGTCTGGTAAAGGCATAATCAAGCGAAAAACCTTTGAATCCAAGGCCCATACCTAAATTTGGTTGGAATCCCCAATACTTAGTTTCATCCATGTTAGTGAATTGTTGAATTCCTGAAATACCACCTCTTATTTTGACAAAATCTTTGAATCCAACAAAAAATCCAGCGTGTGGGTCGGCAGATACCAAATCGGACTTTAATAAAACGTTTCTTTTTCCATCGGATGTTAAATCAACATCCAATTCACCTCCCGCATGAAATCCTTTTGAACCTAAGTCGAATTTCCCAGCTGCTGCTATTATTACGCGGGGCAAAGTTAGCTCTAAACCATTTTCAGGAATTGCGTTTCCCGTTGAAAGAAATACGTTTTTCGTCTCGTCATCTAATTCAAAAACCCAGGCATTAAATGTAGAAGTCACATCCCTCGCCATGACACCAAATTTCCAATTTTTTTTCAATTGATATTGCCAACCAGCATCCAAACCAAATCCCCAAGATTTTGCAAAATCACCAACATTTCTGTATATGACTTTCATTGTTCCGCCAAGACTCATTCCTGAAACTTTAAGTTTTCTTGCATAAGAAGTTAGAAAGGCATAATCGCCAGCTGTGAATGAACTAACATTGTCATAATTTACTCTGCCATTGTTGTCAATCAGTTGAGTTGTATTCGGGATATCATCAACTCCAAATCGAATAGCGGCAATTCCCAATGTGCTAGATTCGTCAATTGAATGAGAAATCCCAAGAAAATCATATTTGGCAATCCCGGCGAAATACTCAGAATGCATGAAGGAAACTTCTAACCATTTATTGCATTGGGTAAGTCCTGCCGGATTCCAGTAAATAGCATTCATATTATCGATACCTGCAACAACGGCATTACCCATTCCAAATGCATCAGCACCTACACCCAATGAAAGAAATTCATTTGAATACTTCGGAGCAATGGTACTTTGAGTGAAAGCCATTAATGGAAAAAGGAATAAAATGACGCGAAGTATATTTTTCATGGGTAAATAATTTAAAACTTTATAACATTCGCATTGCTAAAAAATTGTGTTCTTTGCACAGATAATCCCTTCGAATTGTAAATTTAAGTCAAAAAGAGAAAATAATTATCATAATTTATTTAAAATTGCGTTATGCTAACCATCAAAGAAATCACGGCTCCAATCGAAGTTGAATTGAAACAATTCGAAGGACATTTTCGAGACATCATGCGTTCGGATGTTTCTTTGCTAGATAAGGTTACACATTACATTGTCAAACGAAAAGGAAAGCAAATGCGACCGATGTTCGTTTTCCTTACGGCTAAATTACTTGGGGATGTCAATGTGACAACTTTTGACGCCGCATCTCTTGTTGAGCTTTTGCATACGGCAACTCTGGTCCACGATGATGTCGTGGATGACGCGAACGAACGCCGGGGTTTCTTTTCTGTGAATGCACTCTGGAAAAATAAAATTGCCGTTTTGGTTGGTGATTATATGCTTTCACGTATTTTGCTACTCTCCATTGAAAAAAACAACACGGATTTGCTTGGAGTTGTTGCCAGAGCAGTGCGTGAAATGAGTGAAGGGGAACTTCTTCAAATTGAAAAAGCGCGACAACTGGACATTACTGAAGAGGTATACTTTGATGTCATTCGCAAGAAAACCGCATCTTTGATTTCAACTTGTTGCGAAGCAGGAGCAATTAGTGTAAATGCGTTGGAACATCGGAATCGAATGAAGGAATTTGGGGAAATGGTTGGTATGGCATTTCAGATTAAAGACGATATTTTTGATTATGGTTCTCCAGGGAACATCGGCAAGCCAACTGGTATCGATATCCGAGAACAAAAAATGACGTTACCTTTGATTTACTCATTGAATCATGCAGAAAAGTCTGTGCGCTCAGAATTAATGAATATTGTTAAAAATCACAATTCAAATTCCAAGAAAATAGCTTATGCTGTTGATTTGGTAATTCAAAATGGAGGCATAGAATACGCATTTAAAAAAATGAACGAGTATGCTCAAAAGGCGATTGAGTTAATCGAACCTCTTCCTGACTGTGAAGCCAAAGAATCACTTATCGGATTGGTTTATTACACAATAAACAGAGATAAATAACCTAAAAATGAAACGAAATTTATTTTTTTCGCTAGCGACAATTTTATTCTTCACCTTATTTTCTTGCGGTTCGGGTGATGAAAAGGTTCAAAATGAGATAAAACCAGAAAAGTTAGTTGAAATCAAGAATGGCAAGTACACAGAATGGTATCCTGGAAAGAAACAAATCAAATTTCAGGGAATGATTAAAAAGAGTGGAAAGCGTGATGGTAAATGGGTTTATTACTCTGAAAAGGGAACGGAGCTTTCATTTACGATTTATGAAAATGGAATCAAACAAGGGCATACAGTTGTGAAATATCCGAATGGAGCCATTCGTTATCGGGGTGAATACAAAGACGATAAAATAGTAGGATTGTGGACTACATATGATCCAAAAGGAAAAATTATTTCTGAAAAAGATTACGGCTATCCTACTGAATGAGTAAAATACCTTCACATATCATTGATCAAATTATGCAATCATCTCGAATTGAAGAGGTAATTGGCGACTTTGTTCAATTGAAAAGAGCTGGTTCAAATTTAAAAGGCTTGAGCCCATTTACGGATGAAAAAACGCCCTCGTTTATCGTATCACCTGCCAAGCAAATTTTTAAGTGTTTTTCAACTGGGAAGGGTGGGACAGTTGTTACTTTTTTGATGGAAAAAGAACATTTTTCTTATCCTGAGGCATTACGTTGGTTAGCAAATCGATACAATATTGAAATTCCTGCGGAAACAGCTCCTACAGCAGAAGAAATTGCCGATAAGAATGAACGAGATAGTCTTTTCATAATTAACGAATTTGCCAAGAGTCACTTCATCCATAATTTAATGGAAACAGATGAAGGGAAGGCTGTGGGTCTAACTTATTTCGAGGAGCGTGGCTTTAGAAAGGATATTGTAGAGAAATTTCAGCTGGGCTACTGCTTGAATGTAAATGATGATTTTACGAAAAACGCCCTTGAAAAAGGATACAAGCTCGAATATTTAGAGAAAGTTGGTCTAACTAAATCCAAGGATGATCGCCAATTTGATTTTTTCCGAGGGCGAGTCATGTTTCCCATACAAAGCATTACTGGCCGCGTTTTAGGATTTGGCGGGAGAACACTTTTCACAGACAAGAAAATTGCTAAATACTTCAATTCACCTGAAAGTATCATTTACAACAAAAGTGAAATTCTCTATGGCTTGTTTTTCGCAAAAGGAACCATTGTAAAGTACGAGGAGTGTTTTCTTTGCGAAGGTTACACAGATGTCATTAGCATGCATCAAGCTGGAATTGAAAACGTTGTTTCATCATCTGGCACTTCGTTGACGAAAGAGCAAGTGAAGTTGGTTAAGCGTTATACGCAGAATCTCACAATTCTTTATGATGGTGATGCAGCGGGAATCAAGGCTTCATTTCGAGGAATTGATTTGATTTTAGAAGAGGGGATGAATGTAAAAGTGGTTCTTTTTCCCGATGGTGAAGACCCGGATTCCTTTTCAAAAAAGACAAGTTCAACCGAGCTGGAACAATACATCAAAGACCATCGCCAAGATTTCATAACGTTCAAGGCTTCGATTTTATTAAAAGAGAATGGAAATGATCCTTTAAAAAAGTCAGAACTTATCCGCGACATAGTTCAATCTGTTTCGTTGATTCCTGATCAAATTACACGATCAGTATATGTTCAAGAAATTGCCCGTCAATTTGAAATAAACGAGTCAATTATCAGCAATGAATTAATAAAGATTAGAAAAAATACCATTGCTAGACAAATTCAGGAACCTGAAATGAAAGAGGTTCAAGTTGAAAAACAAGATTTAATTGCCCCAACACAGCTTGAATTTGAAGAGAAAACTGATTATTTGCACGAGGAGGAATTAATTCGCTTACTGTTGCGTTTTGGAACACGAGAAATCAGTGTGGCTAGTGATGACAAACAAGAACAATCTACGAGTATCATAGAATTGATTATCAATGAAGTATTAACGGACGATTTGGATTTTAAACATCCTGTTTACAACCGTATTTTTCAGTTTTTTGTAGATGGAATTAGAGAAAATGTACTTTATTCTTCCTCCTATTTCAAGCGTTTGGAGGATCAAGAAATTGTAACTTTTGTTTCTGATTTAGAAAGTCGTGAAATCGAACTTAGTCATAACTGGATTCATCACCACGGTATTTTTACGAAATCAGAAAGTGATAATTTGTACCCAACAATAATGAACGGAATCTACAACTTTAAATATCACAAGGTTGAAGAACGTCTAAATGAAATAAAGAAATCGTTTAAAACAACAGAATTGTCAGATGAAGATGTTCTTTTAGCACTCTCCGAACAAATGGCCTTGGAAAAAGTGAAAAAAATTCTTTCTGAAAAACTAGGTCGAATCATTCTCAAATAACTATGCTGAGTAATACACTTTTTAATATTGGCCCCTTCAACATTTGCCTTTGGAATATTTTCTTTGTTTTAATCATCTTTTTGATAGCTGCTATTTTAAGACGAATTATTCTGAGGTTGCTAAGGAAATACGCGAAATCAGCAAATATTATCATTGAAGGTCGGAGGGTGACTTGGCTCAAAATGATAAGTCAAAGTGTTTATCTAGTTGCCATATACGTCGCCGTCCTTAGCTTTAAATTCAACAACAAAGACATCACATTTGCTGATTTATTCAAAGTAAGATTGATTGATTTACACAATTTTAAGTTAGATTTTGCTGATTTGTTGGTGATTGTATCTGTGTTTTTTGGAGCAAGAATCTTAGTTAGCTTTTCTACTTTGCTTATTTCAAGACGCTTTCAACGTAGTAAAAACTATGACAAGGCTACAGAGTTCATTTATGTGCAGATTGCCAAGTATTTCATTTATATTTTCTCGATTTTTTTCTGCTTTCAATTATTAAACATAACATCGCTTTTACTCGGAGGCTCTGCAGCAATTTTAGTTGGAATTGGTTTCGGAATTCAAGATGTGTTCAAGGATTTTGTTGCCGGTTTTGTATTGCTATTCGAAGCGAAATTGCGAGTAGGTGATGTCGTTGAAATAACACCTGTTTCAAAAGCTGGTTCGAAGTCGACAGAAACCATTGTTGCTAAAATTCTAAAAATAAATTTACGAACCACTGAAATTCAAACGCGAGAAGGAAACATCTTGATTATTCCAAATACCCGTTTAACGCAAGAACAAGTTGAAAATTGGAGTCATGGTTCTGAACTAACCCGTTTTACGATTAAAGTAACTGTTGAATACGGATCGAACACAGAAATAATTCAGAGTTTATTGAAGCAAGCAGCATTGGCGCATCCGAATGTAAATAAAAATGAACCTGTATTTGTTCGCCTCGCTGATTTTGCTGACAATGGCCTGGATTTAGAGTTAATCTTTTGGGCCGATCAAAGTTGGGACATCAACAATTATAAATCTGAAATTCGTTTTGAAATAGATCGTCTTTTTAGAGAGTATAAAATTAAAATTCCTTACCCACAACGCGTGATGCATGTGATGCACGAAACCAAACCATCAAGCCAACAATAGCTTGTAACGCTGAATCGTATTTTCAATTCCCAAATACAAAGCATCCGAAATAATCGCATGACCAATGGAAACTTCCGCTAAAAAAGGAATTTTGGACTTGAAAAATTTTAAATTTTCCTGATTCAAATCATGTCCTGCATTAATTCCTAATCCCAATTTGTGAGCAACCTCAGCAGCATGGACGTAATCGAAAATCGCTTTTTCTCGATCAGTAGAATAATGCTCGGCGTAAGGCCCAGTGTAAAACTCGATACGGTGAACTCCAATTTTTTTTGCGTATTCAATCATTTCTAGGTCCGGTTCAATGAAAATAGAGGAACGAGCGCCGTGTGAATGAATTTCATTGCAAGTTTCCTTCAAAAAATCAAAATATTCTTTTGTGTTCCAGCCGGCATTCGAGGTTAGAACTCCAGGTGGATCGGGAACTAGAGTCGCTTGTTCGGGTTTTAAATCTGCAATGAGCTTCATGTAACGCTCGTCCGGGTAACCTTCAATGTTAAATTCAGTTTTTACAGCTTCTTTCAAGTCGTAAACATCTTTTGTAGTAATATGACGCTCATCCGGACGTGGATGCACCGTAATTCCATCAGCGCCAAATCGCTCACAATCAATTGCAAATTGCACTACGTCCGGAGCATTTCCTCCTCT
>Ga0194116_10005188_pt1 | contig 14450 bp, 10 predicted proteins | sample TA2MahsurfametaG_4_FD_148617 | JGI IMG/M metagenome (GOLD analysis project Ga0194116, IMG submission 148617) | Freshwater microbial communities from Lake Tanganyika, Tanzania - TA2015008 Mahale S9 surface | ecosystem: Environmental > Aquatic > Freshwater > Lake | place: Tanzania: Lake...
TATAAATTAATTTTTCAACTATTTATATTTAAAGAACATGTGAATTTGTAAAATTTAACTGAGCAAATAAATTTATTTGAAATGAAAAATCAAAATGAAAAGAAATTTATTAAGCACTTAGAAAAATTTTTTCTGAATTGTTTGTTCAAACATAATAATAATAATTAATAAATAAAATAAAATAAATTTAAAAAAAAAGGATCATATAAAAGAAATGAATTTTAAAAAGAAATTATGGTTAAAATTATCTTATAAATTATTATCTAAAATCTAAATGTTTCATATCCCAAATTAATAAGTTAGTATTATTTTCAAAAAAGTCTTTGATTGGAATCACCATTTTAAGATAAAATGATGAGTCTAATAAAATTTTTATTAAAATTTTAAATGTAACCTTAATTTAATTTTTTTTTTAATCTAATTTACCAAATTAAAAAATGAAAACGAAAATTATAGATTATATTTATTATGATACAAATGAGCAATTTAAAACAAAGCTATCTAAAGTAAAATTCACAAATCAGAATCTTGAGGATGAATATCTAGAAAATTTACAAAAATGTGGATATGAGAGAAAAAGGAATTTGGTTATTTTTTTCACTATCACAGTGTTTTATCTTTTAAAGATTCTTTATATCTTGTATGATAAATATTTTAATATAATAATAATACCATTGATAGGTTTGCTTATAAATCTTTTTTGGATATTATATATACAAATAAAAAAAATTTCCAAAAAGTTTACTATTGAAAAATTTAAGCAAACAAAAAAAATACTGAAAATTCTCAATATAATTGGATTAGTAATAATTGGGACTTTTATGTTATTTTATAGGATTATCAATAAATTACACAAAGAAGAATTGAAAGATTTAAGCCTCTCAAATAATATTATTGATACATTATTATCTTATCAAAACGACTTAAAAAATATATCAAACGATTATTTTATTTTCACATTTTTTATTGCTTTTTCAATTTTTATGTTTTATGAAATTGATAAAATACTTCATATTATCGTTTGCCTTTGGGTTGAATTTTCTTACCTTATTTTTTACATTATAAAAGTTAATTCAATAAACTCTTACATTGAACAATATTTAGAACAAAATTTTAATTCAAATTTGCAGAAATGTTTTCAAATAAATTTTTATAAAAACAACAAATATTCAATTTGTTTAGATGAAATTATTTATACAATATTTTTTAATTTCTCAATATTTTTCTGTCGCAGATATTACGGTTATATCTCACGTATATTTTTTTTAAAATTTTATAAATTAAATAAATATTTTAATCAAGGAGAAGAAATATTAAATGAAAAAGACTCTTTTCAAATTAGTATAGTTGATATATCTAGGGAAAATAAGAAAAAGATTTTTATAAATAAAAGTTTAACAAATTTCTTAAAATCCAATTTTAAAAATAATTTCAATCCAAATGGTGTTGAAAATTTAAACAATCATAATAATAACAATATTTTATTCACAAATAATCATTTTCAAGATTTAAAAATAAAAAATAATGAAAATTCGAATTTATATAATCTTATAAACTCAAACATGATATCGAATAGCAATATTCATGGAGCTTCAATAAACTATAAAAAAATATTAGATAAAAACAATTATACCGAAAAACTAAATGAATCAAGTACAAAAATTAAACATTTTCTCCCCGAAGTTAATCAAGCATTAAATGAATTTTCTGATAGTGTTATACCTTATATTATTGATGAAAAATTTATCCAATTTTTTAATAAAATCACAAATTTTTCTGATTTACTAGAATCTTTGAAAAACATCAAATTGCAAAAAATTAAAAAAGCAGTTCCACATTGTATTAAAACTTTCAAATCTAACTTTAATACAGAAATACTAGTAGATAAAAAAATAAAAAATATATTACAAAATTATGAACCAGATAAAGAATCAGATAAAATTATCAATAAACTTCAAAATAAAAATAAGTTAGAAGAAAATCTGGAGCCTATACCTAAAGAAAATGAAAACGAAATTCATAATTCACCTTCAAGGCTTGAAAAACAAGAATCGGATGGAAAGGAGCAATTTGTGGAAGAATTTAATCCAAATGGAAAACTTTTGGGATTTCTACAAGAAGAATTTATGAATGTAGGTTATTTTATTATTAAAAATAAAAAAAGCCAATTCAAAAAATTTAATAATATTAATCAAAAAAATTCGAATGAAAAAATTGATTTAAATTTACCTAACACAAACATTATTAATTCTAAAGAGGAAAATGGAATTGATTTTGATAATAACTTAAATAATAATTATAAATCTCCAAAACAAAATAAAAGACCCAAATTTAATGAGATAGCAGATAAATTGAAGATAAATGGCATAATATCCGAGAACTTAATTGATTCCAATATAGATGTCTCTTGTTTAAATAAAAATGAAACAGAAACTAAAAATTACAATTTTTCAAATTTAATAGATAAAAGTCCTATACAGAAATCAAGTTATATAAAATCGGAAAAACAAACGAAAGATATAAGTTTTCCTGCGCATAAAATAAAATCGCCAGATGTAAATATTAATTCAAATCTTAACTCATTTACAGCAAAATATAATGAATTTACAAATATCACAAATGAAATCTGTGAAAAACTTTTTCTAATAAAACTTAGATATATCAAATCACTTGACATTATAGATTTTATATTCGTAGAAACTACATTAGCCAAAATAGTATTGGAGATGAAAAGCGAAATAGGTTCAAAACAAAAATATTTTGCAAAAATTGCACATGAATTTAAAACTCCTATTAATTCAATTATAGGTTTGATAAATAAAACAAAAGAAGATTTAAGAAATTCTAAATCATCAAGTAAAAATAAAAAGACTCAAAGAAGGAGATTTAATGTTTCGAATATCGAAAATGATTTAAATCTTATTCAAAACCTTTCAAATCACACTATTTATTTAATCAATGATGTTATTCAATTCTCAAGTTTTCAAGCTAGTGAAAAAGATCCTAATAATGGTATTAAAATAAATATAGAACAAATTAACTTAAGAGAAATTTTGGAATTTTGCTATAATATTGCAAAAGCTTTGATAAATTGCAATCAAACTAAGAGTGCAGCTTTGAAAGCTTGTTTGAAATATGATAATTTAATTCAAAATTTTATTATTCGATCTGATGAAATTCGTCTTAAGCAAATTGTGTTAAATTTGGTTTCTAATTCTGTTAAATTTACTAAAAGAGGTTTGATAACAATTAAAGCAGAAATTTCAGAATCAAAAAATTTCATTATTATATCAATTATTGATACAGGATTGGGTATAAGAGAAGCAGATATTAACAAGTTATTTAATGAAAATATGATGTTAAATCTCGGTCAAAATCAAAATATGAATAGAATGGGAAGTGGATTAGGCCTCTCTATATGCAAGAACCTCTCACAAAGATTGGGGATAAAAATTAGTGTAGAATCTAAGATGAATGCTGGTAGCACTTTTAAATTGGAAATTCCATGTAGAATTCCTACAAGAATTTTATCAACAGATGCAAATAGCAATAAATTTAAGTATATTTGTTTTCCAGAAAATTTTCAAAATATGAGTAATAAAAACTTGATTGGGACTTTAAAAAATGAAAATAGTAATTCTTTTAAAGCCATAGGAGGCGATAGTCAAAAAAACAATAAAATAATCAGAACAATTAATGGAAATAATGGAGTAGATAATGGATCTAATAACTATAATCAGATGGATACTAAATTTAATCAAGAAGAAAATAATAATGTTGACCTCTGTAATTATAAAAAAACATTCTGTGATCCACTTATTCATGTAAAGAAAAGTAACACTCTAAAGATGAATTCGATAAATAAAAAACGCTTTACAAACAAAATTAATGATTATGATGTAGTTTATTACAATGAAAAAAAAACAATTGAAATAGCGGAAGATTATAAAAATACGCTTTTATCTGAATTAAAGCGAGGAACAATTATGGATATTTTAGAAGAAGAAGATATTATATTTGAAAGATCTCTTTCCCCTGAAATGAATCCGCAAAAACTTAATCTGACAAATATAAAAAAGTATTTAGATGATAAAGATTTGGAATTCAATAATAACAAAAATTTTAGCAATGATTCAAGTGAGGATGATATAAATGAAGTAAAAGATGAAAGAGTAAAAGATATTGAAGGTGAAAATATTGACATAAATATCAAAATATTAAAAAAACTTGATGATAAGGAATCAAATGATGAATTCAAACTTATTAAGAAAAAATTTCTTAAAGATAAGTCAGAAGAAGATTTTAAAATGAATCTTAATCTTAGTGCTGATTTTAGTAAAATAATTCCGAATAATTCAAAAACACTTAAAAATAAGAATTCATCTGATAAATATATAATAAATTATGGTAATAAAGAAAACAGTGATAATAGCAACCTTAACAATAATTATTATAATTATCAATCAAATACTAATAATCCTGGTTTTCTCTCAGCAAGAGATTTAAATACCTCTCGAAAGTTTAGTAATAATAGTGTAAGAATGAGTTGTAATTGTCAATGCACTTGCTTTTCAGAAAAAACTGATGAAATTAAGCCTTCACTTCCAAAAATCCTTATAGTAGATGATAATCAATTTATCCGTGAAAGTTTTAAGAAAATATGCAAAGAGCTTATGATAGAATATAAACTTGAATTTAATATTGTGGAAGGAAATGATGGAATTGATATTTTAAATTATATTATTACCAATCAAATTGATGGGTTGTTGAAATGCACTTTTACAGATGAAAACATGGAATATATAAATGGTACAGATGCAATAAGAATTATAAGGAACTTAGAAAGAGAAAATAAAGTTAGTAAAAATATAATTGTCTCTATGACTTCTTATGAAGATGAAGGTTCAAAAGAATTTATAATGTCAGCAGGAGCTGATTTTATTATCTCAAAACCATATTCAAAAAACCAAATTTTAACAACTCTTCGCAAATTTAATGTTGTATAGATAATTTATTTTCACAAAAATTATAGATCAATAAAAAATTTATAGTAATATCTAGTAGAGACTCTTAATATGATTAATATTGAATAATAAACAGATAAAAGACAGAATTATAAAATAAATAACTTGATCTCAAAAAACATATAAATATTTTAAAATATTTTAATAAGAAATAGATAGATTTTGTAAATTTAAGTAGATAAACAATTTTTTTTTATTCATAATTTTTTTTTGAGATAAAAAAATTAAATTTAATTTTTTTAATTTGAAATAGTAAAATTATCGAAAATATAATTTTTTAAAATGATTTATTTTAAATTTTTCTTCTAAATAAAATATTTTTTTTTGGAATTTATTTATATCAACAAGATTGATTCGTGAGTCTATAAATGAATAAATTTACTGGAAAAACAAAAAATAAGTTAAAATATATTGTGATTGAGTTAAATAATTTTTTATTTTCATATCAGAATTTAAGTAATTTATATCTAAAAATTTTTATTTTATTAAGCATATATTTTATTTTTATTTTCATTTTTAGTGGATAATTAATTATAGTTGAAAAATTAGAAATAATTCTTATTTTATATCTTTAAAATAATAGTTATCTTAAAATTTTTTAAGTTTAAAAATTATAAATTATAATTAAGTAATAGAAAATTTATTTTTTATAAAATCTTTGCTCTTTTATAAATAATTATAATTTCTTGTTTTCTTTATTTTTTTGTATTTATTTTAAATGGCAATGATAACATCTGCTTTTCCATTTAGTTCCCTCCTGATATATATATATTTCTTTGTTGCAATCCTTGCATTTCAATATTATTTCTTGTTTTTTGAGATAACAATCTTGACAAAATTCAATCAGTTTAGTATTATCAGGCAATCGATAATAATCTTTTTTCTTACAAAAATAATTAGCACAGGTATTTTTTATCCCTCTTTCCTTTATATAACATTCCTGACATTTATGATCATTATTAATTTGCCGAGGAAGTATATATATACTTTTAACACATTTTTGACAATTAACCATATATCCTGATTTTTTTAGATAACAGTTTAAACAAAGATTTTTCCATTTATCATTTGTAGAGCGAGAAAATGGTTTTCTGCATATTATGCAATTTACTTCAATGAAGAAAGGATTCTTAATTTTTTTTCTTAAAAATTCAAAATCCTCGGCCATATAAGATTCTTCTAATTCTTTTTCGCTCACTTTTTTTTGATGTAAATCTAGTAATGAGGTATTTTCATCTATGTAAGGATTATAATTATAATTATCATTAATTTTTTTATTAAATTTTTCTTGGTTCTCTGAAAATTCTAAATTATTATTTATAATCGATTTTTTATTTGCCCTAGATAAACTTGAAATGTTTATAAGATTATTCTTATTTTTTTTAAAATTATTCAATTGATTGATCTCTATATCACTATTTTTTTCTTTTTGAATAAAAGAATCCTTTTCTTTCAATTGAATCATTAAAACATTTCTATTTTGATCTTTCTGCGAATTGAAGAAATTTTCGAAAGTTTTAAGTGAATTTTTTTCTAAATTTTTTTTTTCTAAATTTTTTTTAGAACTTTTTACAAGTTTCATATTTTGCTATTAAATATTTTGAAAGTCAAACTATTTCTCTTAGGCTTCTTTGTAATGGTAATATTTTTGGGGACAAATTTTAGAAAAAAAATATATTTTTTATAAATAAAATAATAAAATTAAATTTTTTAATTAAGTTTCTAAATTATTTATATATTTTATAAATTATTGATATCTTAGAATAGAATTTAAAAAATTTATGATCCATAATTATTGTCATCAAATGACAATTGAATATAATTAATTTAAATATTATTCTTCGAATTTCTTTTTCAAATATTCTTGAAATTCAATTAAACCATCTTGATTAAGGTCAAAACGTTGAAAAAAAGCATCAATCTAAATTAATATTTTTATTTTAATTTGTACTTCAAATTCATTCAATTTATTATTGTAAGCATTCTTAATTTCTTGAAAGTCTATGAGACCATCATCATTTTTATCAACATAGGAGAAATACCGAAAATAACTTATTGGAGACTTTTCATTGGATTTAACTGTTGAATAAAAATGTTAGAATTAAAAAATGTTTCTTTCATTTCAAATAAATATTGATCATAAATTTTATTGTAAAGATAATATTATTTAAATTACTTTTTTCCAATATATCAACTAAAATAATAAGAAAAAAAATCAAAATATTTTTTGTTTTCATGATGACTTGAGAATTTTCTAAAAATGTAATTAAAAATCACAATTTAATTTTAATGTTAGATATTAAATATTAATTTCAAGAAAACTAATACTAATATAATTAATCCAAACTATAAATGATATTAAGAATTATAAAACAAAAACAATTCTATTCAATAAATTGTTTAACAAATAACTTAAAACCTCAAAATAAATCATATTATTTTACCAATTTAATATTTCCAAAAGTTTATTCTAAATATCTCAACAAAACGAATAACACTTTTTTCATATCAAAAAAATATTTTTCGTATAATGATGAAAATAATTCAGGTAATGATAAAAATTCAGTAAATCTAAATTCAAATAAACTCAATACATCAGAAAGGTCCAAAAAATTAGAATTCAATGAAAATAAAAGATATAATGGTTTAGAAAATTATAAAAATAATAAATTTTTAAAAAACAGGAATCCATATACTAAAAGCATTAAAAAAAACAATAATGAATTAACGTATAAAATAGAGCAATTTCACAAATCAGCATCAAAATATTCTCTAAAGATTAATGAAGATGAAATTTCAAAATTAAATCAAGGAAAACCTGACTTTCTAAATGAAGAAAATCAAAATAATAAAATTAAAGTAGAAATTGGAGGATACAAAAATAAAGGTGGAAAAGAAAGCGAACGAAAAATCGAAAAACTTTTACAACCAGGAAAAAAAATGGTGCTTAAAAAAAAAGTCCAACAAAAGAAGCTTTCAAAAGAAGAAAAACGAGAATTAAAAATCCGTAGAATTAAAGAAGAAAAAGAAAAGGCCCGTTTAATGACTAAGGAAGAAAAAAAATTAATTGCAAACCAAGAAACTGCTATAGATAGATATGATCAAAATTATTGGGCAATAGAAAAAAAAAAACTCAGTCAAGAAATTCAAGAGGTGAAAAAAACAAGATTAATTGAATCTAGAAAATTATTTAATTCAGAAGATTTGCCAAAATTTATTGATACTGAAAGACTTTCAAAAAGACTTGCAAGATTGGGTGTTGCTAGTAGAAGACAAGCCGAGAAACTGATTAATAATGGAATGATAAAAGTAAATGGGGAAATCGTAAGTAAAAATGTTCCAGTTGATGATAAAATGGAAATTCAAATATTTTCTAATCAAGAATACCGCACCCCTATTGAGAGTAATATAAAAGTTTGGCTGTTTTATAAACCTAACGGATATGTTAGTGATGCTAAAGATGAAAGAGTATTATTTTTTAAATTAAATAATTTATTTCTTTATAAATAATTTGTAAAATAAAAAAAAAAATAAACATTAATTTTAATTTATTATTTTAATTGATAATTGATTTTAGAAAAGACCTACTATATATCAATTTTTGGCAAAGAAAGGTTTTCCAATAACACATTTCATTCCTGTAGTAAATGAATTACTTATTTATTTTTTTTCATTGGAATCATAATATTAACCTGAAAAATTTTAAATTTAAAAAATGTAATCTTAGGGAAAACTGGATTATTCAAGTGAAGGATTAATGGTCCTTACAAATAATGGTGATATGGCTTCTGCTTTAGAATCTAATAATACAATTGAAAGAGTAATTTTTTATTAGATATTTTTATATTAAAAGGGTTATAAAATAAGATTCTTCGGAAGAATGTTCTGTCAAGAAAAAGTTGAAAAAATACGAAGAGGTGTTATGATTAATAAGAGACTTGTAAAATTTTGGGTAGAGACTATAAGGCAAAGACACACTAATTCTTGGATCCATTTAAAATCCTATAATAATTCAATTTCTGATATAAGAAATGTTTTTGAAAGATTAAGTTTAAGAATAAATAGAATAATAAGAACAGATTATGGGCCATTTAGAATTGGAAAGTTGAAAAATCCCGGAGATGTAGTTGAAACCTTTATACCAAAAGTTTTGAATACTTATATGTATTTTAGATACAAAGAAAAATTACAAAAATCTTTAAGGAAATTAGATGACACAAAATTAGAAATCATCAAAGATAATATGCTAAAAGATCAGAGAAGAAAATTAATGATAAAATCAAATTTATTGAAAAAAGACATTTCAAGACGATTAAATAGCAACGATAAAAACAAAAAAAATTCAATAAATTTAATTAAATAATTACTAAGAAATAAAAATGAATATTTTCTTTAATCATTCATAGATTTATATATAATATGAAAATATTTAAATTTTTGATATTTTTCCAAATTCTAATTTTTCTGAATTTTTAAAACAGATGGATAATATTAGGATTTAGTATAATATTGATTTTATTTAATTCAATCTTATTAAATTAATTTGGATGAAAATTGTATGTTAACTTTTTTCAAATTATTTAGAATGTGAAAATAGTAATAGTAAACCATATAAGCTTAAGATCTCATGAATCTGAAATATTGAATTAGTTTTTTATGCTAATCAACATATTTATTAAAATTAAAATAAAAATATTCATAAAATAACCAAATCTTATAATTAAAAATTAAATAAATGGGATGTGATCAATCAAGAGATGAAATAAGGATTTCAGATTTCGATGATTTTGGCGAAGATATTAATAAAGAGCCAGAGAAAAAACTTTATAATTTATACAATAAAGATTATTATTATTGGGTTTGGAACATGAATTCGAAAAATAAAAATGATTTTTTTAGTCAAGTATCAGAATCATGGATGCCTTTCCCAATTGATATTAGTAGAAATTTAGAGGTCTCTTATACTTCAAAGGAAATTACTTATTCAATCAGAACATTCACACATAAAATCTTATTTGATTTTAAAGGAAAAATTGCATATATTTTTAATATTAAAAAAAAAAATGAAACTTTAACAAAAGAAAATGATGCTCATCAAAATCAAAATGAGGAAAAATTTTATAGCAATTTAAACCATTTTTCAGACAACTTCAATGATGATCATTGTAAAAAAATTTTGTATTTAAATCCTAATCTTATTCAACGTAGTAAAGTTTCTAATTAGAAAAAAAAATATTTAAAATAAAAATATATAATTTTAAATACAGATGATTCAAATGATTTTCTAACTTTGAAAATAAATCGAATTAAAGTTCCTTCAAATGTAAAAGAAGAGGAATCCAAAAGTCCTTTATGTGATACGGATTTAAAAAAGAATAATTCTCAAGATTTAAATACAGTTGAAAAAGAAACAGATTGTTTAAACTTAAAGACAGAAGTTGAAAATAAAAATAATCAAAATTTGAATAAAGAAGAACTTTTGAAAAACGTTGAAGAAGAAATTCATGATGACCAATCAGCTCATTCAATTATTAATGAGAATAGTATGGAAAATCATAATAATATAGAAAAAATAAATTCAGAAATTAATACAGATAATAATCGAATCGATAATTTAGAAGAAAAAAAAATTGATGAAGAAAAATTAAAATTAGGAGAAAATCATAAAATTAAAAATATTAAAAATAATAGGAAAGAGAAATTATGCAAAAGTGAAGAAAAAAAAAAAAAAATCAATAAAAAAAAAATTTCTTTTAATATCCTTAATACTTGTGAAAATTTTGATTATGACTTGAAAAAAATTGGATTGGAGGAAGAAGCTGATGAAGATTATTATGTATTAAATACAGATATCAATCTCATTTCAAAACCAGAATCTTTTGATTTTTTTAATTTTTATTCTAAAAATAATTTTAATGGCACTCTAAATTCATTTTACAAATCTAATTCCAACGAAGATACAAGTAATTTCTTCAACTCAAGCTTAATGAGAAAAAGTGTCTCAAGTTTAAAACATTCTAGAAGCAGTTCTACAAGTTCATTGTTTGAAACGAAAAACACCTATACTCCAAATAATCCTAATATTATTTATATTTCAGATTTATTTTCAAAAGTTCATTTATTTGGAATATATGATATTCCTATGTATTTTCACAGTGATTTTATAAAATATTTAAAACTTAAAATTCCAAAAAATATTTTTACACTTAATGAATTGAAAGAATATCTTATAAATGAAATCACAAAAGAAGCTAAGTTGCTAAATGATGAAAAATTTGAAAGAATAAAAATAGAAAAAAATAAATTTTTATCTTTTTTTAATAGTAATAATCTCAGAGAAAACTTTAAAAATGAAAAACAATCAAATTGGGTTTTTTCAGAAACTCTAGAATCTTCACAAACTTTATCAGAAATTAACAAAAAAGAATTAGATGAACATCTTAATGGTGGACATTCAGAAGACTTCATTCATAGTTATTCTAAAATTATATATGAATCAGCAAATTTCAAACAGCAAGCTGATTTATATATAAATTATATAAAGAAAATTGATAAAGATAATATTTGCCAAATAATTTTACATATTTATAGTATGAAAGGTTTTATTAATGAAAGAGTTGATTTTATGCTTAAAGAAAAATTTACAAATAAGTCAAATTTAATTGGTTTTCTTGTAATTCTAATAGCAATAATGAAATGTGATGGAATAAATAATTTATTTGGATTCTTTTATCCAAAAAATTTGGTATTTCAAGATCCCAATTCAAAGAAGAAATTCATTCGACTATTTAAAGAATTAGATATAAAAACATTTAATTTTAAACCAATTTTAGATAAATTAGACAATGAAAAAAACAATTTTTATGAAAAAATAAGTAAATATATATTTTTATTTAAAATTGATCAAGCTTAAAAAAAAATGTAAAATTATAAAAAATTTAGAGGAAAAATTTACTCATTTGTATCTAAATGCTTTGAGTGAAGAAGTGAAAAATGAATTTGATCAGAAATATAAAACAGGTATTTTAATAAATACAAAAATAAAAATATATAAATCTTTAAAAAAAATTGAAATGAAACTTTATAAGATTCTTATGTTTTTCATTGAACTTATCAATCTTATTTTTATTTTAAAAAATTATTTAAGCAATAAAAAAAACTTCAGCAATTTAAAATGAATGTATATTATGAAATATTTAACGTATTTTAAGAATAATTATTTATATATTTATATAATATACTTTTAGTTATGGCTTCATCTGAATTTATATCGAAAAATTATATTGTTACAGATGAAATATTGAAAGTTTCATGGGATCAATCATATATTTTTCGAAATATGCATAATCGTAATCTGATAATTATAGATTGCGATTTGGAAATTGTAAAAAACAATCCTTCAATATTATCGTTTATAAATTTAAGTAATTATTATGCTAATGATTATGAACTTGCTTTAATACCAGGATGTTGTTTGGCCTTTAAAAATATAATAGTTGATACAGTTAGTAATCTGAATGTATTCAACTTGGAATTTATGGGAAATTTTTTTAATCCATACGAAGAAACTAAATTTTCAACATCCGAAAAAATTGAGTTTAAAGAATTACATGTTGAAAATCAAAAAAATAAATTTCAACTTAGCCAAGAAAAAATTTTAGAATATTTTTCAGAAGCAATTTTACTTAATAAGAATGTTCAGGAATTAAATATAGCAGATAATCGTTTAAATGAGTTACTATTTGGAAAAATTATTTCATGTATTAAATCAAATTTTTCTATTCGAATATTGAACATTTCTAATAATAACTTAGGCGAAAAATCTGCTGTTTATTTAAAAGATATTTTAGATAATAACTTCTTTATTGAAAAATTATATATTTCAAACATACATCTAAAAAATGAAGGTATAGGAATTTTGTCTGAGAATTTAATGAAAAATCAAACTCTTAAAATTTTGGATATATCAAGTAATTTTATTACATACGAAGGTGCGGTTATTATTAACAATTTTTTAATAAATAATTTCTTTTTGGAAAAACTTAATATTAGCGAAAATCATATTACTAATGAAGATGGTGACAATCCACTTAATACAGCAATTAGGTACAATATGCGATTAGATGAAGTGGATTTCAGTGATTGTAAATTCAATAATAAATCTATAATTGATTTATTTGAAAATTTAAAAGAAAACCTTTGTTTAAAAAAATTAATCTTAGATAAAAATAAATTAAATGAGGATATATTAATATTTTTATGGGATATAATAAATGATTATCAATACAAATTCAATAGCTTATCAATATCAATGAATAATTTCAGTGAAAAAATATGTGATCGTGTTTCAGAGGCTTTGAAAAATAATAAAAATCTTAATTATCTAAAATTATTGAATAATAATATTAATGAAAATTCAATGATGAAAATTTTTGAGGCTTTAAAGCATAATTCTTCCTTGCTTGAAATAGACTTAAGAAATAATAATTCTGGCAAAAATATTATTTTGGGCTTAAGTGATTTGTTGAAGAATGGAACTAAATTAAAAAAGATATCATTAAAAGGTAATACAAAAGAAGATGTATTTAATGAAAAAGATATTTTAATAATAAATGAATTCAATAAATTAAATAATGTTGAAATTGACATACTAGATCTTATGCTATAAAAGTTATTTAATATTTATTTAGAAAATTTTAAACGTCAATTTATTATTTAAATAGTTAATAGGAATATAATAATTTTTTGCAAATTATTTTTTGAAAATATCTAAATATTAAAACTTTAAATAGGATTTACAAATTAATAAAATTTAGTAAAAATTCTAATTCAAATCAACAAATCTAATGTTTTCTCAAATTAATTTTCATTCATCTTTAAAACTTCATCAAAGATATTTTTCATTTCAGGATCAATATTTTCAATAAGTCTTTTTATTTTTTCATCATTTTCCGATTGTTCAAAAAATCTCCTATAGATATATAGCATGTTTAAATAACCATCATTATTAAGATTTTCATTAGATTTATTATAATTTCTTTCATATTTATGAATTTTATCCAGTGAAATAATCGGCTTATTTGGAAAGCTAAATATTTCCAATTGCCTTTTAGAAAAATATATTTTTTTAAATTTGTTGAATTCTTGTTGATACTTCAAAATATTTAGAAAATCCAAATATTTAAAAAGTTTTAATGATGCGACATTATAAAGTTTCTTTTTTTTCTTACATTATTTGGTAAAAAAGCATAGGTTAATGAATAAGATTTCATACCATTTCAATTGATAATTAGATTCATTTTCCTTTTTATAATCTCCTATTTTTATCAAAAAATTTGATCTAACTTTATCATCAATAATCAATAATTGCATTTTATTTTTGTTAAGATAATGAAGTTCTTTTATTTTAATATTATTGCTTTTTAA
>Ga0194116_10005190_pt1 | contig 14449 bp, 15 predicted proteins | sample TA2MahsurfametaG_4_FD_148617 | JGI IMG/M metagenome (GOLD analysis project Ga0194116, IMG submission 148617) | Freshwater microbial communities from Lake Tanganyika, Tanzania - TA2015008 Mahale S9 surface | ecosystem: Environmental > Aquatic > Freshwater > Lake | place: Tanzania: Lake...
AAGATGGGTATAAAAAATTGTTGAATTCTTGCAATAATCATAATTTTTTGAAAATTTTTAATCTAAAACTAATTTTTGTTTTGAGTTGATTAATCCAGATTTTAAAAAGAGACTAAAATTGAATTATAAACATATTTTTTATAGTTAATTAAAATTCATGTTAATTTAATTTTTTAAATTTATAATAAAGACAATAAAAATAGCCTATGATTTAATTAAAAATATTCAGACTTAATTATAAAATAAACCAATGTCTTCGAGCTCTAGAAGCTTTGATGATACAAGTGAAGAAGATGAATTTTCTGAAAAAGAAGAATTTGAAATAAATAGAGAAATAATCGATAATTTAGTTGACACGATTTCTGAGGTACTAAAGGAGATAATCCATAATGATATATTGAAAAATAATCAAAATGAAGGTAAAAGATTAGTTAGTCAAAAGATTAAATTACTCTAAAATTTTAAATAATTCAATTGATAGAAAAATTGAAAACGTTTACTTCAATCAAACCTCCTAATATCTCTATAAGAGATTATTTAGAAAGAATTGTTAAATATACAAAAATTGAAGTTTCAACTGTCATTAGCTGTTTGATCTATATGGATAGAATTTGTGATATTAATAATGTGCAGTTAACAATACACAATGTTCATAAGTGAATAATCTTATTTTTTTATTCATATTTAAATATTTTATTTTCTTTACAAAAAATTTTAATGATTTTCTTTAAAAACTTCTCAGAAAACAGCTATTTTATGTGTAAAATAAAAAATAATATTATTACTTTGATTTACATTCTTATTAATTTTATTTCCAAAATAATTTTTGTTCCAATTATAATTGATATGAATAATCTGTTACACTCTTAAAAAATTAAAAGATTAATTTTGGGTACACTTGTTTTAGCAATAAAATTTAATGAAGACGATTACTTCTCGAATGAATTTTATTCGAAAGTTTGTGGTGTTAGTAATCAGGAATTTAATAAACTGGAATCTGAAGCATATGATCTGCTTGATCATACATTATGGATAGATCTAATTTTATATGAGAAATATGAAGTCTATTTAAAGCATTATAAAATGACTCATAAAGAGGAAGCAGATCTTAATGATTAATTTTTTGTCTTTTTCAGCCGAAAATAAAAGATAATTCTAATTAAAATGTATAAAATCTAAGAATTTGAAGGAAGAAAATCCTTTTTTTCCTTTTTGCAAATTTACGTTATTTTAATGTTGATGATGTGAAGGGAATATTCTCTAAATAAAATATATGTGTAATATCAATATTTTTGATAAGTAAATAGATAATTCAGATAAAAGTATTATTTAAATTTGAATTGTAAAAAGTAAATTCTTTGAAATATTTAATACATTTAAAAATTTATCTTTTTTGAATTTAAATTTGAAATAAAACCCCTCAGAACTTAGAAAATTGTTCATCAAAATATTAAAAAATTGTTCTAATTTATGTGATTAGGCTTATGATAAAGCTTAACATCTATAAATATTTTTTAATCAACTTTTAAAGTTTAAACCGTTCAAAAATCAATAAAAATCTTTAGTTTTTTTATTTAATTTAATTAATTTTTTATTAATCCAATAAAAATTTTATGCAACTTTTTTAAGTAATTAAAAAAATTTTCAAATGTTTTAATAATATTTTTCAAATCTCAATATGGAAGTTCAAGAATTAAAAGATTCTATCAAACCAATTATGCAAGCAATGCTTTTAGATATTACTAAAAATCAACCACAAAATCCCGTATTAAATTTATTTATTTTATTAAATAATAGGCTTTATTTATGATTAATTGGCTTCAAAAACAAGGAGGATACACTGCAAATGGTAATTATTAATTTAATATTTTAAATGTTTCTAAGAGATCTTTAATTTTATAAATTATTCGAAATCCTCAATTATTGTTTTTTCAATCTTATGTCTTAGTTTAAAATACAGAATTAAACTGACCAAAGGAATTTTTAAATTTATTTTAGTTATTCGGAATTTTCAATTAATTAAAATTTCCTTTATAACATTTACGAATTTCTATTAAATTCACCTAGTTTTAAACACTAAATAATATTAAAAAATTTATGTATCGATTAATATAAATTTAAGGTCTAACCTGGCAAGAAAAGAATGAACTTGAAAAATTAAGAGTAGAGATTAAAAAATATAGAGAATTTGAACAAGCTAATAATACCACTGATGATAAAAGCTTCGAAGAAAGCGATGAAGATGTATAGCATTAAATTTATACTCTTTAACAACTCGAATAATTTTGTTATTTTTTTACTGATAATTAAATAATAATAAGGAAACTGATCAATTCGATGATGAAAAAATTATGCAATCAATTAGTAAAGCTAAAGCTAGGCTCAGTGTTCCAAGAGCAGCGGTTTCTGCAGAAGTATATGGTATATTCAATAAAAAAGAAGACTTTCAGCCAAGGAAAATCCCAAAATCTGAAGAACAAATTCAAAGAATCAAAGCAAGAATTTTACAATCTTTCCTATTTCATAATTTAGACTCTACAGATTTAAACATAGTAATAGATGCAATGGAAGAAAGAAAATTCGAGTAAAGCAATTTTATAATGATTTAAATTATTTAATTTTAATGTTTACATTGAATATTCTAAAAATAAATAGCGTTAAGCAAACTATTATTAAACAAGGAGAAAATGGAGATTGCTTATATTATGTAGAAGAAGGAAACATAGAGTGCTTTAAAAAATTCGTAAAAATTGTCTACAATTATTTTTTTTATGACAAATTAATTCATTTTTATAATCTAACAAAGATAGATAATTTACGATTTAAAAATTGATTTTCTTTTAGCCAGGAGAAAAAGAAGATAAATTAGTAAAAGAATACTTCCCAGGAGAAGCTTTTGGAGAACTTTCTCTGTTATATAATGCCCCCAGAGCAGCTACCTTAATATCTAAAACTAAATGTATATTATGGCTACTTGATAGAGAAACTTTCAATAGCATTGTGAAAGAATCAGCACAGAAAAAAAGAAATAAATATGAAAATTTCTTAAAATGTGTAGGGATTCTTAGTGAAGTTGATCCTTATGAAATTTCCCAAATTGCAGATGCTCTCAGAATTTCTACATTTAAAAATAATGAATATATTATAAGAGAAGGAGAAATGGGAGATGTATTTTATATAATTGAAGACGGAACAGCGAAAGCAACTAAGACATTTGAACCAGGTAAATTTTCTATAACATATTAAATTTATATTTTATTTGCATTTATATATAATATAGTGATTAATATATAATTTTTAATTATTGTAGGAAAAACTGCTCAAGAAGTAAAATCTTATAAAGCGGGAGATTATTTTGGAGAATTGGCTTTGATTAAAGGTGAACCTAGAGCTGCAAATATTATTGCAACATCAGATGTAAAGGTTATTTCTTTGGATAGAAATAGTTTCAAAAGATTATTAGGTCCTTTGGAGGACATTCTTAAGAGAAATTCAGATACATATATAAAATATATGAAATAGAAAATAAAAGTTTTAAATATGGAAGCTTTTTAAATCAAATACGATTTATTTTCCAATATTAAAAATAAGTATTTACTAAAATTAAACATTTCAATTCATTTATATTTATAAATTTATTCAACATTAATTTAAAAAATAGAATTTTCTTTTAAATATATTATGTATTTTTTTCTGAAGAATTCAATATTTAATTTAGAAATTAATATTGCAGTTGGATAAATTTGTTAATTAAATAATTTTATAGTTTTTGAATTTAATATTAATTTGAAAAATAATAAAAAATAGATCTTTTATTCCAAAGTTTTAATTTATTTCAAAATTATATAAAATTAAAATTTTTTTGATTATATGATTTTTTAATAAAAAAAGCGATAATTAACTAAACTGTTGGACAATTTATACTTTAAATAAAAATATTTAATATATTATTAAAGTTTAAAATATGATTTTTATTTTATTTCAAAAGATTGTTTAATTGTTTTGAATAAACTTTCTATTGCTTTTGAATAATTCTTAAATTCTGGAATTTTAGAATCTGCTTCAATTAATTTTTGCATATTTCGAATATTATCTAATTTTTTACATGTTATGTCTTTCAATTGATTTGGAAAATTATATTCATAAGTCATTCGCGAATCATATAAAATATTATTGTATGTTAAATTAATTGTCAGTATATTTTGTATTGCATACATATTCAAAAAATAAAAATCTTGGAATTCCCCTAAATTTTTAAATTTATTTTGATTAAGATTCAATAATAAAAATATCTTTAAAAGACTTTTTTATTAATTACCTTCAAAATATGTTAGATTATTGGCTCCGAGATTTGAACTGGAAATTATATTTTTAAAGAAAATTTGAGATTTAGTCCAAAGATTTTTTAAAATATGGAAATTTTTTATGTTAATATCAAATGAGTGTATTGCATAGTAATAAGTATAAATCAAATTTTGGCAATGATCTTCGATTATTTTTATCTTAGAAGGTTTTGAATTTTCTAAAATGTAATTGATAAATAGATATTGATTAGATTCATTTTCACTTAAAAGAGCCTTTTTGATAATGTTTGTTAGATTAAATAATATTGTCAACAGACAGCAATCTATTCGGTAATAAAAAATAGTTGGATTGAATCCAAAGTAATTTAATGATTGTTTGCTTTTGTCATATTTACTTGTATCGTATTTCATTCCCATATTTTTCGTTAGTTTTAAAGGAGAGAAAATAGAGAATGCTTCTCCTTCTTTATAGTGGGTTGAGCTGCTATCAGTATAGGTATCTGTCACCTTTATTATATAAAATTAAATTATCTAAAATTTGACATAATTTATTTGGGCTTATTAGAATTTAAAATAAAATAAATTAGCTTATTCAAAAAATTTTGTAATTATTACTTCATTCATCCTTTGTTCATAATTTGAATAACATTTGAAATGGTTTGAAATTTTAACGTTTGGAATATACAATTTAATTGACTTTTCAATTATAATAATTGCAAATCTCATATAAAAGTCATAAAAATTATTTCTCCATTTTCGATTTTCCAAGAATAATAAATTTAGAACATTGGTAATACATTCCAACTCTTCCACAAATGCAAGGCTTTTTTGTAAAGTATTTCCAGAAACATCAGAATATTCAGTATTAGCAAGCACACTAAATACTCTTCTTTCATGATTTACTATAAATTCAATAATGAGAGAATAAACTGGATCATACAAATTTGATTCATTTTCTGATATACAAAGTAAAATATTCTTAAACAGATACCAAGTCCAGCACCAAAGAATATGCTTTGTCCCTCTTTCATTTTCTTCATATTCGCTAATAGAAAATGAATTTTCAAAAGGATCATTTAATATTAAAGCTAGTAGAATCTTCTCCGACAGAATAACTTCAACTGCATTTAGTTCATAAGATTTTACAAATAAATTCAAAAACTGCAACAAAATTAACAAATTTGTATTAGAGATGTCAGTTTTTAGTTTTCTCATTATCATTCTGATTATGGTGTATTCATCTCCATTAGCTCTATTTGCTTCGAGAAGTGGAATATAATTTCCAATTATTTTCTCATTTTCAAAAAAATTTTCATGTGTATTAGTTAAATTCATGTAAGCACAAATTATTAATATTATCGTGTTGCTGTAATTATGCAAAGAATTATAGAAAGACATCATTGAATTTATTACACTATTAATTACATTTAAATCAGCATCGCTGTTAACCTGATATCTTGTTATTACTAAAAATGTAAATATAGAATGAATCAGATTAATTATGCTAAAAATGCATTTTTCTGTTTCTTCACTTGAATCCGATCGATTGTAGAAACTCAGCTCATCTATTAGATTTATTAATGTTCTTCCAAGCAAAAAATCGTGAATTTTAGCATATGAAAGATTTAATGTTTCTTCTTCTTCTTCTTTAATTACAGGGATTTTGTTTAAATTAATTAAATTACTTCCTTTATTAGAAGATTTAGCTGCTAAAGTTTCATCGAAGAGTGACTCTGCTGATAAATTGTAAAGAGTTTTTAAATATTCAATAAAATAAAATAAAACATCATATTTATATGAATAATATTGTGCATAGAAATTTTCTGTCAATATTTGATTATTTACGTTTCCTCGTAGACGAAATATGCCTTGCTTTTGTGCTTCTAAAGTATTTTTGCTAAGCAAGGCTTCTCCAGATACGGAGATTAGTAAATTTGTTTCACAGAATTTTAAAAAATTTTCTTTTTTATTTGTGTAAAGATTTTTTATAATATCAAAATTCACTTTTATAAAGGTATCCTTGTCCTTTTGCATTATTTCTTCTGCTAGTTTCTTTTCTTTACCATTTGCTAATTTTAATGTTGTACTATCAGAAAATAAATATGTAGTGGAAATTGTTTCATTGAAGCTTATAGAGCACATAATGCTTATTAAGTGAGAAACGGATGTAAGTGTATTTACACAAGCCTCAACCCGGCATACAGAAAAATTATATTCAAAAAGCTTTTCAAAAAACTCGAAAAAAATAAGCATATTATAATTTTTTGATTTCATTGAAATGCAAAGTTCTTTTAAATCAATCCAAAAATTAAATGAATAACATAGATTGTCCAATGTATATAAGACTCCGTAAAAATATTCATCTTCTGTTAAATATAAAGTTTTTAAATAATTTTTAATATTAATAATGCTATTTTGCAAATTGAGCTGGTCTTGATATGTTGAAATACCGTACCCCCCACTTGTCCTTGGCCCTTCTGCTAAAACTGGATCTCCATCATTTATTAAACCAGATATTTCCTTCGCATCGGTTGCTTGCAAAAAACGATTAAATTCATTAATAAAGCTATAATCTAGGTTCAAAGAAAAACTTGAAAGGAAATTCACAATATTCTTTTCAAAAAAAAATTGCAAAGTCTGTGAAATTTTTTCCATTTTAATATTGAAATATTTCGAGTCTGAAATCAAAATGATTTTGGAAAAAATTATAGATAAAGACTTTATCACTGTAGTCTCAAGAAGATGAAGATTATAGGTTTCTTCTATTTGCTGAATTTCTGTTTCTTCTAAAGGATCGGTAAAAAATTCACGTTTTGAGTCTTTGGTGCTATGCACGGCATCACTTAGTAAAATTTCAAATTGTTTTGAATAATTTGAGACTAGTTCTTTTATTGCTTTTTTATAGATAATATCTTTTGAAAAGATATTTGAGAGGAATATTATCAAGTATGAAATAATTTTTTTTAATTCTGTTTCATAAAATTCTTTTTTGCTTTTGAAAATATTATCATCCTTTTGGGGATTGTTATTATCTAGTTCTTTGATTCTAGTTTTTTCCCATTCGATTAGTTTGAAAAAAAAATCCAAAAATTTTAACTTTTGAATTTTAAAGAATGATTTAACAAATAAAATTTTAAGAGAATCAATATATTAACATTTTTAAAATTATTTTTAAAAATTTAGATTTATTTTGAAGTATAAAGTTCTTTTATTTATAAGAATCTTTTAAAAAATTACTTTTGTCAATCTTGTTCTTGACTCATCCATTAAAAGCGAAATAAATCCTTGTTGGCTATTGCTTACCAAGATTAGAAATTGTAAAATTTGAACTTTTAATGAAAACGAATCTGTAGAAAGTAAACCAAATATCATGTCTTTGATATTATCAAATATGTTTATTGAGCAATCAACTTCAGATGAATTTTCTTTCTTTAAATATAAAAAATTCAAAATATTTATTGCTTTGCTTCCATTTGGAGGTGAAATATTTCCTATTGAATTGGTAACACCAAATTTTAAAAGCACGATTATTTTACTTGCTGCACTAACTGCAAGTTCTCCTACATTGAAGAATTTATCATCATAATTTCTATAATCGATTAAGTACTTCTCAAGTTTATTGGAATCTTTCAATCCAAAGAAGATTATAGTATCAGCATATTCGAATGGATAATTTTTCTCAATCTCAAATTGGAAATAAGAAAACAGAGAAATGATTAGATTTATAGAATAATTGTTATTTCCTTGCCTAACTTCATTGTGTACAAAATTTTTAGAAACGTAAAATAAATCATGCCATATTCTAATGAAATCAAGAGCTTGATATAATTTCATTATTTCTTCTGAATCATCTAGGTATGACCTACCATCATATCCACTTGTATTAGCTCCAGGTTTATTGAATTGCTTGTTCGAAATTATTTTAAAGCTGATTAAATTACTAAAAATATAATTTAATGTACGTAAAGAATTACGAATCAATTTCTTAAGATTCTTTTTATGCTCTATAAAGCCAACTCTCTCTCTTATACAAGTCTTTTCCATAAAGTTTTCAAAAATAACATTTTGATAGTTCAGCTCACGCTCTATCTGTATATCAGTTTTTAGTATGGGTAAGATTAACTTTAAAGAATCTATCTGGTTAAGACAAAAAACCAAAAGTCTCTCTAAATTATTAACATTTTCTGTTGAGATTATCTGGGCTTTATTAGAAGTAAAGCTTATTAGGTTAAAAATTTCGTTTTGAATTGAGATTATTTGATTAAGAATTCTAATTTGATCATCTTTGATATTTTCAAAATCGTAAAATAATTTACCAAGTTCTGCTATTATTCTTTCCCATAGAGACTGTAAAAATTCTAACGAATTCATATTTTTTATTAACTCAAATATTATAGGAGCTTTGAAAAACATTTTGCATATCTTTAAAATTATAAAAGTATTATCAAAATTTTTATAATGATTATCATAGAAAATTGAATTAAAGAAGATATTAGGAATGTTTAAATTTGAACCAGCCCCTAAATATGAGCCTTCTGCACCTGGTCTTCGATAGCTTCCCATCCTCATATCGCTTTGTAAATAATAAGGTTGTTGTGCTGTATAGGAATATCTTGGATCAATGTGATCTCCTTCAAGTTGTGAAAAATTAATAAATTTCGATATAAAAATATTCATAAATAAAATATATGAATCTGGCTTTTTAACAAGCATGTAAATCATTTTGTAAATAGACTTAATAAAATTATGCAAAGAATGATATAAAGTTTTATTATTTCCAACTAAATTTAATGTTGTAAAAGCACTGGAAATTATTTTGCTATATTCTTCTGCAGTAGCCTTCTCTGTTATAACTTCAGGATATTTACTTGAAATATATAAATCAATGTTTTCTTCAGAATTTGATATAAAATCACAAAAAAGTCTTAAATACTCTGTGCAAGTATAATGATATTCGTCCAAATTATTAGTTATATTCGGGTTGTTGAAATTTACAAAGGAATTTAATTGTGAAATAAATTCATTTACTTTTTCCCATTTCAAAAAAAGAAAATCATAAATCGAATATTTTATAAAAAAAGTGACAAGCTTAATTTTTCCGTCGTCATAAGTCTTTCCAATTTGCCCAGCAGGGATTTTTATTATTTCATTAAGCTTATCAACTAACAATATTACTTTCTTTCCAGTTCCTTCAGGCTTTGAAATTTCTACATTTAAATTGTCTTGTTTCGGTTCTTTAGATTCTTCTTGAGAATCTTCCACTATTTCTAATTCTTCTTCGTAGCAATTGCAAGTGTAACACCGCATCTCAAGCAAGAGCTCCAATATAAAATTTGAGTTTACGTTATCTTTATATTTTAAAAGACAAAAATACATCTTTAGAAGTAAGTCTATATTTATTGGAAATTGGTTTATGAGTTTAAATAACAAATTCATTATAGGCTCTTGGTCGAAATTCTGGCCTGACCAAAAGCCACGTAAAACGCTTGGATTATCGTAAATTTTTTCAATTAAATCAACAATTTTCTTTAAATCATTATTTTTAGATGGCAACATTTCTTCTTCTAGATATTTTTCGCTTATGATTAAATTTGTTACTTGTGTTATAATATTTCTATATTGTATATGATATCCATATTTTTCATGCGATAAAATATCACGATCGAAAAGAGAGTTTAAATAATTTATGGTCAGAGTGAAGTAATTACTATCAATATTTGATTCTTTTAATTCTTTTAAGCTTACAAAATTTTTTTCAATTTTATTCTTTAAAGATTTAACAAATGGTTCATAATTATTGTATTGATTTTTTGTTGACATTTCTTTTTCCATTGTTTCAATACTTTTTACTACATAAAAAAAGATAAACAAAATAATTTTATTGAAATAGGAATAGCCATAATATTCTTCAGAAGAATCACTACTCAAGCTTATTTTTTCTTGTTGTTCTGCTTTATAAATAAATTTTTTCAAAAATTCTAAATTTTTTTCATTGAAAAACAAGAAAGGACTTGAAGTTTCTTTAAAATTTTGATCATAAATTTTAATATTTAACTTTGATTTTTCAGGGAATAGAGCAGCCATATTAATCGTATTAACAATAAAAAGGAAAGAAATATCACTAAGAGTTTGAGCATATAAAACAAACAAAGCACGAGTTTCTTCACTGCATGGTTCAGATAAAACAAAATTTAAGTAACCATTGAAATTTGTTTTTATTAAATTTTCAAATAGTATAAGATAAGATGGACTGTTGCATATATCAAAGCAAATAGAATAATTTAAAATATTTTCAAGGATTAATGTCTGCTCACGAATTAAAGTTAGAGAATGTATTTCTTTTGAAGTTAAAGAATCAAATACTTTCTGTAACTTAAAATCTTTTGTGTATGAAACGAATAATTCTGTCATTGTTTTCATAAAGTCTTTATCCTTTGAATAAATGTTTTTTAAAAGTTTGATGCATTCTTCATTTAATATATGAACTTTCTGGTTTACTAAATAAAATTTTCAATTTTAGAAATTTATGATATTTTTTAATAAAAAGCTTTCAACTTTTGTTGAAAATTTTATAATATTTTCTCAAAGTTTTAAATTACCTATATTTATAACAAGTATAGAAATTTGAATTAATAAAGTCCTTTCGCTGTAGTATTCTTTTATTATTTCATTTTGGAAATTTACTTGCATTTGCTCATATTTTTGCTTAAATAAATTAAATTTAGGATCCGATGGTTGAGAAATATTAGCAGTAAACGTATTGTAAAATTCCTCTTTATTATATAAATTTTTTAAATATTCATCATTTTCTTTATGAAAATTCTCGATTAATTCGTATACCACATTTAAACTGAGACTCTTTTAATATTAAAAAATTTAAATTTTAAACTTAATTTTTTTTTAATTTAAACATATATTTAAAATACTATTCATGTAGAAAAATATAGAAAAACACTTACAAGATTTTCAGAAAGATTTATAAGCATTGATTCAATTACTGGTGTAATCTTAACTGTATGATAAGGTTGCAACTTATTTTTAAAAGTTGTGAGATCAACATTTTCTTTTTTAGTGTAATATTCGAAAAATAAACTCATTTTTTCCTTAAAAACAGAACTATTTATTATCTGTTTTTTGAATTCTATTCCTAAACTCGGTAAGTTTTTAGTTAATGTTTCTAGAATTGATTTATTTGACTTTAGAATTTTCTCTAATAATAAGCTATTCTTATTTAGATGACTTTCTCTGTGATTTAAATTCATCATTTTTAATAAATATTTTTAAAAAATATTTATAATTAAAGGAATTATAGTAAAAATTTGAAAGATGAAAGTGAAAATTTTATTTTAAAAAAAGATGTTTTATTCAAATTAACTCTATTTTCATAGTTATAAATCGTAGTTAAAAAGTTTAATAATTATAATTATTAAAAATAAAAATAGCTTTTCCTATTGTTATTAAAAAGTTAATTCATACTCTTTTTCCTTAAAAAATAGAATTTTATTTTATAAATATTGGAGACTAAAAAATTTTCATTTTTCATGAAACATTTTTTTTATTAATTTTTTATCATTTAATAAATAATAATTTTTTAAAACATTAAAATTGATTTATAAGTATTTTCAATTTTTTGAATACAGATAAATGGATCTCTCAACAAAATTTCAAAAATCAGATGTAAAAATTGATAAGTTTTTTCTTATATCTAAAAATAAATCAATGAAAAATTCAAAATTACCTATTAAAAATAATGATTCAACCTGTTTTAAGTCTAATAATTCAGAACTTATTACTTTGAATATATCGAATAAAAATAAAATATTTAACAAAAAAGTAAAATTTAAAACAGGGAAAGATTTAGTTGAATTTATAAATATTGAATCTTATAAAATTTATAATATAAGTAACAATTTTGATGAAATTGATAAGAAATATAACAAATGTCTATGTTATATATTTTGAAATTGTAAATAGAAGTATTATGCTAATTTCTGTTGAGATAATAACAATCTTAAATAAAGAGTAAATTTTGGATGTATTGTTTAATATTTTCTGAAAAAATCAATTATTATTAAGTTTATATAATTTATTATTGAAACATTATTTTATATTAGTAATTTAAAGATTTATAATTAGAATTTGATAAAAATATGAAGTCTTGTAAAATTTTAATTATTAGTAAGAAAGTCCCAAGTGGTAATTACTGAAATAATTCTTTTTAAAAATTTTATGAAAATAAATTTCGCATTAAAAGAGTTTTATGGAAGATGATCGTTTAATAATAAATTATAAAAATAAATATCCTCTATTAAATTGTCTTAATATATATTTCTTTATCTCCTTTTTCTTTATAATCCTAAAATTTATGAGAAAATTAAAGTTTATAAATATTATTAATAAAATAAGGATAATCAAAATTACCTTTTTGGTAACCCACATTCCTTTGAAGGAACCTAAATTTGAAATAATAAGAGCACCAGTAAAGCAACTATTTTTCCTTGAATTTGGTGCATTTAACATAACTTTTGTATGCTTTGGTGCAGACTTTTTAATTTCATTTGTTATTCTTTCAGGTACACCTTTAATCATTGTATTACCTCCACATAAGAATATATTTTTGTAAAGCGGATTTCTTATATCAATATCAACTTTTGAGATTGAAGTTGAAATCATATCAGGTAAAGCTAAAAATATATCAATAAGTTAATAATAATTTTTAGTGAAGATAATATTCATGAAAGACAATCATTATTAAAGTATAATAAAATATATTTGAAAATATTTTATGGATTTCAATTGATTTAAAAAATTATTAATTATACAAAGATTCTCCAATCCGACTCTTAAAGGATCAAAAAGAATCTCTGGTGCCATTACTTTTTCATCTCTAATTGGAACATGATTTCCATCCGGTAATAAATATTTGGTTTCATTGGATTCGTTTGGTCTTCGATCATCACTAGAGCTCGAGCTAAGAAGCGCGTAGCACATTTCTTCTTTTATTTTTTTAACAATTTCAAATTCAGAGGTAGTATTAAAATTATGCCCACATCTTCTTAGTAAAGTTTGTAAATATTCAGTCACATTTTTTCCTCCAAAATCATATCGAATATAAGAATGCGGAATCGCAAACCCCTCAAATGCCACACAGCATTGAGTAATTCCTTCTCCACTTTCCAAAACTATTCCTGTTTTATGATTAGATGAGTACAGACTCAATATAGGTTGGGAACCAAAAAATACAGCTGGAACGCCTAAAGTTTCGAAGAGAATGCTTGCTATCTGTTTACGATGGTATAAAGGGTTAAGAATAGGTTCAGTTATAAAGACTGGATGTTCTTCTTTATCAACGATTTTTAATTTATCATAAATATGATTGAAAATCGTTAAAATGTCTTGCTCATTATTGAATACTCCGTTTTTAATTGGATATCGTAGTTTGAGAATTCCTTTGTATTTGTCCTAAATAAGATAAATATAATCTTTTAATTTATGTTAAAATAAAAGAGAGTATTTATTATAATCAGCTCAAGAAAAATGCATAATCCAATTTAGTTTATCTTATATTTTTATAAAAAGTTCTAAATATTTTTTAAAATTTTAATTAGTATAATTAGAAAGTTATTAATATATAGACTTACGCAGTCTTTTCCAACAAAAATTTCTTTTCTCTCTGCTGAATCTTTTTCGAAATTACGAATAATTTTTTGATATTTCGGGGTTCCAATACTAAAGTGATTTAGTTTTATTTAAAATTTCAGATAAATTTTGATAAAGAAAGTAGAAAAAGTAAAAATTTTTTTTGAATAATTACTAATTTGGGAATGTGATATCTGGTTTATCTAAAAGATTTGAGCCAGCTCTAACTTCTCCTGTTCCCTTAATAAATAAGCTAATTATGATTTACCAAATCAACAATAATAGCATGTTTTAAATATATTTTATTGTTATCTTCCATTTTATTATTTTATTTAATCATTGTTTAGGAAATAATTTTACAATTTGAAAATAAATTTTAAATCATATAAACAAATTATATAACGTTTTAAAGATATTGAAAATGCAGATTATTGACTATTATATTAATTAATGCCTAAAAAGGTTTAAATACCACTTTTTTGTCATGACAAATGATTCAATCAAAA
>Ga0194116_10005191_pt1 | contig 14448 bp, 13 predicted proteins | sample TA2MahsurfametaG_4_FD_148617 | JGI IMG/M metagenome (GOLD analysis project Ga0194116, IMG submission 148617) | Freshwater microbial communities from Lake Tanganyika, Tanzania - TA2015008 Mahale S9 surface | ecosystem: Environmental > Aquatic > Freshwater > Lake | place: Tanzania: Lake...
TTCGACTCGATGATCCGCACGATGAAAAATCTCAAGCCCGACGAGACGATGCTCGTGCAATCGGGCAAACCTGTCGGAGTATTTCGCACGCACGAGTGGGCACCGCGCGTGTTGTTGGCGAATTCAAACCTCGTCGGCGACTGGGCGTCATGGGACGAGTTCCGTCGGCTCGAGAATCTCGGTCTCACGATGTACGGCCAGATGACTGCGGGCTCGTGGATATACATCGGTACGCAGGGCATCTTGCAGGGCACCTATGAGTGTTTCGCCGAAATCGCCCGCAGAAAGTTCAAGGGCACGCTCGCCGGCACGATCACCCTCACCGCGGGTTTGGGCGGCATGGGTGGCGCGCAACCCCTGGCAATCACGATGAATGACGGCGTGGCGTTGTGCATCGATGTCGACCCGACCCGCGTGCGGCGCCGCGTCGAAACCCGCTACCTCGACGAGATCGCCGATTCGCTCGAAGATGCGGTCGCCCGTTGCGAGGCGGCGAAGAAAGCGCGCAAAAAACTCTCGGTCGGCGTCGTCGGCAACGCGGCCGACATGTTCCCGAAACTGTTGGCCCAGGGCTTCGCCGCCGACATCGTCACCGATCAAACGAGCGCGCACGACCCGATGAGTTATCTGCCCAACGACCTCACGGTCGAGGCGGCAGAAAAACTGCGAACCACGAATCCCGAGCACTACATCGAAAGGTCGCGCGCGGCGATGGCGGCACACTGCAGGGCGATGGTCGGTTTTCTCGACGCGGGCGCCGAGGTTTTCGACTACGGCAACTCGCTACGTCGCGAGGCGCAACTCGGCGGCTACGACAGGGCGTTCGACTACCCCGGTTTCCTGCCCGCATATATACGTCCGTTGTTTTGTGAGGGCAAAGGTCCGTTTCGTTGGGTCGCGCTCTCGGGTGACCCGAGAGACATCGCCGCAACCGACCGTGCGGTGCTCGAAGAGTTTCCCGACGACCAAGACCTTGCAAAGTGGATGCGACTCGCCGGTGAGCGTGTCGCGTTTCAAGGTCTGCCCGCACGAATTTGTTGGCTCGGTTACGGCGAGCGGCACCGGCTCGGCCTGCGATTCAACGAAATGGTCAGACGCGGAGAACTGAGCGCGCCGATCGTCATTGGTCGCGACCATCTCGATTCTGGGTCCGTCGCGTCGCCTTATCGCGAGACCGAATCGATGCTCGACGGGTCGGATGCGATCGCCGACTGGCCATTATTGAACGCGCTCGTGAACACGGCGAGCGGCGCAACCTGGGTCAGCATTCATCACGGCGGCGGCGTGGGCATCGGTCGCAGCATCCACGCGGGCATGGTCTGCGTCGCCGACGGCACCGATCTCGCAAACGAGAAACTCTCGCGCGTCCTGTTGAGCGACCCGGGCATGGGCGTAATTCGTCATGCCGATGCTGGCTACGAATTGGCGGTCGATGTCGCCGACAAGCGCGGCGTGCGCCTGCCGATGCGCGAACAATGAAATCGTTCGTCGCACAATTTGCGTGGCTGGGTGGCGAGAGTTGCATCGCCGATGTGCGCATCACGATCGAAAACTCTTTGATCAAGTCGATCGAAACCGGCGTCAAGCCGACCAGAAAAGATTCGCGCATCGAAGGCGTGGTGATCCCCGGATTCGTCAACAGCCACAGCCACGCATTTCATCGCGCGTTGCGCGGACGAACGCATGGCGGCTCGGGCTTGGGCGACTTTTGGGCCTGGCGCACATTGATGTACCAGGTTGCCAACCGCTTGACTCCTGAAAATTATCTGGCCCTCGCCACCGCGACTTTCGCCGAAATGACCATGGCCGGCATCACGACAGTCGGCGAGTTTCACTATGTGCACCATCAACCCAACGGCACGCGATATCAAGACAGCAACGAGATGGGCAAGGTGATCGTCGAGTCGGCGAAAACGGCGGGGCTTCGCCTGGCGTTGCTCGATGTGGCGTATCTGCACGCAGGCCTCAACGGTCAAGAACTTGGCGCCGAGCAACGACGCTTCAGCGACTCTTCGATCGAAAGTTGGCTCGAGCGGGTCGAAGCACTCGGGACTCCGACACCAAAGTGTTCGATCGGGCTGGCGCCCCACAGCGTGCGCGCCGTGCACGAGGCCGAACTTTCATATATCGCGAAAAACCGCGGCAATCGTGTCGTGCACATCCATGTCTCCGAACAACCGGCCGAGAACGAATCTTGTCGAGCCGCCACGGGTCGAACCCCGACACAACTTTTGCACGACGCCAACCTGCTCGGTTCTTTCACAACCGCGGTGCACGCGACCCACCTCGACAAGAACGACATCGATTTGCTCGGTCAATCGCGATCGTTCGCCTGCTTCTGCCCCACCACCGAGCGCGACCTGGCCGATGGCATCGGCAAGTCAGACCAACTGGCCAGCGCGGGTTCACCGCTGTGTCTCGGCACCGATTCTCACGCGATCATCGACATGTTTGAAGAGGCGCGAGCGGTCGAATCTCACCAGCGCCTCGTGTCGAACAAACGCGGCGTGCATCGCAGCGGCGACCTGCTCGCCGCGGCGACCCTGCACGGCGCCAGCGCGCTCGGTAGCAAAAATCACGGTCTCGTCGCCGGTGCCAACGCCGACTTCATCGCCGTCGATCTCGATTCGGTTCGGCTGGCGAGTTTCGACCCGACAAATGGCGCGGCTCATCTGGTGCACGGCGCGTCGGCCAGTGATGTCAGAGATGTTTGGGTCGGGGGCGAGCAAATCGTCAAAGCGCGCGAGCACAAATCGCTGAAACGAGTCAACGACGCCCTGCGCAACGCGATCGAAGCGGTGCTCTAATTACACTTGACTTCTGATGGCAATTCTTCCAATCGCGACAATCGGGCATCCTGAACTGCGAATTCGCGCCAGCGAGGTCGACCCGAAAGAAATCAAGTCGCCCGAAATACAAACTTTCATCGACGACCTTGTCGAAACGATGCGCAACGCCAACGGCGCCGGCCTGGCCGCGACGCAGGTGTTGCGCCATCAGCGCATCTGCGCGGTCGAGGTCAACAAAAACCCGCGATACCCCTACAAGCCGCAGGTGCCGCTGACGATTCTGATCAATCCCGTGCTCACCCCGCTCGACGACGACATGTTCGAAAACAATGAAGGCTGCCTTTCGGTGCCGGGCTTTCGCGGCAATGTCTGGCGCCACACCTCGATTCGTGTGCAAGCCTTTGATCGAAACGGCGTTCAGATCGACGAAGTGATTCGCGGCATGACCGCCTGCACCTACCAACACGAGGTCGACCATCTCGACGGCCTGTTGTTCATGGACAAGGTGGAAGACTCGCGCACATTCACGACATGGGAGTCTTTCGACAAGTTCCACCACCACGACTTCGTGATCAGAGTTAAGGACCTCGTCGCAAAGTTCGGCTCGTGATGCTGGCGTTCACCGGCATCGGTTCGCTCGTCACCAACGATGTCGCCCTCGAGCGGGGCAGACTAGGCATTATCGACGACGCGGCGCTCGTTGTCGGCGACGACGACAAAATTGTTTTCGTCGGCGAGGCTTCCCAACTTCCGCGCGATTTTCGCGGCAACACGATCGACCTCGCGGGTCGCGCGGTCATACCCGGCTTCGTCGACAGCCACACGCATCTGGTTTTCGGCGGCGACCGCGCAGAAGAGTTTGAAGCGCGAATGTCGGGCAGACCATATTCGGCCGGCGGCATTCGCACGACGATGGCGGCCACGCGCAACAGCACCAACGACGAACTCGTTGCCAACGCCCGCCGGCTCGCCCGCGAGGCGTTGCACACGGGCACGACGACCCTTGAAACAAAAACTGGTTACGGCCTTTCGGTGGTCGACGAGGCGCGCTCGTTGCAGGTCGCGACGACGATCACGTCTGAAACCACGTTTCTCGGCGCCCATGTGGTGCCCCCAGAGTCGCAAATCGACGATTATGTCGCCCTGGTCTGTGGCGAAATGTTGCGGCAATGCGCGCACAACGCGAAATGGATCGATGTTTTCTGCGACCGCGGCGCGTTCGAGGTCGAACACGCGCGGGCGATTCTCGTGGCGGGGGCAAAGTCAGGTCTGGGCATGCGTATTCACGCCAACCAACTGCAACATGGTGGCGGCGTGCAATTGGGTGTCGAACTCGGTGCGGCGTCGTGCGATCACTGCTCGCACCTGAGCCAAGACGACATCACTGCGCTCGCCGACAGCCAGGGTGCGACCGTCGCCACGCTTCTGCCGACCGCAGAACTCTGCACGCGCTCAAAATTTCCTGATGCTCGTCGACTCATCGATGCAGGCGTGACGGTCGCCCTCGCCTCCGATTGCAACCCGGGTTCGTCCTATACGACCTCGATGCCGCTCGTCGTCTCGTTGGCGGTGCTGAACATGAACATGACCTGTGACGAGGCTGTCTGGTCGGCCACCGCCGGTGGCGCGGCGGCGCTTCGACGCACCGACATTGGGCACCTAAAGGTCGGTGCCCAAGCCGACTTTTCAGTCCTTGGTGCACGAAGTCACATTCACCTCGCCTACCGACCGGGGGTCAAAATTATCGACGCCGTTTTCAAAGAAGGCAAACTGGTCGCGGGGTCGTTGCGATAAAATTTCGAATCATGTCGAACGACGCCAAGAGTGCAATCCGCGGCGACATCGCCCCGACGCGCACGCTTTTGAAGTCGCGCGGCGATTGGCGCACTTTGATCGTCGCCGTTCTCGTCTACGCCGGGTGGTTCGCGACGGTTTTCACCCACAAGCAGATGCCTTGGTGGGCGACCTTCGCACTTCTGGTTTGGTTCGGCGCATGGCATCTGAGCCTGCAGCACGAACTTGTGCACGGCCACCCGTTTCGTCGGGCGGGTCTGAACACGGCGCTGGGTTTTCTGTCGGTGACGATGTGGGTGCCTTTCTTGTCGTTCAAGCGCGACCACATCAGCCACCACAACACGACCCTCACCCACCCGCAACTCGATACCGAGAGTTACTACACGACCCCCGAACATTGGCAAACCTCGGGTCGTCTACTGCGCGCGATCGCTTGGGCGAACCGCACGCTCATCTTTCGCCTGACCGTCTGGTCGGTCTACAGCGCCGTGCAATACTTCGTCCTCGATGCCTGGCGGGCGATTCGCAATGTCGACAACTCGCGTCGCGCCTGGTTGCTGCATGTTCCTGCGCTCGTCGCCGTGACGGTCATCGTCAGCAATTTTGCCGGCATGTCGATGCTCGAATACACGATCGGCGGCGTCTTTGGCTCGCACTCGCTCAACATGATGCGTTCATTCGCCGAACACAAGACCCTGGCCGACCAAACCAACCGCACGGCGATGATCAGCGCCGGTCGAATAATGAGTCTGCTGATGCTGAACAACAATCTGCACATCGCCCACCACGACGAGCCGTCCGCGCCGTGGTATGAAGTGCCGAGAGTCGCCGAGCGCACCGACGCATTCGCCAGGGCCGAAAAAATTGACGCGCTCTACGGCGGGTATGGCGAGGTAATTCGAAGGTTTACTTTCAAACCTTACGATCAGCCCGTCTACGGCAGATCGATTTAGTTTTTACGAAATAATCGCGACAACTAGAGTCTTGTCGTGTCGTCGTCACCGATTGCCATCAACACTTTCGGGCTCGACCCTGAATCGGTTGTCAAAGTTGCCCGAGACAACGCCAAGGTTTCGATCGCGCAATCTTCGATCGAGGCCATGACCAAATCGAGCAAGATCGTCGAAGATCTCGCCAGGTCGAATCAACCCGTCTATGGAATCTCCACGGGTTTCGGCGCACTGTCGACGAAGAATATCGCGCCCGAAGACAGGGTCGCCCTGCAGATCTCGTTGATCAGATCTCATGCCGCCGGCATGGGCGCGATCGTCGAAACAGAGGTTGTTCGCGCGATGCAACTGTTGCGCCTGCGCACACTGTGCAGCGGTGCGACGGGTGTCAGACCTGTCGTGGCCGAAACTATCGCGGCTCTGCTCAACGCTTCGATCACACCCGTCGTCTACGAATATGGCTCGCTGGGTTGCAGCGGAGACCTGGCACCACTATCGCATTGCGCGCTGGCGCTGATCGGCGAAGGTGAAGTCTTCGACAAATCGGGTCGCCGCCGACCGGCGCTCGAAGTGTTGACCGAGCACAACATCAAGCCGATCGTGTTGCGCGAAAAAGAGGGCCTTGCCCTGATCAACGGCACCGACGGAATGCTCGGAATGTTGGTCTTGGCGATCACCGACATCCTCGAACTTTGCACGACAGCCGACATCGCCACCGCGCTCAGCGTCGAGGCGCTGCTCGGCACCGACCAAGTCTTCACCGCCGAGTTGCACGAGCCTTTGCGAAATCACTCGGGTCAAGTGGCGAGCGCGGCGAATATCTTCAACTTGCTCAAGAACTCGCCATTGGTCGCCTCGCATCGGTTCGACGACACGCGCACCCAAGACGCATACTCGCTGCGCTGCGCACCCCAGGTCAACGGCGCCGTGCGCGACACGGTTTCGCACGCGCTAGATGTCGCTCATCGCGAACTTGCCGCGAAAATCGACAACCCTGTCGTCACCGCCTCAGGCGAGATTCGCTCGAACGGCAACTTTCACGGCGCCCCCCTGGCATACGTGCTCGACTTTCTCGCCATCGCGGTCTGCGATCTGGGTTCGATCAGCGAGCGTCGCACCGACCGCATGCTCGACACGAGTCGCTCAATGGGGCTCCCCGCATTTTTGGCGCACAACGCGGGTGTCGACTCTGGGTTGATGATCGCGCAGTACACCCAGGCAAGCATGGTCTCCGAGAACAAACGCCTCGCGGCACCCGCCAGCGTCGATTCGATCCCATCCAGCGCGATGCAAGAAGATCATGTATCGATGGGATGGAACGCAGCCCGAAAACTTCGTCTCGCGATCGACAATTTGCGTCGCATTTTGTCCATTGAAATTCTCGCTGCGACTCGGGCGATCGACTTTCGTGCCCCGCTCGCGGCGTCACCTGCTTTGATGCGCGTTCATGCTGAAATTCGCAGGTCGGTCGCCGCACCCGGGCCCGACAACGTTCTCGCCGATGAAATGCAGGTGGTCGAAGACATCGTCAAATCTGGCGCGCTTCGACGCGCCGCCGAAGCGGTCGCAGGCCGACTGAATTAGATCGCGAACCGCACTCGCGCGAGGGTTCTGCGGCGATTATTTGACGATGTAGGTCAATTTCTCGATCATCTGGTCGAACTTGGCCGAACCGTCGCTGAAGAGCGTTAATTGGCAATTGCCCGCCTTGAGAAACTTGATCGTCGAATTCGTCGTGCCACTGACCGCACAAATCGAACGGGTCTCGAACGACGAAACGAAGACTTTTTGGCCCTTCGAACTCACGAGTTTTGACGCGCTGATCACGACACTCTGACCAACTTTGTAGGTGGCACCGTCTTTTTTGAGGCCCAGTTTCGCCGGGGTGATTTTTTGCCTCGGCAAGAAATTGAGCGGCACGATCGCGTCCAGCGAAGTGTCGGTTATGCCTCGGTGGTCCCGATAAACGAAGAGTGCACAATTCGAAACTCCGCAATCGTAGGTTTTGCTGACGTTGTTCGCGTCGGTTTTGGTGAATCGTGAACGCATCATCAAAGACAGCGCGCCGCTCGCCGATTGAGAGCCGCGTGAATTGTCGGTGGTCGCCCAAATCATGGTGCCCGTCTCGGTCACGCTGCCATTGCAAATCAGACCCGTCGCCGCGCGCTGGCCCAGACTTGGCTTGAAACATTGCGAAACATATACGCCTTGCCCGGCCGGAATGCCCGCCAAGCTGATCGTTACGACCTCGAGGTCGGCGAGCTTTTCAGTCTTGCTCACGCCCACCGTGGCTGCGGCCGAGACCTGCGACGGCGTCAACGAAACCAACAAACCACACACGGCCATGGCGGCGACGCTTCTCGAAAACAATCGCGACTTGAACACTGAGATTCCTCTTTTCTGGCTGAAAATCACTAATTCGAAAATGTGATCGGCACAAAAACATCTTGTGATCGATCCGTGTATCGCAAATGATCTGAACGCGTAACCACACCACATTTCACGACGGTGCAGTCGAGCGCTCCGCTTTTTGCGACGACAACGATTTCCACGATAAACGAGCCGTCGGGCGAAAATGGTGTCGTGAGACCAACGCCATATCCCGGCGGATTCGACGAGACCCATACCGAACTCGACGACGAGCCGTCAATATTTACCCCACCTACACAAGTCGCCTGTGGCCCTGGTGCCGCTTGGGTGCAGACGATCACATACACGCCTTTTGAAATGTCATAGCCGGTGCCGCGAACTGTGACTGAAGTCCCATTCGGGTTCAGGTTTGTGGTTTGACTCACCGACAACTTTGGTCGAATCAAATTCGCCACGGTCGTCGTCACCGCCTTGCCAGCAGTCGTGCTGGTCGCACTCACGCTGGTGCTGGTCGCGCCGCTCGTGCCGCTCGTCGTTTCCGCGCCAGGAATTGTCGAGGTCGTGGCGACGCCGGCTGTGTCGCCGGTCATGTCGTCAGTTGAACCGCCGGCAATCGTCGTCGCAACTTCAAGCGAAGAATCGGCCGGCTCAACCGACTCGATCGACATAGTCGACATGGTCGACATAGTCGACAAATTGGCTGTCGTGTCGGAGCAAGCAACAATCAACATCGTCGCGATGATCGCGATGCGAAATTTCACCTCGCGAATTCTAACGACAGAACACCGACTAGTAGATTGAAATGACCATGGTCACCGAGAACGCGAGGCACTTCAAACTCGGTGTGTCGGCTTGGTTTTTCGCGACAATCGCGCTTGTTGCAAGTTGCTCGAACTCGACTTCGCCAAGCCCCGACCCGACCCGACCGATTGTCGTCTCGGCAGTCGACTTCGAACTGCCCGTCGTCGGCGATGGCGCGTCGAAACTTCCGACGACCGTAATGTCGGCCGACGATATTGAGGTCACCGTAACCGACACCTCGCGAATCATCGTGCTCAACGAGGCGATCGCCGAAATCGTCATTTCATTGGGCTTCATCGACAAGATCATCGGGCGCGACGCGACCACCACGATCGAGTCATTGACCACGGTTCCAAAGGTCAGCAGCGGGCACGACATCAGCGCCGAAAGCGTCCTCGAACTCAGACCCACGCTCGTTATCGGCGACACGCGATCCGGCCCACCCGAGGCGATTCAACAATTGCGCGGGGCGGGTCTGGCGATCGTGCTTACCCCCGAGGTTTGGCGACTCGCAGACATTCAACCGCGCATCGATTTGATTTCTAAAGCACTCGGCGCACAGGACTTCGGCAAAAAATTGACCGACAAAACAAATTCTGACATCGACCAGGCACTATCGACGCTCGCTGACGGCGAGATCGCGCCGCGTGTCGCGTTCGTCTATGTGCGCGGCACCGCCTCGGTGTTTCTGCTGGGCGGTGAAGAATCTGGCGCAGACGAGATGATTCGCAGCGCGGGCGGTGTCGACGTCGGCACCGACATGGGTCTTGCCGCGTTCACGCCGTTGACCAGCGAGGCGATCGTCAAGGCCAACCCCGACATCATCGTCGTCACCACGCGAGGTTTGGCCTCAGTCGGCGGTCTGACCGGGTTGCTCGATCTACCCGGGGTCGCCCAAACACCCGCCGCAAAAAACAACGCGGTCGTGTCGGTCGACGACGACCTTCTGTTCTCTTTCGGTCCTCGCACGGGCGAACTGATCGTGCGCATGGCGAACGCATTTAAAATGTTGGCGACCAAAAACTGAGCCGACCAATGACCACGAACCCAACCAGCGACCTGCGTCGACTCAATCCAAGAATCGTCGCGACCGTTTTGCTCGTCGCTTTCGTGATCGTGGTTTTCAATGCTCTCTCGACGGGCGCCTACACGATTCGACTCGGCGAACTGATCCAGGTTTTGTTTCAAGGTCCCGCCAGAAGTTCCGGTGAAGCCGACGGCATCAGCGTGGCACATGCCGTTTTTTGGAATGTGCGTCTGCCCCGCGTCACCCTGGCGATCGTCGTCGGCGCTTCGCTCGCCGTGGCGGGCGTTGTGATGCAGGGAATCTTTCGCAACCCGCTCGCCGAACCCGCCACCGTCGGCGTTTCCGGCGGCGCGGCGGTTGGTGCCGTGATCGCGATAACCCTCGGGCTCAGCAAGATCACTCTCGGCGTGCAGATCTTCGCGTTCATCGGTGGCACGCTCGCAACTGCAATTGTTTACGGCCTATCTCGAGTCGACGGCAAGACAGACATCGTCACGCTGATCTTGACCGGCATCGCGATCAACGCGCTCTCGGGCGCGCTGATCGGTCTCGCGGTTTTCGTCGCCGACGACGACCAGATTCGAACCGTCACCTTCTGGAGTCTGGGCTCGCTCGGCCTGGCGACCTGGCGCGCAGTGGCGATGGTTCTGCCGCTGGCGATCATCGGGGTCGCGCTGAGCACGAAGTTCTCGCGCACCCTAGATCTGATGTCGCTGGGTGACCGACCGGCAGAACATGTCGGTGTGCCAGTCGAGAGGGTGCGCCTTCAGACGATCGCGATCATCGGTTTGCTCGCGTCGAGCGCCGTCGCCGCCACGGGCATCATCGCCTTCGTCGGTTTGATCGTGCCCCACATCCTGCGTCTCGTGCTCGGGCCGAAGCATCGCGACTTGTTGTGGTCTTCGGCCCTGCTCGGTGCGATCGTCACCCTGCTGGCCGATCTCGCCGCGCGAACATTGCTTTCGCCGGCAGAACTTCCACTCGGGGTTCTCACCGCGCTGATCGGCGCGCCGTTTTTCTTGTGGCTGTTGCGAAAGATGCGCACCGGTGAAAGCACCTGGTCGTAGGCCAACATGTCGACGGTGATCAAGTGCGAAAATGTCTCGGTTATCCGCACGAAAAAACAGATTCTGCATGACATCTCGCTTGAAGCAAATGCCGGCGAATTGATCGCGATTCTCGGGCCGAACGGTGCGGGCAAGTCGACGCTGCTCGGCGTTCTCGCCGGCGACCTCAGCCCCGAGACGGGCAATGTCTATTTCGGCGAAAAAGACCTTTCAGAGTTCTCGCAGAGCGAACTGGCGAGAATTCGAGCGGTGCTCCCGCAACGGGTCGCGGTCTCGTTCCCTTACAGCGTCGAAGAAGTCGTCGAGATGGGTCGTGGCCCGCGCGTCGGCGAAGGCGACGAAAGTCTGGTCGAATCGGCGATGCGACGCCTCGAGATCATCGACATGCGCAAGCGCCTGTATCGAACCCTGTCTGTCGGCGAGCAAGCCAGAGTTTCAATGGCGCGAATCTTGGCGCAAGATACGCAACTGATGTTGCTCGATGAACCCACCGCCGTTCTCGACATCGGTCAGCAAGAAAAACTCATGGGCATTATCCGCGGGCTGGTCAACGAGGGCCGCACGGTGATCGGCGTGTTCCACGACCTGAATGTGGCGATGTCGTTCGCCGATCGGGTGATTCTGCTGCAGAACGGCAAACAAATCTGTTCGGGCAAACCCCGCGAAACTCTCACCGCCTCGACCTTGAGCGCGATCTACGAGCACGAGATCGAAGTAATCAGCGTCAACGACGACACCGGGCCCGTCGTGATCCCCGCGCCGCGAAAAAACTAACCGGCTGACAGCGCGCTCAGTTTTTCTTTGACCTTGGCCACCGAGGGATTGGTCATCGATTCACCGTCAGAAAAAACCAAAGTCGGCACGGTCTGGTTGCCGTTGTTGACCCGCTCTACGATTTTCACCGCTTCCGGGTCTTGCTCCAGGTCGATTTCGGTGAACATGATTCCGTCGGCGTTGAGCATCGCCTTGAGTCGCTTGCAATATCCGCACCATTGCGTGCTGTACATCACAAAATCTGTTTTCGCCATGGCGACAGTCTAGAAGTTTGTGGCGCTCAGCCGACCCGAGCGATCACCTTTCCCGGGTTCATGATGCAATTCGGATCAAGCGCCGCCTTGATCACCGCCATCACCTCGACGGCCGAAACGCCGAGTTCTTCGACCAGATACTGAATCTTGCCGACGCCGATGCCGTGTTCACCCGTGCAAGTGCCCTCGAAACTGAGCGATCTCTTCACCAAACGGGTGTGAAACGCCTCGAGCCTCTCGATCATCTCGTGGTCGTCAGGGTCGGCCGTCAACAACACATGGAAGTTTCCGTCGCCGACATGCCCCACCAACGGTCCATAAATCTTCGAGTCTGCGAGATCTTTCTGGGTTTGCTCGATGCAATCGGCGAGTTTCGAAATCGGCACGCACACGTCGGTGGCGAAAATTCTTCCGTTCGGCTGGTGGGCACGACAGGCCAAACCCGCGTCGTGGCGGGCCTGCCACAACTTTCGGCGCTCGGCTTCGTCGGTGGTCTGCAAAAAACCCTGGCCTCCGTGACGCTCAAGCACCTCACGGGCCGCGGCAACATCGAGCGCGGTCGATTCTTTCGTGCCGTGAAACTCGAGCAACAACAGGTCTTTGTGCGGCAAATCGGTGCCCGAATATCGGTTCACCGCGACCACCGCGTCACGATCGACCAATTCGATTCGGGCCACACCCACGCCGAGTTGAATCGTCTCGATGACCCCGTCGATCGCCTGTCGCACGCTGTCGAATTGCATCGTCGCGGCGGCGATCACCTCGGGAATTCCAAACACCCTGAGCGTCAGTTCGGTGATCACACCGAGTGTGCCCTCGGAGCCGACGAAGAGATGGGTGAGGTCGTAACCCGCGGAGGTCTTTCGCGCCCGCCGCGAGGTCTTGATAATTTCGCCGCTCGCAGTCACGACCGTCAGGCTCATCACGAGTTGTTTCATCGCCCCGTATTTCACGGTCGTCGTGCCCGATGCGCCCGTCGACGCCATGCCACCCAGTGTCGCATCGGCGCCGGGGTCGACCGGAAAAAACAAGCCGTAGCGAGAGAGATGTTCGTTTAGTTGCTTGCGCCGCACCCCCGGCTGAATCGTGCAGTCCAGATCTTCGCTACTCACGCGCAGAATTTTGTCCATCTGCGACAGATCGAGCGTGATGGCGCCACCGACGGGCGTACTGTTGCCCTCGAGCGATGTGCCGGCGCCCCAAGCCACGACCGGCGTCCGGTTCGCATTGCAAATTCGCAGTGTCGTCGCCACATCTTCTGTGCACGCGGCGAACACCACGGCCTCGGGCATCGTCGGCGTGTGAAAACTCTCGTCTTTCGAGTGGTGTTCGCGAATCGTCTCGTTGACCGACACCTTTTCGCCGAGCGCGGCCTTCAATTCGTCGATCACCATAAGGTGATCTTAAACCTTCGAACTCATAGCCGACATAACGGCGTCGATAGAACACTCTCTATCGCCAAGTGACCCAGTTTGAAGAACCATGGCGTTATCTGCAGATTGGTCAAGCATGCCTCGCGTCGGGGCGCACCGATTAGTGTTTGAGATCGATGAGTTATTCAGATGTCAAAAAGCGCCTCGATGCCGGCGAGATCATCGTGCTCGACGGTGCGACAGGCACAGAACTTCAGCGTCGCGGCGCGCAAATGGATCCATCGGCGTGGTGCGGTCCCGCCTCGTTGAACAACAGCGAACTCTTGACCCAGGTTCACCTCGACTACATCAAAGCGGGTGCCGATGTGATCACGGCGAATACGTTCGCCTCGTCGCGATTGATGCTCGAGGCGGCGGGCTTCGGCGACCAGGTCGAAGAAATCAATCGGGTCGCCGTCGAGGCCGCGTTACGCGCCCGCGACCTCGCGCCCGCGGGTCGAAAGATCGCGGTCGCCGGCTCGCTCTCGCACATGATGCCTGTTGCCGCGGGCACGGCGAAAGTCGACGAGGCGCTTGTTCCTCAAAACGAACAACTGGTCGACAATTTCGGCGAGTTGGCGACGATACTCAAAGATTCTGGGGTCGACCACATCATGCTCGAGATGATGTATCACCCGAATCGCGCACCGATCGCGTTGAACGCGGCGCTCGCCACGGGTCTGCCCGTGTGGTTCGGCATCAGCGCGAGACGCAACGACAAAGGCGATTTGTTGAGTTTCGAACAGCACTCAGATGTGCCGATCGACGAGATCACGAAGTTGATCCCGAAATCGGGCGTCGACGTGGCGGGCGTGATGCACACCGGTTCAGAAATCGTCGGTCCGACTCTCGCGGCGATTCGCAAACACTTCGCCGGCCCGATGTCGGCGTATCCAGACTCTGGATTTTTCGAGATGCCCGATTGGCGCTTTGTCGATGTCATCTCGCCCGAACGACTCGAAAACTTTTTCGGTGAATGGATCAACCAGGGCGCACGACTGATCGGCGGTTGTTGCGGTCTGACCGTCGACCACATTCACGCCGCCTCCCGCGCCAAAGCCACCGCCACCGCCAAATAATACTTGACTAAAATAGTCGGGTTTAGGGCTAGGCTGGGCCCATGTCAAAACGCTTTCCATTTCCGAATCCTGTCAACGAAACTTCGGCCCGCCTTGTCGCCGCCGGCGTGGTCGCAATCAGCGCGCTCTAT
>Ga0194116_10005195_pt1 | contig 14442 bp, 11 predicted proteins | sample TA2MahsurfametaG_4_FD_148617 | JGI IMG/M metagenome (GOLD analysis project Ga0194116, IMG submission 148617) | Freshwater microbial communities from Lake Tanganyika, Tanzania - TA2015008 Mahale S9 surface | ecosystem: Environmental > Aquatic > Freshwater > Lake | place: Tanzania: Lake...
ATATATGATATTATTTGTATATAAATTAATTTTAGTTGTATATATGTAAATAATTTGTATTTAGCTTGCTTATTGTATTTTTTTATTATCTAGTTGACTGTTATCTCTTAATGTGTGTATTTCTATATATGCAAACTAAAACCAATTCTTAAACACTAGGAATTATTCCACAAGTTATTATATTTTTTCTCCTGTAGCTTGCACTAAGCTATTTTTATACAGCTTGCTTAAAAGAGAAAATTTAGGTAAAAACCATTTTTTACAAAAAAACTGCTAAAAAAATATTTTTTCTATCTATAGTTGATAAAATATTAAAATATATAATTTATATTAGAAAACTTGGACCATTAAAAAAAGTAGTGGTCCAAACTTTTTAAAGTAGTGGTCCAAACTTTTTTCTTATTTTATAATGGGTTAAAGGGGTGATGGACCACTGGACCACTTGGACCACTAAAAAAGCACTATAGCTAGGAAAAGGGCGTTTTGTCGGAAAAATCGTTATATCATAAAAATACTTTTTTTTTGGTTTTTAGATTTTTTTTCTAGTTTTTACCTCTAAAATTATTCTAAAAATGTGCATGCACTATACAAACATGTGATAAAAAAATAGTTAATTTGTATATATATGAATTAATAGAAATATTTGTATATACAAAGAGACTAGGCTAACACTTGCTTATAGGTTCAAGGAGCTTGAGACAGAAAAAGCTAAGGAACGACAATTAGCTAATTTAAAGCAATTTTTAGAAGCAGAAAACGCAGAAACGGAAATAAGTCAACTTACCGATAGCCTACTGGTAGGCTCACGGGAAGACACTACTAAGGGGAAAACCCTAGAAATCATTGCCCAGAAGGCAGGTGTAAGTAGAGCTACCGCCGAGCAATACGATGCTATCCAGCGTAAAGGTACTGATGAGTAAAAAACCGAGTGTCTAAAACTATAGCTGTAGTTTGTTTAAACAGGTCTAGAAGAGTAAGGAGGTCAAAAGTACCCTATATATATGATTTTAAAAGTTCGCACTTAAAATTAAGAAATAGTGGTACAAGCGGCCAATCAATAAATATAAGGGGTTAGAGGGTATTTTAGGTAAAAATAGAGCTACCCTTAACCCTTTCATTCTGTCGGTTGTCCTTTCTCTCTATGCTATAAGAATTAAGGCGTTAAGGACATTCTCTATCCCCTCGCTTAGATTTTAAGATGTTAGCCTTGGTATTCGCTTGGGTTGTTGCTTAAGAGGGTGTTTTAAATTACCTATTGACAAATATTTTGTATAGATATAACATAAGTATATAACTAAAAATTAGGTATAACATGAGTAATAAAAATAGAAAACAATGGACTATAACTCTTGATGATAAAATTGAGCATAAAATAAATAATTACAAAAAGTTATATGGTTTATAAAAGAATAATAATATATTTAATTAATCTATGTTATCTTTTTTATCTTTCCATAAATCAACCCATTTATCATAAGGCGTATAGCTTTTATTCTCACTGCGAAACCAATTTATTTTAATCATTTTAGTTTTATTGTGTTCTGTTAATTTATTAATAGCTTTATTAGTTATTTCAACTCCTCGCGGATTAGTGCCTTGTTTTGGAAGTTTAAAGTAAAATTCTTTGCCATATTGGCTTAGAATTTCAGTTTGTACTTCTTTTGGTATTAAATACATTCCTCCATATCCATTCCAATTTATATGTACAAATAGCATATCACATCCAGCTTTGTATGTATTAATAAATTCCGATGATTTTTGTGCATCAACAGTCCATATTAACTTAACTCCTACTATTTTCTTGTTTGTAATAGTCTTTATTGAAATAGGTTCTTTAAATATTATTACATCTGTTTCATTTTCTGTAATAGGAATATTTGTTGTTACATTTTCTTCTCCAAATTGATATATCAACAGTGCTATCACAATTTTTTCTCTCTCTGAGCCTATTTCCATTCCAAGTTTTCCATTTCTTTGATGATTGATTTCCGCAAGTTGAAATAATATTGGCAATTTTTTTTGTATTTTTTTTAAAATACTTAAGTCTTGAAAGAGTTGGTCTATTTTACTCATAAATTGTTATCTAAAAACTTTTGTATTTCATTTGCTATATGCCATGCAAAAACTGGAGGAACAGCATTACCAATTTGTTTATATGCACTTGAAGTTGAAGGATAAAATATAAAATCATCAGGGAAGCTTTGTATTCTTGCGGCTTCTCTTGCTGAAAGACGACGCTTGCTATTGTAATGAAATTCAATATTTCCGTGGTGTTCTGCTCTCATTGTTGGGGCAAAATCATTTTTATCTATTATGGTATTTCCTTGCCCTTTATTCATTTTTGCTTTAGACCATTTATGATTACTTACAAAACCCTCTTCATAATTTTCAAGATCTTTTATTATATCATAAACATAGCAAGCTTTTTGTGTTTTGATATTATCAAAATTAAACTTTGGCAACATATCTTTTTTTGTACCAATTATAATAACCCTTTGCCTTTTTTGAGAAACTTCAAAATCACTAACTTTTAATAGTTTATAAGATATATCATATTCTAAATTTTCAAAATCTCTTATAATAGTTTGAAATGCTCCGCCATTGTCAATAGTCAAAAGACCTTTTACATTTTCCGCAAGAAATAGTTTTGGTTTAATATGTTTTATTACATTACACATACTTTTATACAAGTTACCTCTTTCACTATCAAAACCAAGTCTTTTTCCTGCCTGGCTAAAATCTTGACAAGGAAAACCACCTATTACAATATCCGTGTATTGTAATTTTGTAATATCGATAGCATTAATATCAGAGCAAATAATATTTTTATGAAAATTCTTTTTAAATGTAATACAGGCATTTTTATCAATATCATTTGCATATATAGTTTTAAATTTTAGTGTTGCATATTCTTTTTTTAAAAAATTAAATCCTCCGTGAAAACCTAAATCAAGACCTCCACAACCACTAAACAAAGATGTAATGCTGTAATTTTTCATAGTAGCTATTTGACTTTTTAAAATTATTTTTTTTATTTTACGTAGTGTGTAGCTTGTTGCTCTGTTACTACTCCGGTAACTTCGCCTTTTAAATTAACTCTTTCCGCATTAAGTATTAAATTAGCTCTATAGTCTTTACTTCTGCAATAAAAGCTAAAGAAATTTCTTAATTCATTTTTAGAAAGTCCAAGTTCTTCTGTTAGGGCAAAGAGTTCATGACTGATACCAATTGCTAGAGGCTTTGGTTTGTAACCGAAAGTTTTAGGATACTTAGCAAGTAAAACATTTAAAACTTTAAGGGCAATATCTCTTTTTTTAACCTGTTCTGCTTTTTTTCTTGAAATTCCTAGAATTAGAATATTAAAAGCTTGTACTTTGTTATTCTCTTCTTTTGTTTCAAAACTAACTCTTGTCTCGCTTTCAATAGTATCTAGATTGATTTTTTTTAGTTCTTTAAAATGTAAAAATACTTCTTTTGAGTTATTATCAAGCTTAATAAAACCATAGCCCTTATCTTTTTTGTACCAAGAAACAATACCCGTCTTTATCAGTGATTTTTCTTTTGAGAGTTCTTTAGCTTTTGGAGGAGTTAATTTTAGTATCGGTTGATTGACTAATTCCATAATATTTTCCTTAATTTAAGTTAATTAATATCGCAGAGCAAAACGCATTTTACATTTTCCTCTAATCTCCTGTAAAAAGAATTTATACTACCGCTGTAAGAACGGATTTTTATACACTCTTCTCTTACCTCAATTATTACATCTATCGGTCTTAATAAAAGTACTAATCCCTTAACATTAAAGCTGGTACATGGGTTACTAGGGCTACATCCGTATATATCATAAAGCGACCAATTATGAGCTATAATTTCTTTTAATAGAGCAAAGTTGTTGTCATAAAGCATAAAACAAGCAGTTTCTATTTTTTCCCAAGAAGATGTAGGAATAATCTTTGGTCTCTCTATATTACGAAGCCTAACAATAATTTCTGCCCACTCATAAGGCAAGTCTATATCGCTAGCTAATATACAGGCTCTTTCTTCTATAACTTCTTCTAGTTCTGGAGGCTCGGGAATAACTTTTTGAACCTCTTCTTTTTTGCTTATATAGTTCAGGATAACAGCTTGTTGCTTGGGTTTTTGTAGAACTAACTTTTGATCGGTATTAGCCTTTGTTTGCCAGTACCGATTAAAGTTTGTAAGTAATATAGCCATTATTCATTCTCACTGCTAAAGATAGAAGCAGGAATAACTATAAATCTTTGTCTGTCTTCTTTATAAGGTTGTCTTCTGCATTGATATCTATTTTCTACTTCTTGTTTTATATATCCGTTATTAACCAACAGGGGAAAGAATACCTTTTTATCTCTTCCCTTTAATACGTCTCTTTCAAAAACCGCTGGGTCTATCCAGTATTCATGCAAAACTCCGTCTTTCATTTTCCAGTAGCCGGCTTTATTATGAGGCAAGTTTTGTTTTTCGTCTGTCGGTTCAGCGTTTAAGAACCTTGAATATTGCTGTTCTACGCATAGTTTACGTATGTCTGTCGTTATCATTCTAAATTCATGAGAACAATCACCGCCGAACCTATCTAACCAATTTTTAAACACCTCATCAATACAAGTCTCAATGTCAGCAACAGAATGAGGAATAATACCAAGCTCAACGGCTATAACTCCCGTAGCAAAAATAGTAGAGAACCTTTTAGCCATTCTTGCTACTTCTACCCCCTCATCACCCGTAAGCTTACGTGTTAGCCACTGCGTTTTTGCCTCTTTTAGAGCTAGCTTATAGTCCTCAACGTCAGCTACTACTTTTTGCATAAATTCGTCAATGACTATCCCGTAGTTTTGGTCAGCGTGAGTTTTTAGGAACTCCGCTTGTTCTCTACCGGAGGTAAAAGGTGCTTTAGTATCAGGGTTAATATTAAGGACGTCAAAGGTATTTAAGCCTTTACCTCTGTCGGCGTCAATTTCTGCCATTCTAATTAATTGGCCGCCTTTGACCTGTAGTTTTTTCTCGGCTAACTTAGCCTCAACTCCTATTTCTCCCGTACTTTGGACTAGTACCTTAAAATATGAGGTTTCTTTAGCGTTTCCGTTTCTATCAGCTCTACCTTTTGTTACGCCATTAGCCATCATATATATTATTTTAAACAAGTCTTCGGCATTAACTTCTCCTAGTTCATCAAGAAACATCGCCCCATCATTTGAGTTCTTACATATACTCTCTAAGCTATTATCGGTAGACCTAAACGAACCAAGGTCTTTAAACCCCCATACTGACTTTGCTACGTGTAAAATGGTACTCTTGCCTATGGAGGTGCTACCGACATAATGAAAGAACCCACCCTCTTCATTTAGTAATTTTAAAGCCGGAGCAGTCAAAGAAGTTAGAATAGCAAAAGTATGTAAATGGTTACCTCGGGAAACCTCTCCTATTGTTCGCTTCCACTCCTTTAAAGCACCTTTCTTTTTTAATATTCTAGGAGTCGTGCTTTTTTGTTGTAAGATATATTCAGGCGGGGTTTTTCCTGCTTGTTTAGTGTTATAGCAGTTACGAGGTTCACTAATAAAAGGTAGTATATAAGTAGTGTTATCTCCCTGCCAACCGACCATATCAACACCTACTGCCTTAAATTCAGGTTCATAATTGTTTAAGTAGTAATTTATAGCGTAACAAAGCCCGTCTCTTAAATGCGGTATGGACAACCCTTTCTTTAATAATAACTTTATAGTGTCTTTTTCCGTTGCTATCTCTTCTCTAGCAAAAAAACACTCTACCAGCTTATTCTTTCTTGTAACTATTTGAACAAGTACCCCATGGTCTCCACTTGCATCTTCCGTGCAATGAGTAGGTTTCATGTATCCGCAAAGTTCTTTCCAGCTTTTTACAAGGTCTCCGCTTTCGTTTTTTTCTTCTTTTTCGTAATATAGTATATTCTTCTCATAATTTAATTTATAACGATGCCCCTTAAGATAAATAATTTTATCTCCCTCTTTTAATTCCTCACCGAGAGCAATAACATCTTTCGTTGCTTCAAAAAAAGGGCTAAAGTCTTCGTGATTTTTCCATTCTTTTATTAGTTCTGCCGTCCATCCGTCCGCTAGGCTATCTGCCAAGTCGTATTTTTCAGGAGTTCCGTGTTCTTTTTTTGTGGGTTTCCCGTCTACAATAATATAACCGCCTAGCTTTAAAGGACTTAGCCCGCTAATACTTTTTGCTCCTTGTTTAGTTAATATATCGTTCAAACTCCTTGCGTATCTAGAGCCGGTTAAATCATTGTCCCTGGCAATAATTACGTCTCTACCGCTTAAGCAACTCCAGTTACTAGAGCGAGGCGACGCAGAACCCATGCAGGAAGTAGTAACGACATATTCAGGAAACAATAATTTAGCTGCCTCTGCGGTTTTCTCCCCCTCAACTACTATTACAGGTATATCAGGTCTTACTACTATTTCCTGTAGGTTATATAAAGGTTTCCCGTCTCCGCTCCAACTCGCATTCCACCTCTTTTTTATCCAATCATAAGAAAACTGGGCAAAAGACTTAACCTTATCCCCGTTAATATCCTTATCGCACCGAACTACACAACCGACTGGTATGCCTTTACTACTATAGTAACGATAAAAGGTTAATGTTCCGTCTTTGAACCTGTCCCGAGTTTTACGACCCATAAACTCTTCCGAGAATTCAGGTACAACAGCATGAGTATATTGTTGTTCAATATCGTTAGTTAAAGGGGGTTGCTCTTCTTCTGCTTGTTCTTGCTCTGGGTAGCCTACTGGTAGGCTAGCCGTATTATTTAGAGACGCTTCATACTCCTCTATTTCTTCTTCCGTACATTCTATCTCTACTTCTTCTTCTACTTCTGTATGAGCGTTTAAATTGCTTTTTACAACATTATTAGCCCCGTTTTTATCAGAACGAGGAACGCCTATATAAAAACAAGCCTCAAGATTAGATGTTCCTTTAACGTAAGCGGTTAACCCGATTAGGTCATTACCAGCGTCATTAGTTGCAAAATCCGACCATTTGCCGGTAGTTACATTAATAGAAAAAGAACCAGCTTTGTTATCAAGTCTAGTCGGATTTTTAACGACATACTCATTATTTTGACATTTACCGCCGGGAAGTAATTGTTGAATATAATTTCTATATCCCTGATTGTTTAAAATTTGATGAGCTTCGGCGAAGTAATCATTTTTGTAGATAGTTTTAGACATATTTAATTCCTCATTAATTGTTAATTAAGAGGAGTTAAAAACTTTATGAACTTTGTAAGAAATTAGTTAATAAATAGCAAACTATTAATAATATTTAAACATATAAATATAGTTATTAATATACAAAGAAAGATAACTTTGATATACTTCAAAAATATAAGGTTTATTTTTCATTTGTAGTGTGGTATTTATTAACTTAATCAAGGTTTCCCGCCGTTGATTATTAATTTACTCGCTAAGTTCATGGAGTTTTTTAACTCCTTGAGCTTCAACACGGAACGTTATTGTTCTATATCTTATTTACATATATCATTTTCTTCGCTTCAAACCAATACATTTTTACGCTTTATTTTGCTTTTTAGAAGAGTTTTTTCTTACAAGGTAGGATTCTTGTAAAAATCATTTTTGCTTCTGTATGAGCTTTATAAGATGAATTTGCTAAATAAAATACTAATCTGTATAATACCAGTCTTTAATAAATTTTTTAATGTCATTTAAAACAAAAAATTAATTTCAATTCTAAATGATTACCTATACGTTATTTAACATTTGGTATAATTGAATGGTTAATAATATGGTAATAAAGAAAATAGCTCCGCTTCTAACAATTCTGCTAATAGCTAATACAACTTGGGCAGATACTTATTCAAAGGAAGAAAAAACTACTAATTTCATCGTTACGCCTTCTATAGCTTACAGATATGATGTTTTTAAATGGTCTATTCCTGCTTACACAGTTCCAGATAAAAAAGTATCTGAATTAACATGGAAAAATTATATTGTTCAACCATCTATTAAAATTGAAACAGAACCTCAAGAGAATTGGTTTACTTTTTTAGCTCAAGGTAAATACGGGTATATTTTAAAAAACAAGAGTAAATCTTGGGATAAGGATTGGGAGTTTCATAAACCAAAAAGATCGAACAAGATAAAATCTAAAATTTATTCAAATACCGTATCGGCTGTTAAGGGTAATATTTTTGATTTATCGGGAGCTATCGGCTACTCGGTAAATTTATTTGGTGATAATCTACTCACTTTTTATCTTGGCTATGATTACTCTAATTATAAAAATAGTAATTATGGCGCGCGACAATTAGTTGATAATCAAAACTATGTGGTATTTTCTTCTGATCAACTTGTTACTAGGTATAATTTTAAAACAAAAGCACCATGGATCGGTTTATCGGTTAATATACCTATAAATGATAAATTTTTAGTTAAACCTATTATCAAATATTATTCTTTTAAGTATGTTGGTAAAGGCTACTGGGTACATAGGGACGATTTAAAACAAAATCCTAGTTTAAAACATAATGCTAAAGGTCAAGGTTTTGGAGCTGATATTGATCTTGTATATAAATATTCCAACAACTTAGATTTTAATATTAATCTAGGGACTAAAAATTTTAAAATGAGAAAAGGGCAAGCTCAAGATTTTATAAAAGCTATGCGGGCATACACTACCCATACCCCTCAAAGAACCGTTACTAGAAAATTATGGGATTTAAGTTTTAGATCCTACTCAATTAGCAGTGGTATTAAATATAGTTTTTAAAGTTTTTTAAATTGTTCATAGGATTTTAACAATAATTAACGAGATTCATTTTTTAAGTTTATATAATTTCCTTGTTTTAAATTATTGGTTATATCATAATTTTTTTTAGAATGAATATTTTATAAATTTATAAAGAGGTTTAAAATGAAGAAAAAAGCTAATCCATTAAAAGTTGCAGGTAAAACGCAAGAAATATTAGATTACACCCCTAACCATGTTCGTGTAGAATTAAAACGTGATGAAGCACAAACATTAGTTGATGGTGTTCAACAATATCATGATAGTTTAGGAAAGACTTTTGAGAATTTAAAGAACGTTACTAAAGAAAAAAATAAAAAAGAAGCTTATATAGGTAAACTCAATAAAGCCATTTCTAATAATTATCTACCGACTATTAATAGTCAAAAAACTGAAATCCAAAGCAAAGATAGTCTTTTACTACAAAAAGAACAGGACTTTAAAATTTTGAACGATACTTTTACTACAACTCTTTCAACCAAAGAAGAAGAAGTTATAACGAAAAGCCAGTTGTTAAGTCAAGCTACCAGTAAAGTAAAGAAAGTAAGTAGAAAGTTAGCTCAAGAAATTCAAAGTAAAAATCAGTTAGCTCTTGAAAAAGAAATAGAAGAAAAGCTAAAAATTGAAAAAGACCAAGAAATAGAAAGGTTAAGAGAAGAACTTGCCCGTAAAGAAGTTGAAGCTCAAGAGAAAGATGCTTTGCTTTTAGCAAAAGAATTAGAAAAACAGGAGTCACTAGCTTTAAAAGAGAGTGAAATACGGGAAAAAGATGAATTACTTTTAGTCAAAGAGTCAGAGGTACATAATAAAAGTGCGGAAAAAAATAGAATTATAGAAGAGCTGGCAAGTAATCTTTTAACCAAGGAAGAAGTTATTGTTAGTAAGGACTTAAAGATTGGTGAGGTATCCCACTCAGTAAAGAAAGCAAATAGAAAGCTTGCTGCTAAAGATAAGCTTTTAAATGATAAGGAACAAAGGTTAGAGGAATTAAAATTGCTAATTGAGCAAAACAGAATTGAGAAAGAAGAGTTACTGGCTCAAGTAGTTAATAAAAGCCACATGAAGAATCAAATTATTGACAAATTAGAAGAAGAAATTAATTTACAGGAAGATGAGGTTGGTAATTTAAGGGTTCAAAACTTAGAAAAGGAATTGATGACTCAAGAAAAAGAGAAATTATTAGCTGAACAGGATATTAGACTTCAAAATTTGCTTGATTTTAATGCTAAATTAGATGCTAAAATGCAGTATTCAGCTAAAGAAATTAAAATCAGAGAAGCTGAAAAAGAGATATTATCAAAAATGATAGCTCAAAAACATGAGACGTTAAAAGTTTTGCTTGTTCAAAAAGAAAGTGAAGTAAATGAAAAAAGCTTTGAAAAAAATCAAGTTATCAAGCAATTGCGAGAAGAAATTGAAGGTTTAAATAAACAAATATGGGAGCATAATCACCATATTACTCAATCAATTTTATTGGGTGAAGTATCTTGTCAAATTGGTGATAGTCTTTTAGAAAAACAAATCCTAGAATCATTAAATTTAAGCAGCATAAATCTTAGCCCTATAAATCATGGTGAACAAAATCAAATAATAGGTAATATATTAGGTAATTTTGATATTGATAATCAACATATCACCCATTCAGTCTTATTAAGCGGAAGTGTTGAGGTTTCTATTATTGAAGACGAGTTTATTTAATTTTTCTAGTATCGCTTAATTGTTACCATAAGCCTCCAGAGTATTAAGCTCTCGGAGGTTTTTTATTTTTTAGTATCTAGTTTTTTATTACGCTCCTTAAAAAACTCAATATTTTCTCTTGCTTCTTTCATCTTAGCCGCAAATTCTTCCAACTCTTCCATACTTCTCTGCTCATGTTCGGCTTTATCTACTTGAGTACGACTTTCTATATTTATTTTGGTGATAGCTAAACTAGTAAGTTGTTGAGCTTCAAAAATGTTAATCTCTCCTTTTTCTAATGCAATTAAAATATTATTAGATATTTCAAGTGCAGACCTATTACCCAAAGGTATTTTAATTTTCTCTTCACTGCTACCCTTACTAGACCATCCACCTTGAGTTTTCATATAGAAAATTGCAGCAGTAGTATCACCGGCTAAGGCTTTTTTCATTAAAGAACCGCCAACCATAGCTTTTGCCTGGATTTTAGCTTTTTTATAAATACGCAGAACCTCCTCATCTCTTGATTTTAGCCTTTGAAATGTATCTATTGAAAAGCCAAAATAATCCGCTATCTCCTGTAAAGTGCAAACAGGAGCTATCATTTTCAATTCTTCTAGCTGTTCGTTAGTTAGTTTAATAAGAGGACGACCTCCCTTATTCTTTTTTTCTGCGGTAGTGATGGCTTTACTCATTTTCCTAATAACTTATTAAAATTATTGTTAATTTCATTTAATTTTACTTGTTCGCTTTGAGTATCGGGCTTATTTATAATATCCTTAATTATTTTGAAAGCATTAATATCTTCCTTTGGAATAATACCTTTTACAGAATTATCGCTTGATCCATAAAGCAATTGGTGGTGAATTAAATTTAAAATTATATATTCTATCTCATACATCATTTTGATTTTTCTACTTTGCTTTTCCTCATCACTCATATTTCTAAAGTCGGTAATTATTGAAATTGCATCTATAGATTGATTGTAAGGTTTTCCGGTTCTTTCTTTATCTAGTTTAATTTTTTGCTCTTCAATAAGTAATTGATAATCAACAAGGCACTCTTCCCGATGTTTCTTATAATAATGATTAGTAAATATTAATCCGCTTTCTTTATTCAAAACCTCCGTTGATTCTTTTGAGATTATCAATTTGTTGATATGTAGAACCATCTCGGGAATATAGTTTTTATCTATAAAAGCTTGACAGATAGGACAGATTTTTTCTTTTTGCATGGTTATTTAAATCTTTAAAAATTGTTTATAAGTATCTACAGATACAAGGTCTCTTTCATTATGTCCGAGTATTTTTGCCCTGAATTTATCGTCGTGATAAAGATTTTTACTCATATTATTAAATTTCATTGTTGCTATAGTTGCGTATGTGTGCCTTAAATTGTAAGTAGTTACATCGTTCCCTAAAAACTGCTTAAAATACTTTTTTACTCTCATAGACATATCTTTAGCATAAGAAGAATGGAATTTTTTAGTTAATTCAGTGCTGTAAAAATCATTTAAACTATGCTCTTTTTTATCAATTACATTTTTTGTGTGTTGCTCCCTAAAATCTCGCCAATACCTTAAAAAATCGCTGGTATTCATAAGACAAGGAATAACATAGCTTTTTAACTCATTACTTTTTGTTTTTAATTGCCCGGTAAACTCTAGGTGATTTATATCTACAAAAGAGAAATCGCTACTACAACCTATCTCTGCGGGTCTTCTACCGGTAACGCAGCAAAACCCAAGTATTCTGTCAATGTAACTCGGTTTTTTTATTAGAGAAATACCTGTTTCAATATACCCCTCAACATCTGTAATAACTTTTAAATGTTCTAGTTTAAAATTTACTTTATCAATTTTATCATTGCTATAAGCAGCAGCTTCATCTTTACTCAATTTTAAAATTTTTAAGGTTTCAATTTTTGTCTCATCAATTAGACAGCTGTTTTTTATAAATTTTCTATAAGTTGAATAAGTACTTTTACGACTACCGATAGTTAAATACTTATTATCTATATATTTTTTCTCGGTTAAACAGACATTTTTAATATTATTGCTGTTCTCAAGGTTTCTTATAAAGTTATTGATTGAGGTTGATAGACTACTCATAGAACTACTTTTTTAAATTACTGCTAACACTTAAATTGTTTTCTTGGTGGTATTCTTTAATAAAGGATATATCAACATCGCTCAAACCCGACAAAACTCTTTTTATGACTGCCATATTTTTTTGTCTGTGATTATTAACGATTAAATATCTATATACTAAAGAGGCAGTTATAAATTTTCTTTCTTCTAAAGATTTTTGTTTATATTCTTCAACCATATTTTTTAATATATCTAATAACTCGCTTTCCGCCTTTGAAGAGTGCTTATGTTTGTCTTTTATAACACCTTGTTTTTTTAGCGTTTTATTAATGTATTTCTCAATCATTGGAGTTAATAACTCCTCTTTTGTCGTGTTGTAATCAGTGCAAATTTTACTAATTCTAGTTAGTGTTGATTGTTCTAGATTAAGGATATTCTCAAACATATGACTTAAAATTTCTTTGTTCTCATGTAAACCATATAATTTTTTGTAATTATTTATTTTATGCTCAATTTTATCATCAAGAGTTATAGTCCATTGTTTTCTATTTTTATTACTCATGTTATACCTAATTTTTAGTTATATACTTATGTTATATCTATACAAAATATTTGTCAATAGGTAATTTAAAACACCCTCTTAAGCAACAACCCAAGCGAATACCAAGGCTAACATCTTAAAATCTAAGCGAGGGGATAGAGAATGTCCTTAACGCCTTAATTCTTATAGCATAGAGAGAAAGGACAACCGACAGAATGAAAGGGTTAAGGGTAGCTCTATTTTTACCTAAAATACCCTCTAACCCCTTATATTTATTGATTGGCCGCTTGTACCACTATTTCTTAATTTTAAGTGCGAACTTTTAAAATCATATATATAGGGTACTTTTGACCTCCTTACTCTTCTAGACCTGTTTAAACAAACTACAGCTATAGTTTTAGACACTCGGTTTTTTACTCATCAGTACCTTTACGCTGGATAGCATCGTATTGCTCGGCGGTAGCTCTACTTACACCTGCCTTCTGGGCAATGATTTCTAGGGTTTTCCCCTTAGTAGTGTCTTCCCGTGAGCCTACCAGTAGGCTATCGGTAAGTTGACTTATTTCCGTTTCTGCGTTTTCTGCTTCTAAAAATTGCTTTAAATTAGCTAATTGTCGTTCCTTAGCTTTTTCTGTCTCAAGCTCCTTGAACCTATAAGCAAGTGTTAGCCTAGTCTCTTTGTATATACAAATATTTCTATTAATTCATATATATACAAATTAACTATTTTTTTATCACATGTTTGTATAGTGCATGCACATTTTTAGAATAATTTTAGAGGTAAAAACTAGAAAAAAAATCTAAAAACCAAAAAAAAAGTATTTTTATGATATAACGATTTTTCCGACAAAACGCCCTTTTCCTAGCTATAGTGCTTTTTTAGTGGTCCAAGTGGTCCAGTGGTCCATCACCCCTTTAACCCATTATAAAATAAGAAAAAAGTTTGGACCACTACTTTAAAAAGTTTGGACCACTACTTTTTTTAATGGTCCAAGTTTTCTAATATAAATTATATATTTTAATATTTTATCAACTATAGATAGAAAAAATATTTTTTTAGCAGTTTTTTTGTAAAAAATGGTTTTTACCTAAATTTTCTCTTTTAAGCAAGCTGTATAAAAATAGCTTAGTGCAAGCTACAGGAGAAAAAATATAATAACTTGTGGAATAATTCCTAGTGTTTAAGAATTGGTTTTAGTTTGCATATATAGAAATACACACATTAAGAGATAACAGTCAACTAGATAATAAAAAAATACAATAAGCAAGCTAAATACAAATTATTTACATATATACAACTAAAATTAATTTATATACAAATAATATCATATAT
>Ga0194116_10005196_pt1 | contig 14441 bp, 9 predicted proteins | sample TA2MahsurfametaG_4_FD_148617 | JGI IMG/M metagenome (GOLD analysis project Ga0194116, IMG submission 148617) | Freshwater microbial communities from Lake Tanganyika, Tanzania - TA2015008 Mahale S9 surface | ecosystem: Environmental > Aquatic > Freshwater > Lake | place: Tanzania: Lake Tanganyika...
GGGTTTGGGGATTGGGGATTGGGGATTGGGGATTGGGGATTGGCGATTGGGCCCAATCCCCATTCCCCAATCCCCAATCCCCAATCCCCAATCCCCAATCCCCAATTTTTTAAATTAATATCTCTCTTATTTTAAAAATTAAATTGAACTTGAATTTTCAATTAATTTTAAAATATTATATTTTTAATTAAAAGAATATAAAATGGAAAATAATATTATTAAAAGTTAAATTTTAATAGTAAATGTATAATTTCCATTAACAAAGGAGAAATCAACATGTTTTATTTAAAAAATCTATAAGTTAAACTACTTTAAATTTTTAATCATATCGTATCTTCATTACAATAATTACAGAAATTAAATATGCTATAAAAATTTTAATGAAAATTAATATCAAAATTTTGTTAAAAAACAGAATTAAATTATCTTTTAATATTGTTCTATTAATATAAATCGTTACACAAGTTATCAATCATCAATAAATCAGAGCTCATAATTTTTCATTTTCCATGATATTCTTAAAGCTTGTAAAAATAATAAAGTAATTAAAATAATGTTAATTAAATTTGATGGTGTACATTCATTAGAACCTTATATTAACACTCCTATTAGATAAATTATTAAAATAATTTGGCAAATCCAATAAAAAATATTTTATCTTTTAAAAATTTCAAGTAAATAAAATCATACAGATCTCTTTCTCTTTATGAATATAATAAAAATAAATTTTCACTAAGAAGGAAGTAAATTAATTTACATAAACTTAAAGTTGATAGTGTATTTAAATTTCAAATTAGCATTTAAAAAAAATAATCTTGATTGATTGACGATGATTACAAAAATATAAATATAAAAAATTAAAAATTTTTTTTAAAAAAACACATAAATATATAAATCCAATTTCCCAAAACTATAATATAATTAATGGACATAAAATCGATGAATTTCTCAGCAGATAGTAGCAGCGCTGCTCCAAATACCGAAAAAACTCCACTAAATATAATTCCTCCAACAATTGATAGCCTTTCATGTGTGGGCTTTGGAATAGAGAGTAACAAAGAGGTTTTAATTTTAGAAATTCAAGATAAAAGCAAAGTAGAAGAATATAAGAAAATCAATCTTCTGCTTAATAAAGAGAACAATTTTATAAAGTTAATACAAGAAATTTCAGAAAATCAAAAAGTTTTTTTTGCCTTTGAAAAACCGAAAGTTTTTTTGTTGGAATTCTTAAATTCTGAAACGCTAAATGATCTAATACGCATTTCTCTGTATAAGCAAAGTATAGAAATTATAATTAGGTTGAAAGAAGTCGCTCACGAAAAGTTTTATTTTTTCAATGCTTATCTTTTCTTTGTTGAAACAGACAATGAGAATATTTCAAGTTTTAATCCTCTTCTCAAAATTTGGTATCAAAGTAAGAAATTTTTTAGTAATTTAACTAAAATAAAGAAAAATATAATAAAAAATCACAGATAGCTTTAGGGCAGAATATATAACATAAGAATTTAATCGATTTTTATATTAAGATTCAAATTAATATTTTTTTAGCATAATTTATAAATTTTGTGTTTAGGTGAAATAGAATCTTATGATTCCAAAAACAACTTGTTTTCGAGGAATGAAGTTTTTTGGCTCTTCTATCTTTATAACTTGATTTTTAAAGACAACTCAACCTTTTTCCGTACAAATGAAAACGACCAACACAATCTGATTGAATTTGACACCTCGATTAATCAAGAGATGAAGCAATTAAATATTTGCTTGAAGGAAAAGATAAATGCCATTCAAGTAAATTCTTGCTTTGTAGATAGAATGTCTTCACAAAATCTAATTGAAGTAGTCAGCATTTTTAATAAAGTTTTGGAAAAAAAGAAATTCCCTCAAATTTCTTATAACTTCAGTATGAATTTTGATAATATGGAGATAAATATAAACAATTGTCACAGCAATAATAGGAATGTAATTGCTAGTTTAAATACTTGTGCTGGTTTCCCTGTAATTACAGGTAGTTCAGATAATGTTAGCATAATTAATCCGAGTAACGAAAATAAAAATCAAAATAATTTAAATCCTAATTTTGAGTATTTTATCAAAAAAAATAATTTAATTGACAATTATTTAAATGAAAATTTTATTAATTATTTTGACAAAGAAAAGTCGTTTATTGAAAACAACCAAAACTTAATTAATAAACCAAATGATAAAAAAGAAAACAAAGAAAAGACTCTAATAAACTCAACAATCAATATCAACGGAAATTTTAATAATATTAACATCAATTCTGAGAATATTTTTAATAATAATAATAACAAATTAAAGAATAATAATGTTTTTGAATTTGTTAATTATAAAAATATTAATCAAACATATAATACTGATAATACTAATTATTTTAATGATATTCCTTTTAACATAAACTTTCAAAAATATAACAATGGTAATAATTATGACGCCATTAAATCAAATGTTATCAATAATATTCCGATAATAAATTCTTCTATTTCTGATAAATCTAGTCCCATTCAAGATAAGAATCATAGATACAATAAAAGTTCAGAAAAATTTAATACTAACAAATTTAATATACCAAGCAATAATGATAATTTAAATAATTTAAACTATCATAGCGTTTCAAACAATCAATCGAGGAACTCAATTAATAATAATAACTTTTCTAAAAATTTCATTTCCGAAAATAATCAAACAAATAGTTATTTAAATAATAGTTATAAAATCAAAGATTTTCAGGCAAAAAAAAACGAATATACTAATAAAAATTTCAGCCCCATAAACAGTATTATTTTTAATAATAATAACAAAACTACTAAAAATTGTAATAATCAATTAGATTCAAATTTTATTAATAGAACAAATTTAATAGAGCATTTAAATTTGGATATGCTTTTCAATACTCAAAATAATCCCAATGTCATTGACAGTGGAGGAATTAAAAATAATTTTTCTTATCAAAATTCAAATCACAAAAGCGAAAAGCAAATTGATATGTTAGAAATTCCAAATAATAATGATATCAATAATCAATTTAACTATTTGAACTCAAATTTTTCCAAGCAAAATTTAGACATTGCAACATCATTCGCTTCTTTATTTAATAATTTTCCTATCAATTGCAATAATATAAATAAAACTCAAAATCCCTATATAAATCAGCAGCATCATTTAGAAAATAATTTGATTGATCGAATAAATGAAAATAAGTTTGAAAAATTCAGTAATTTAAATAATTTGAATAATTTTGTTAATCATCAAAACAATTATAATTATTTAGATAATATGTTCAACGAATCCAGTAAAAGTCATAATTTTGATTTGGTTAATTTATTTGGAAAAATTAACAACTATTCATTTATCAATAAATTTTCAAATGAAAATAAAACTGATACATTGACATATAATAGTAATGATCTGTTTAACTTGGATTCAATAAATAATTTTTTAACTAATAACAACAGCAGTTGTAATAGTAATAAAAATCTCAATTTGGATAATAACTTTTCAAATAAATACTTATTGACTTTCAAAGACTTAACAGAAATTTTTAATCCAAATGTGAATGGGAATTTTAATAAATGCGATTATAATAATTCTTTATCAGATTGTAATCAAACAAATAATTTTAATTTAAATACTTCAAATATCACAAAAGCTTTTCAAGATTTTAATAATCTTATCAATTCAAACTTCAATTTAAATAATAATAAAACAACCACTGAACATATAAAACAAGATTATATCGATAATCCATACAATAATAATACTAAAAAAGGGCTCTATAATAATAACCCTTATGAATCTTCTTTTGTTTCGAATGATGAATATAAAATGAATAAACAAAATTTAACACATAGCAAAAACTCTAATAATATTTTTTATCAAAATTATCTTTATAATAATAAAAATAGTCTTTACAAAGACCAGCTAAAAGATGAATCATTTGATAAACCAAAAAATAAAATAGAAAACTCTTTTAAAAATTTTAATGTTTATAACAACTGCTTAGGTAATTCAAATAAAAATGCAAAAGAAATAACTGAAGAATTAAATTATTTACAAAATCTACAAGACAACGATAAAGATAATAATAAATTAAACAATGCAATAAACCTCCAAGTTAATAAAATAAATAATAGAAATTTTTCCTCTTTTGCTTCAAGTAATAAAAAGGCATATCATACATTAGAAGGAAAGAATATAAACAATATTGATTCTAAGAGTGAAAATCTTTTATGCTTCAATGATATTATATTAAATAGCAATGACAATAATAAAAACCAAGATTCTATTACAGAATCCTATGCCCTTCAAGCTCAAAATATATTAGAAAAAAATAAAGAAAAAACAAATAAAAAAACTTTTACTGATTCATTAAAATATCCAAAAGCAGAAAAAAACCTCCATCGAAATAATGTTAATAATATAAATCATATACCCACAAATAATCTTACTTTACTTGAATCATACGAATATATAAATGACACTCCAGGAGAATCTGTTATTTTAAGCAGAACATATTCATATGAAAAATTTCCAATAAATTCTTACATGAATAAAAGCAATTACGAAGACAATAAAAATGAAATTATTTTAAAGAAAAATTTCAAAAAAAATAAAAGCAATTTAAACACTGGAACATATTACTTTAATAATGAAGAAGATAAAAATCCCAGTTTTGCTGGAGAATTTAATCCAAAAATAAAACACTTAGAAATGCTTAAAAAATTAAAGTTAGAAGATGCGAAATTAAAAACCACTGACTTAAATAAAGGCAAAGATAATTTTTGTAAGAATGAAGAAACATGTAAAAATTCAGAAAGTGAAAGCAAAAAAAGTAACAAACTAAACAACAAGGATATTGAAATTTTGGATGATATCAACATTCGCATAATATCTCCTTCAAAAGATCTTAATGAGAACGTCAATAACTCATCTTTAGAAGAGCTTTTAAAACAATATTCGATAAACAATAAAAACAACAAAGAAGTCGAACAAATTCTAAAATCGATTAATAATTTTAAGGAAAATGAAAAATATGAAATGATTTCTAAAATTCTTACAACAAAACAGAAGAAAGAGGAAAATCAATATTCTGATAAAAAAGAAATTTGTAATTTTACACATAAAAGAATATTAAGAAAAAGGTCTCTGAGTATTAATAAAAATAAGAAAATAAAAGCTTCAAATAATGAATTTAAGGAAAGTGAATTAAATCTTAATAAATCAGAAGAAAATAAAATTGATAATTTTAAATTAAATCAAATAAAGGAAACAAATAAAAATGCAAAAATTAAAAATTTTTCAAAAGCAAACTCAAATTCAAAAATTTCTAAAGTGGACAGCTGTAAAGAAGTTTCGCTTCTTTCTTCTTCAGCTAATTTGAATGAGATAGACGGAGAACACTTCATAAGTTATGATAAACATTTTAATTTCACAAAAAATGAATGTTCTATTAAGAATAGGAATAATTACGAATTGCATTCAAAATTTAAAGAGAACAATAATTTAGTCTGTGAGAAGGAAGATTTTACACATTTATCAGATTTATCTTTAGTAGAAAATTTATCAGAAACTAAGCAAGACTTTGTTCACAATCTTAAAAGTCTTTTGCTAGAAGCAAATTTGAATTCAATAATTTTAGATAAAAATGTTTGGAGTCTTTATAAGTTAAGAATTCAGGATAAGCAATTAAAAAATAATGAAAATAATGAAATTAAGCTTGATCCAGTTCTTTGCAAGAACAATTCAAATTTTTTCACTATTGAAAAATCAAAAAAAAATCAAATTTCGCAGAAAAACTTATTAAAAAATAAGAGAAAATTAGAAAAAAATACTAATACAAATAAAAATTCTAGATCATTTATAAATGATGTAATTTCACCTTTAAGTAAATTTAAAAATCAAAATAATAAAGCTAAAACAGCAGATAAAGGAATAATTAATTTGAATTATTCAAGCGAAGAAGATTATTTTTACTTTAATTCAAAAGAAAAAGAATGTAATTATAATAACAAGATAAATAACAATATTTCTGAATCTTCTAATAATTCACAATCAGGAAAAAAGCGAATTAAAAAAAATTTCATTGAAAATATCGGCAAAAAAACAGTTAATTCTAATTATACTTTCGATGACCCTTTCTTTCAAAACTCAGCTAATATTACAAAAAATTTCACTAATTTGAAAGAAGATTTAAAAGTCAATAATAATAACTCCAGTAATAGTGGACAAAATTATGTCCCCAATAAATACACTAAAAATGCTTTGAATGTGCATTCATTTAGCAAAAGCGATTTAGAAATTATAGACAAAGTAAATTTTCCAAGAAGAAAAAAAACTAAATCTGAAGTTGCAAGTAAAGTTGGAAAATCAGAAAATAAAAATTTAATAACTACAAAAACTGATATTTCGAATTATGCCGAAGTATATCCAAAAGAATTAGAAGATATATTAGAAAACGAACGACATGTTTTTATGCGAAATAATTTCAAGAATATGTATATGATTAAAAACTTCTATTTATACATAAAACTAAACAAACTTCGCAGATTGAATATTAAAGATTTGGTAGTGGATTTTGAAAAGGTTGATACACAAAAATATCAAAATGAAAAAATAGTTAGCAATTTCGATTCTTCAACGGATAAAAGAAATAAGAATAATTCTGAAAAACCTTTATCTGAAACAGAATCAAATGAAGAAATTTACGTTAAAAATCCAATTGAAGAAAGAATTTTACAGAATTCTAATGTACAATTAATTGATGAAAATATAATTTTAATCGGCAAAAGGATAACATATAAAAAAGATCAAAATCATTATCAAAAAGATATTTATTCGAAACTGGATAGTAATTGTTCTGAAAAGAAAAGTGTTCAAAATGAAAAAATTAAAGAAGAATATTACTCTCTTAAATTCAACAATAATAAGGATCAGCATAAATTAGCAATTAATTTTGAAGACCAAGCAATTAATTCTGAAGAAAATATAGCAGAATCTCTTAAAATAAAACATCAAATTTTATTTGAAAAAAAGGAAAACAATGATAAAAAAAGTGATTTGATTGAGAGTATAAACAATGTTCAAAATGAAAACTCTAAAGTTAACACAAGCAATTTCACCAAAAAAAATATCAATGATCAAGAATTTAAAGATTCTAAAGAAGTTTTAATTCCTAACTCAATAAAGAAAATTGAGCAAGAAATATATAAAAGTATTGATGAAGATAATTCGGATTTTTCCTTATTCAATAAAAATTTGAAATGCAGGAACGATCCCATAAATAAAAATGAAAAAATGGAAATTGAAGAAAATTCTTTTTACTCTTCAAAAATAAATAAAATTAGTTCTGATAAAAAAGTAGAAGAATATTGTTTAAATAATTTAGAAAATTCCAATATGAAAGTTTCTATGGATATTGTCGAGAATATTAGCATCTCAAATTCTAATTCAATTCCTTTTGATTTAGAAGAAAGAGATATTCCAATAAATAAAGATATAAATATCCCGAAAGAAATAGATTTTTTGAATAAGGGAATAATTAAAAAAAAAAGCAATTCAATAAATGAAGAAATTCACAAGCTAAATATTTTCGATGTAGGAATAGTTGATAATTTAGGAGATTTCTTTGTTGCTTCTACAGAACAGAAGGTATATAATGTAAATAATTATTTGTCAATAAAAACCGAGGGGAATATGAATGAGCCAAATTACATTTTAGAAATAAATAAGAATATTTTTTGTGATGAATTCAATAACACCATAGAAGAGAATATCCAAAAGAAGATAGAGGATAACGTAGTTGATATGATAAAGCCTAATTTAGAAACAAAAAAACTTTGGGATCCTAATATAATTGATCAGGAAAAATGTATATATAAACTAAGCATAAAATTACTTTTCATTCTAAATCTTTTTTTTTGTTTTTAAATTTTCATTATTGTTTAGTGGATGAATATATATTAAATTCAAAAGATTTGTGGAATGAAGAATACATGTGGTCAGAAGAAATTGCATTAAATTTTTTAAAAAATATGAAATATGATTCTATTAAAGCTTTAGACAAGTTAAAAGATAATTCTGATGATATTTTAAGCATAATAAAAGGTAATTATTTAAAATCTTCATAATTTAATAATTTTGATTCATCTTCTTATTAAATAAATCATTATCTTAAATATAGAGTCGTGTATGACTAAAAGTGCTTTTGAATCGTATGGGAAAAGTAAGTATAAAAGAGCAAGAACAAGGTATTTTTCAACTTATTTTTTAATTTATTTTATTTTTTATTTATTTATTTTTAAGCATTTTACTTTTTTAAAATTTAGGCTCGGAAACTATTAACTAATTTTAGATTGGTTTTTTCCTATTAAAAAATTAAATATTTATTTTAATAATTTGTAGTTTTTTAATTTAATATCTTATAACATATTTATAAATTTATTAATTAAAGGAATATTTTTAAAATTAAATAATTTCTCATGAAAACATTTTTATAAATGTTATTATAATATTCCAGAGATAAAATAATGATAAAAAATGCAAATAAATTAAATTAAAACTATCAATTATAACACATTATAAATCATTGAAGCTCAAAATAAGCTTAAATTGAAATTCTTTATAGCTAAATATTTTTTTCATTTATTGAAAAGAATTTTTCCTTTTTAATTAAAAATTTTAAAAAAATTTTTTTTATTTTAATATTTTAATTTCCAAATAAAAAAACAAAAAATGTTTAATAAGGAAAATCTTGTGAAAAAAGAATTCACAAATAATCACAGAAGAAATTATACGAATTATAATACTTCTAATATTTTTAATACAGATGTAGTTGTTAAACCAGAAAATCAACTCGTTACAGTAAATAATTGCTAATATTAACCTTAAAATATGCTTTAAATTTCAATCAAAATTTTTATGATTTTATCGTATTATTATTCTTTTGCTAATAGAATTTTAAAAACAAAAACAAACAAAGTAACTTCACACCTAAATATTCTAATCAAAATGAAACTGCTTTTTCCAGGAAACTGAATGAATATTATGATAATCAAACTTTAGAGAAAACAAAATCTCTACAAAATGGAAATGGGATTTTAAACAGCACACTTGGATATATGCAAACAGAAACTGATAAAATTCATGAAAAAAAATCCATTGGAAATTTAAATGCAAAAGAAAAGAAGTTTTTAGAATTGAACCCAAATCTAAATCTTGAGCAATTAAAAGGATTGAGTGATAAAAATACCGATGAATTGAAAACCACAAAAAGCAAAGTTAACTTTAATTTTGAGAAATCGAATAATTCCAAATTAAATAGAGTTAGAACAAACACTTCGAATATTTTTCATAATGAAGTAAGTAACTGTTTATTTTTTTTAATCAATCGTGTTAATAGAAAATTTTAAGAGTCTAATTTATATAAATAAACAAGACAAATGAAAATTATCTTAAATATTAAATTATTCTATTTAATAATTTTTTACTAAAATTAAAAAATTATCAATATTATAGGATAAAGCTTTACAAATTGAAAATTATTGTACTAATCCTACAATAAGCTCAATCAATATCGACGGTATAGATTCTACCGATCAAAAAGGAGAGTTCAATATTATTAGTAATGAAATTAAAAAAATAATTCCAAAAACCGAAAATGAACAGAATTCAGAGATTAATAAGAATAAGCCTAATTACATAAATAATTTAATTAAAAAAAAAGATGATCCTCGAATTAAGAAAAGACTCAATTTAATTTCATCTTTGGATAATCTAGAAAATATTGATTATAATACATGCTTTACAGAAGGTAATATTGTTAATAGAGAAAACGATACAGATAAAAAGAGTGAAATTAAATCATTTATAGCTAAAAAGCTAGTCAATGGGAATAATAACAAAATAAAAAAAATAATGGATCAAACCTCTACATTATTTGATAATAAAATTTACACATCAAATTATTCAGGTAAAAATAATAATTCAATAACTAAATTTGCTATTTTTATAATTTATTCTAATTTTTTTATTTAAATTCATAGAAAAAGACAATAACCGAGAAACTCTTAAGTTGGAATTGATTCCTAAAGATGAAACGAAAGATGGAAAGTTATTATCCAACGAGGAAATTAAACTATTATTTGCAAAGAAAGGGTAATTTATAAAAAAATTGAATTTCAAAATTTAATAATTTTCTTTCTAAAGAATTTAAATAAATATAATACCAATTTTAACATCAGTATTCACGCTTATGATATTTCAAGAAATGAAAATTGTAATGAACCAAATAAAAAAGAAAATATAAAGATATCCATTAGAAAAACTGAGAAATTAAATGATGAAGATTTGAAAAACCTTATCAAAGGTGAAGCAAGTAAATTCGGATTTGAAATGGGAGAGGCAAAAGAAAAAGAAAATCTAAAAAAAGGGTAAATAATATTTTATACAAAAAATTTAGAACTGATGTCATTCCTTATAATGCTCAATGGGATAAAACTGTTTTGAATGGAAAATTAAAGAAAAGATTGAAAATCCATGAAAAAGATCCTGAACCAGCTAAAATAAAACTGGAAAAAGACGAGTAATATAATTTCGTTTATATTTTCAAATAATATTCAATTTTCATTTTCCTTTAATTTATTAAATCTTTATTTAGTTTATTCAAAAATCGATTGATTCAGCAAAACACTAAATACAAAAATAAGTATGTAGAAGACAAGAAAAAAGCAGGGAAATAAAGATTTAAGAATTTTAAAAATTTTATTCAAAATAAAAATCAATGATAGATAGAAGAATAAATTATTTATAGTATTTATTAAAAGCTTTAATTAATAGTATTAACCAATTAATTATTCTAAAAAAATATTTAATTAATAAAATATTTAAATTTAACATAAGAAAAGTTATTAAAAAAATATTTTTTATTTCAGAAAAAAATTCAAATTTATTTATTTGAGAATCCCAAACTTTATTAATTTTTATTTTATTTAAATAAATCAAATTAAATTTTAATAGTCAGCCAATAAACTATTATTTAGACATTTCCATTTTTTTATCATCTACAATTTTGGATTTAATTTTTTGCCAATCAATAGAAATCTAGAAAAATGATTAAATTAATCATAATAATTTAATTCGTAGTAAATATCCCAAAAATAAAACTTATATGCTTTATTTTAAAATGATTTAAAAAGTAAAAAAATTTTCTTACTTCTTTCATGTACTGAATGAATTTTGAATTAGTTTCGTCTAAATTAGCTGATTCCAAATATTTTCTCCTATATCCAACCACAGTATCTATATGAGTTTTATGAGTTAGCGCTAAATTTAAAGCTCTATCCCATCTAAATAAATTAATATTAAGCTTGATCGCTCTATAAATTAACTTTCCTTGGATTAGTACATTTTCGGCCTCATCTATCTTATTAGACAAAAGTAAAATATATGCAGTAATTAAACTTTCATTATAATTCTTATCTCTCATTTTCAAAATCTTTTCGATAAAGTTAACTTTATCAACCTCATCAATAGAAGCTACTGCAGTTTCAGCTATAGGTATATCTCGATAGTTGATACATATTGCAGAGAAAGCAGTCCAAAGGACTTTGTCTTTTACATATCTACAAAGTTTTAAACCACGGTCAATACCATCATTATAATTTAGCAAATTTAAAAGCAAACCAGCATAAGGAGTTATAGTTTTAGAGCAAAGGCTTCCATCAGATTTTAGAATATTACAAAATGAACCTGTGAAATTTAATATTTGACAGTTTTTTCCAGCATCACTTGCATCTTTTTCATAACGGCAACCGTCCAAAATTTCTTTTTCCAAAAAAACAGCATTTGGATACACCCAGCTATAGAATTTTTCATCAGCGATTGCGCTAAGCATATCATTAGAATCATTCCAGGAAAAGGTATCACACATATTTATAATTTTTACTGTTTTGTTAGTGTACACATTAGAAATGTATAAATCTTTATTGCTGTCTACAAAGCAGACTTTACGATCTCGAGGAGCATCTGATTGATTCAAAGCAATTTCCAAAATATCCTAGAAAAGCAATATAATAAATAAATATTTTTATTTATATTTAGATTAAATTAAAAAATAAGAAATCATTTAAATTTTTTTTTAAAAAATCAAAACAAAATTTCACAAATTTTTAATCAAAATTAAAATTATATCATTATAAAATTACAAGTTGATGCTCTATTGAGTGATTCAATGGTTTCCCAGAACTTAAGTCGAATAATTTAATTGATTTGGGGGAATAAGGAGGTAATATAGAAATAATATCGTTTGAAATGCAAATGCTTTTTTTAGTAAGTGAGGAAACTCTAATTCCTGTTAATTGCGGGCTTTGTATTTGCTTGCCTTCATATCCATATATCTATTATTAAATATTTTATTGATTTTGGTAATAATGGAATAATGAACTTAAATAAATAATAAATTTTATTCAAAATAAATAATCATACATTTACTCCATTATTATCATCAACTAATCCAAAATATTTGGGACATGTTAGAATCAACTTAACTTTTTCTTTTAAATCAAATTTATATGGAGTTTGTAAATTTTGTATATTATAGATATGGCATTGACTGTTTGTTACTACAATTAAATAATTGTATCCAACACACATATCGATTAATTTATCTCTAAAATCTATTTCTTCAAAAGTGGAGTTATGATAATCGGTAACTATTAATTTATTTGATTCATCCAATTTAATTTCAATATTTTGCCATATAACTGTTCTATCTACGAGATTTCCGAAAACAACAGAGCCATTCCCCTTTTTATTAATTATTAAAATTAAAACTTGTATTGAAAACATTATTTTTAATAATTTTATAAATATCCATTACACCTGCACCAGAAAGAGTCGTTCCATCACTAGACCATGATAATTTAAATAAGCTTCCGGATTCGATTTTATTGAATGAATAGGTCCATCCTGTTTTATTACAGAGTTTAATCATATCAAAAGAACCTACAGCAAAATATTCTCCTGAAGGTGCCCAAGCAATTGAAGTAGTAACGTAATTATAAGGTGCACTAATGAAAAGGTTTCTTCCATATTGATCCCATATCTAATAAATTTAAAAAATAAAAATCACAAAGTTAAAGATTTATATTTTTCAATTCAAAATTTGAATTTTTTTAAAACATTAATTAAAAATAGAAGAAAAATTCTATTAATTTTACCTTATATTTTCTATCTTCAGCTCCACTAATTATCAATTTATTAGAATAAGACCAATCAGTACAAAGAACTACTTCATCATGAGCTTTCCAAGTTAATGTTTTTAAACCACCTTTTATCGATTTTATACATAAATTTTTATCAGATGTATACAAAATAAAATTTTCATCAGGACTCCAAGATATTGAATAAACTGGAGAATTAGACTGGATTAAATTCGATCTTATAACACCCTTTCTTGACCATATTTTAACTTGACCATCTTCACCAGATGTGGCAATGGATAAACCATCTGAGCTCCATTTTATACAGATAATCTATTTTTATTTAATATGTAAAATTTCATGAAAATTGTTTTTATGTAGACTTATTATATTTTTTTAAAGAATTCTTAAAAAAATGTTTTTGTAAGATAAAAGATTTTTAAAATTATTCTGATTTCTAAAATTTCAGATTTTAATTTATAAAACAAATATTTTTAATTTATATAAATTTACTGCAGTATTATGCGCTGTTTCAACTGTAGTCTCCGTTTTTCCTGACTTATTAATTAGCTTCAAAGCACCATCAGAAGTTCCAAGGGCTAATATATCATTTCCAGATTTTAGATAAGGACCCCATTCGATAGCGGTGCAAAAAGTATCTAATTCCAAAAACTTTCCGATTAATTCTCCATTTGTATCCCAAGTATATATTATTTTGTCATCTCCTAAAGAATACAATTGATTATTTGGAGCCCAACATACTCCACATACCATATCTGAATGACCATTTTTATCGGTTTTTTTAAGTTTGAGTTTCATCATTTTTATCTTTATTTTTTAATTTTCAAATTTTATTTTATAAATTAAATTTTCGTGGGATACAAATATAATTGTAATTTTACTTATATAAATTTTGGAATTGTATAGGCTCACTTAATATATGATTTATTGAATTATTCTTAAGTTTTATCTAAATTCGAATTATTTGAATTATCAATTGATGTATTGTATATTTTTGCTTTTCCAATAACTAATTATAAATCAATCAAAATAAGATAAAATTTATAATAATTTTCATAATATTTTCAAAAAATAAATATTTTATTTGTTTCAATTTTTATGATAAGATATTCTTTAATAATTTTATGATTTTTAACACTCCTTTTAGGAACATTGACTTGAATTATCTACATCTATTTGAATTGGGGATTGGGGATTGGGGATTGG
>Ga0194116_10005202_pt1 | contig 14426 bp, 11 predicted proteins | sample TA2MahsurfametaG_4_FD_148617 | JGI IMG/M metagenome (GOLD analysis project Ga0194116, IMG submission 148617) | Freshwater microbial communities from Lake Tanganyika, Tanzania - TA2015008 Mahale S9 surface | ecosystem: Environmental > Aquatic > Freshwater > Lake | place: Tanzania: Lake...
AATTTAATCTTTTATTTTTAATGATAATAAAGTTTAAACATTTTAATTAATATTTAAAAAATATTTTGATCAATAATTCCATTTCCTTAAAATAAAACAAATTAAACATTGATTTTTTTAAATTATAATTAATTTAAAGTTTAAATTGTGAATAATAAGTAATAAAAAATTTCATCATTTAAAGAATCAAGTCTTCGTTTGAGATAGAAATTACATTTAAAGTGCAATTTAGCACTAGAGGGTTTTTATAAATATAAAAAATTATTAGCAAATGAAGGTAAAATAAAAGAAAACTAAATAAAAAAATAAAAATATGGAAAATTAATTTTTCCTATAATTTATGAATTTCAAATATTAAAACCATAAATGAAGCCAAAATCAAAAATATAATACTTTTCTATTCTCAATCCTTTTATAAAAATCAAATTTCTTGTTAAGATCTCAAATTTTTAATTTTTTTTATTTGAATTTAAATTATTTGAATTAATTAGTATAAATAGATTATATACCATTTAATAAAAAACATAAAAATATTAATCATAAATCTTTTAATTGATTATAATAAACTATTATTATTATTATTATTTAGCAAAAATTCTTATTATATATAATTTTGGGAGCCAAAAAATAAATCATCTTCCAATCTCTATTAATTGCAAACAAATCATTCTAGCCAATAGCGGAGATCAAGTTTTACCGCATATCCATATTTGTTTTTGTATTTTTATATTGAAAATTTTTTTATGTCAATTTATAATTTATTTTATTAAAATTTTTATTTTTTATTTAAATTTTAAGATTTGATTTTTATATAATTCAAAAATATGATATTGACTTGTTGTAATTCAGATGAAGAGGATACTTTTGAAGATGAAAAAGAAATAATTAAAAATGTTATGGTTATAACAGTAGATTCATCCAATGTTAAAAAACGATATTTTTTAGGGTCTGAGCCGAAAATAAACACTAAAAATTTATTCGCCTTTGATGTAAAGTTTTTCGATAATAACCATATTGAATATTGTAGTTATATATAAATATTTGAGATAAATTTTATAGAATTATAAAGATAAATATTAAAATTACTCTTTAAATAAACATTACTCATTTTTCTTTCTAAAAATTGAATAAAATAATTTTATTTATTTTTATAATTAATTTTAAATTTAGGTTAAATATTCAGAAATTTTTAAAGGCATTAAAGATCAAAATGATGAATTTTTCTATGAAAAATTTAAACATTTAAAAGCTGAATCATTGAATGTCTCAGTTGTTGGAAGCAATAGTGTTATTGAGAGTACGATTTCAAAAGAGGATAATTACATTAATTCAGATGTTTTAAATCTTATTAATTCTCCAGTAAAGTTAAATTTTTTTTGAATTTAAATTTATATGATAATGATTTCAAAAAAGAATATTATTTATTTGAAGAAAAATCCCTCAAATTTTTTATATTTATTAAATTTATAAAAAACTTAAAATTTTTAGGTAAATTTTAATAAAACTTGCAACGAAAAAGATTATTATTCAAATAAAAATGCTTTAAAAGAAGTAGGTGATTATCTAAATATTTAATATGTATTTTATAAAGATTACATTTAAATAAATAAAAAATCTTTGTAGGAAAACCTATTCGAACTTTTGAATGAAAAAAATCATAAAACCTCCAAGGAAATAAACCAAGTGGATTATACTAAAATATCAGATAAAACTTTAGGAATGAAAAATGATTTATTTAAAGAAATAAAAACTGATGAAGAAAAAGATTTTTCTCCAGTGGAATCTTTTTCTTCAGATCTTAGCCAAATTAAAAATTATATTCCTAAAGAAATGCTTTTCATGAAAAATAATGTTCCTTTTGACAATAAAAATTCAAATCTGAACTTACAATTGGAAATGCTGAATCAATCTAATCTAAAGGGCTCTTTTTCTAAAAAACCTCAGATGAACCCTAATGCTATTATTAATTAGTAGTTTTATTATCATTTTCAAAATTTTTTTTTAATTTTTTTTCAATTATTAATTTTACCATTTAAATAATAGTTATGATTTCAATAAAATACTTAATGACCCTTTTATACTGAGTCCAAAAAATACAAACACTATAATGTGTGATTCAATAACTGATACTATAGGATATGAAAATAAAAATACCAAAATCGAAATAAAAAATTGTAAATTTTTTAATTAAAAATAAAATTTCGATAAAAATTTAAAAATTGAAATTAAATAAAAATTATAGCTTATAATAAAGATTTAAACTTAAACACTAGCAATAATAAAAATTTCATTCAAGAAATGAACAATAAACGTAATTCCTTTAATTTGGAAAATAAATCTACAAACAATAATAAAAAGTGTGTTCAAACTGATAATATTGAAACAAATTTATCCAATGAAAACAAAAAATATAATTATATAGATTTCTCCGATTTAAATAATGTAGATAATTTAAATCTTTTTTATCCTGAAAATAATAATCATAAAAAAATATTGAATATTAAACAACAACTCCAAAACAAACCATTTCAAACAAAGTCATTTTTAAATACAAAAAATGAAATTAACAAAGATATTAGTAACGAAATATTAAATAATGTTAACAAAAATACCCCTTCAAATAGCTTATTGACTCATGAAAAAAATGACACTGAATATACTTATAATAACAAAGACAAAAAATTATATAATACCCAAAATTTAATATGCATAAAAACCACTATTTTAAATGAAGAAGAAAGTTTAGCAGATTCATATCCTTTTAGAAATAATTATGATCAAAATTCAAATATTAAAACAAATAGTGAAATAAATATTAATTTGAATAAAAATATGATAATTGACACAAGCAAAAACAACCAAGCTTTATCTAATTCAAAAGAAAAAAAGCAAGAAATAATTCAAATTCTCGATAACAATCAATTTATAAAGAGTATTAAAGCCAAAAGAAAACGAAGACATAAAAAAATTACAAGTTCAAAATCGCAATCGAAAAGCTCAATTTTATCAAATAGTTCAAATAATTATAATACTTTTAAATCCTTAAATGGGGATAGAAATAAAACAATTAGTAGCATAGATAAAGATAAAAATAATTCCAATTCTATATCTGACTCAAATTTATTGATCGAAGAAAACAATAGAACTGGGAGCTCCAAAAGTAAAAGTAGTAGAAAAAGGAGACCAAAAATAAATAAAAAAATTATAGATAATGATAATAAAATCGTTAACAATTATTCTACAAGTGAAGATTATAAAGAAAAAAAAAATAGGCAAAATTTTTCAGAATCAAATTCTTCTGTAAATATTTTAAAGGAAAATCTGCTGGAAAAAAAAAATATTGAAAATTATTATGGAAAATTACATTTCATAAAGAATAAAAGAGTCGATTATAATCTTAAAGAGATTGACATGTTAGTTAAAAACATGAATAAAGATTCATTTAATATGGTTTCTTATAATATTGATCTCGAAAAAAATAGATATAATAATACTAATTATGAAAATTATTTCAATCATTCTAAAAATCCTAATTCTAAGGTTAATAGAATTGATAGCATCAATTTGGAAAATGATCTAAATATGAATTTTCCAAATAATTTTTTAAATAATAATATGATGAATAATCCAATTAATTTAAATCAATGTTCTAAAAATTCAAATCAAAAATCAAATTTTCAAGCAAATAGCAATATTAATTCTAATCAGTTTTTAAAAAATATTAATAATACTAGCACATTCAATAATTTTTCAAATAACAAAAGTAAAAATGATAATTTCAATCCTAATTTCAATTCTTCAAGTAACAACGATAATACAAATCCAAACTTTTTTGAAAAAAATATGAAAATAAATTCAAACTATAATAATAAAGTTTACAATCCAAATATAATAAGCAACGGTTTCACAAATAGCTTTAATATTCAAAATTTTATGAACAACATGAATCCTGTTGTTCAAATGAATCAAAACATAAATTATCCAATAAACTCAAATTTTAGAAATAATATATTCAATTTTCCTAATGGAAATTTAACTAATAACAATAGTTACATGGTAAATAATAATCATCAAATTTTTTTTAATAATGCTCAGATCAATAATAACATTCCAAATCAAAATATAGGAAATAATAGCATTAATTATCTGAATAAAAACAATTTCAACAATTTTGGTAATTCAAATGAATTTAAAGCAGATCCATATTTAAATAATAATCATAATTGTAATTTTGATAACTTTTATGAATCAAATAAAACAAATAATAATTTGTCTTATAAAAATATAAATAATATGATTAACAATAAAAATCAAATTCAAAAAAATATAATAAATAATGATATCAAAGATAGAGGAAAAAATAATAAAAATTTTAAAGAAAAAGAAAGAAGCCAAAATCATATTATTAATAATGAAAAAACAAATAATTTTTCTGAATTAAAAATGAAAAAAAATTTTGAGACAGAAAGAAATTTAAAATCTTTCAAAGAAGATAATACCACTATAAATTATAATTCAGAAAAAAACTCTCTATCCAAAATTATTATAGAAAACCAAGACATTGGTATAAATTGCAATGAAAAATCTAAAATTGGAAAGAAAAATGATTTAGAACAAAAAGTAAAAAATGAAGAAAAAAATGTGAATAAATCAGTTAAAAAGTCATGTAATCATGATGGTAGTGAGATTCTAAATATATCTAAAAGTAAAACTGTTTTAGAAGAAAATAATTATGAATCATTAAATTATAATTCGAATATAAATAGTAAAGAAATAAAAGTAAATTTTGAAGAACTTTTTAAAATTGAAAATTCTGAAAAAGGAATTAATGTCAAAAAGAATATAGAAAATAATTATAATATTATTAATGAGCCCAATATTAATAAAAATTTCCTTAATGTAAATAATGAAGATATAGATTCCAATAAAGAAAAGAAAAATAAACAGAATATAAATAACATTATTAAAAGCTTGGATTATTTAAATATGAATGATGATGAATTAGCAAATGTTGCTATAATTATATGCAGGGATCAAGCTGGTTGTCGCTACTTACAAAAGAAAATTGATGAAAATTTTAGTTTAGGAAGTGAAAAAATATATCCAAAAGTAAAATGGTTTTATTTTTTATTTTTCGTGTATTCGTTTTTAAACAATTTTTCTTTAAATTAAAGCAATTTTCTAAATATAAAATAAAATAGATAAAACACCATGTTCTTTCATTGATAAATGATACTTTTGGAAACTATTTACTTCAAAAAGTTCTTGAAAATATAGATCAGGATAAATTGGCCTTTATACTAAAAAAAGTAATAATAAGAAAGTTTTATTAGATTTTAAACCCTTATATTGTTAATTATATAATAATATTAATAATTTAAACAATTAAATAGATAACTCCTAAATTTTTGGAAGCTGGGAGAAATCCTTTTGGTACAAGAATAATTCAAAAAATTATAGAAAATTTAAAAGACCAGAATAACCTTAATTATTTCAACAAGCTTTTAGAAGAGAATTTGATAGATTTTATCAAAGATATAAATGGAAATCATATTATTCAAAAATATTTATTGGAAATAGCTTGTTCTAAAAGTTATTTTCTTTATGATGTTGCAGTGAATAATATTGTTGAAATATCAACAGATAAATTCGGTTGTTGTGTAATTCAAAAATTTATAGATACAGCAGATGATTATCAAAAAAATGAACTCATCAAGAAAATAATTGAAAACACGATTATTTTGATGTCTGATCCATTTGGAAACTATGTAGTTCAATATATCATTCTTTTGAAAAATTATGATGTAATATATCAAATATCTAATACGATGAAGTCCTACATTACATATTTATCGAAACAAAAATTTTCATCAAATGTAATTGAAAAGGTATAAAAATATTTGAAATAAAATTTAATGTATTCAAATCAAAAAATTGAATGAAAATCAATATAATTTAAAATATAGTGTTTCGATTTTAGTGATGAAAGAACAAGGCTTCTACTCATTAAAGAAATTTGTATTCCTAAAATTATTTCTGAATTGATTTTGGATGCTTTTGGTAATTATGGTAAATTTATATTATTTTTTTATAGATATGTATTCATACTTTATATTGAGTTAATAACTTTCTGTAAAAATTAGTAATTCAAAAAGCACTTCATTATTCAAAAGAACCTTATTATACGATATTTATAAATTCAATTGGTCCTATTTTAGAGAAACTTAAGTCTTTAAATTTTGGACATAAATTATATTTAAAATTGATAAATACTTATCCTGAATTTAATTCCTATATCAGTAATTATCAAAACCCCATAACTTTTAATCTTGATAAAAATATAAAACCAGAGGAAGTTGTAGAAAATATGAATAACCTTAATAATAACATAAATTATTCTGTAAAAAAGAAAGCTAATGCTGGTTCAAAGAATAAAAAATTTTGATACTTAAATTTTATTAAATTTTAAATAATTTATTTTATATATAATACATAGATTTTAAAAATAAATAATTAATATGGGCACTCAAGGAGTTTATAACCACTTTTTCACAGTATGACTAAAGACAGGATTTAAAAACATTTAAGAACTGAAGAATAAATGTAAACATTTTCTTACAATGAAAAATATAGTTAACTCATCTAAATTTAAATTTTATATTTTGGTATTAAGAATTTATTTTATTCTATATTTGAGAAAATAATTATGAATATTTTAAATAGTCAAGCTTTAGATAAAATAGTATTATTTGATAATCAGAATAGATACAAATTTAAATTTTATGTAAATAAAATTATTTCAAAAAATTATCTAGAAATTATCTATAATTGAATTTTTAAATCGTGTTATTAATAAGAATAAAATTAAGCTCACAACCGTTTTTCATATGATGATTATCGAAATTATTTTTTATTAAAATTAAAAGAAATAAAAATAGTAAAATTTTATGATGATTATCTTATAAAAAATGTTCAAATCAAATAAGAAATTAAACTTCTTATTTTTAAAGCTTTTTTTATTTTTGATAATGACAAATTTTATTATTAATATCAATAATTTAAAATATTTACAAGGTCAAATTCCTCAAAATACAGCCTGTTGGCTTGTTGCTATTGGAAGGGGAATAGGAAAACTAGCAGAAAATAAAAATACTTGTTCTGAAAATGAAGAATTATTTGAAGACAATTGTGTTTTAAAATGTCCAAAAAATATGATAGGGAAACGAAATGTTTGTTGGTCCTTTTGCAAAGATGAATATGAACAATGTGGAGCTATATGTGTAAAAAATCAAACGTGTTCTGGAAGAATTAAAGAATATGTTGAAAAAATGTTCGAAAAGGTTGAGAAATTTGTTAAGAGGAAAAACTTTTTGGGTGAAGTTAATTTGGAAAGTTTGTCTGAAGAATTTACTTTTCCTAAATGTTAATTAAGATTTTAGATATAATTAAATCTTAGATTATTTTATATATATTTATAAATAAGTATTATAAATTAAGGAAAATCTTGAAAATTTTTGAGAATATATCATTTGAATATTAAACCAATTGTCTTTCAAATTATAAAAGTTAAATCAATTGATTAGAAAATATTTCTTAAATTCAAATAATTGAATTATTTTCAAACTAAGAAGTTAGAAATTTTAATTATATTTCACTTAAATAAAAAATGAAATAGTATTGACTATAATTTTGTGATTAAATTATATTCCATAATATAAAATTAGAGTTAATAATAAATTTACATTAAAAAAAAAATTTCAAGAAATATTAATTAATTCAAGTTGAATAGTACAACAGATTCAGATCTTTTATTTGGCATTTTATCACAAAATATAAATTCTTTGTTTCTGATGTTTTGAAATTAGTAAAAATATCTTTTTTAATTATCGAATCAAGAATCGTAAAGTTTGATAGTTTAAAATCTTTTAAATTAGATTTAATGTTATCATAGATATTTTCAGCAGAAATGACAATTTTCAAATAAACATCATCTTGTATTGAAAATATTTGTTTTGATTCATAATGCTTATGATTAATGGACTGTATTAAAATAAATAATCATCAATAAATTTTTAAAAGTATATTAAAAACTCAATTAATAAATTTTACTCCAATATTTCCCAAATTTAAAGTTGTAGTGGAACTGTTGATTATTTGCATTACTATACAATTTTTTATGTTTAATTTTTCCTCTTTACTCAAATTCAAATTTTTAGTATAAAAATTTGAAATTTCCTCAATACTTTGAATTTCATTGTAAAAAGATTTATTACTTAATTTCTCATTTGTATGATAGTCAAATTTTGAGTTTGTTGTAAACTTCAAAAAAGATGGATTATTTATACAAGATTCATTTGTAGTGTAGTTTGTGAGGCCTACAACATTTGAATTTTTGTTATTTCTCGTACTTTCTTTCGAGTCTGTTTTATTTAATATAGAAGGGTTATTATTAATATTCTGATTAGATCTTTGCAAATTGGATGATTTCAAATTTCCCAAAGAATTGGATGTATTCTCCGAAGAATATAACAATGGATTAATCTTTAGATTTTCATTTAATTTTTTCTCTCCAAGTTTAACTTCATCTGATATTTCATTTGAAAAAAATGAATTCTCTTTACAAAATTATATAAAAATTGTAATAATAATAAGATTAGAATAAATTCAAAAGAAAAAACATATATTTTTCTATATTTAATTGTTTACTTGATTCATTGCATTTTGAAGATTTAAATACGAGATTATAAAAATTTTCATTTTTCAATTTCTCTTTAATGTCTCGAGATATATAATTATATTTTTCTTTTTCTGTTTTAAATTGAGAATTTCTCGATTTTTTATTAATAAGCTCATAGATGATATTAGGTTTTGGTGAAATTTTATTATTTAAAATATCTAATGTTTTATTGAATTTATCTGTTAAATTTCCAGAATTAAAGATAAAATCCTTTGTATTTTTGATTTTATCAAATTCTAAAGAAGTATTATTATCAACTTTATTTGTGGAGTTTCTAAAGTAATTATCAAGGTCTGATAAATAATCTTTAGGATTTTCATCATGATTAATTATTGTTTCAGATTCTTTTTCTAAAATAAAATTGTAAAATGTATTCAGCACATTTTTTTGATCGGTAATCAAATCCTTTAAATTTTTGTTTTTTTCTTGGAAAAAGTTTATATTTTGAACTCTATTTGATTTTATATCTATTTTTTCTTGATCAATGAAATTAAGATTTCTTGTATTAATAAATATTTCATCTTCATTTTTATTATTTTCATTTTTTTCGAAGAGATTATTAATTGAATTTATAACAGTTCCTATAATACAAATAATCAAAAGAAATCCAGTAGCTAAGCTTATTTTTTTGCTTGAATTCGAATTAATTACAAAATCTGTTTTATTGCTTCTATCGATATCTTCTATTTTTAGAACTTGTTTTGTTCCTTTTATATTGTTTTTAAATTTTTTGCTTTTTATGTTTTTAATTTCACTTTCCGAGTTAATATTTTTATTATTCAAATTATCATTTATAAGATTGTTGATCTCAAAAATATTTTTGCAATTGCAACATAAATTTATAGACTTTTCATTTATCAATGAGATTAAACATTTTAATTTTTCATTTTCATTTGCCATTTTATGATTAAAATCAATAAGTTTTTCAAAATTCAATTTCTTTGTTAATCTTGATTTTACTGCAGATTCTCTATTTTTCATTTTTCTAAATTCTTTCTTTTCCAAAATTTTATCCTGTAAATTTTTTTTGTCCTCACTTCCATCATTTAATAGTTTGTCAGAATTTAAAATCAAATGATTTGTTGGCAAATTTTTGAAAACATGATCATGATCATTTTTCATATTTTCAAGTGAAGAATAACTTATTTCATCTCTTTTATGCTTGTTTGTTAATAAAATTTTTGCAAATTTTCTTTTAATATCATTTTTTATTTTAAAATTAATTACCGATTGATCATATAATTTCAGATCACTTTTAAAATTTGTTATTTTATCTACTTTTATTTTATCTATTTCTTCTTGATTATCTATAAGGAGAGTATTTTTTATAAAATAATTTTTTAATAAGCCTTTTTTGTAACAAAAACTTTCTCTATTTTGAGTGACAGATTCTGATTTTATATTGTTAATAGTATTAGTTAAAAAAGTACTATTATTCTGATAAAAAACTTTTTCTCTTTCCATAGGAGAGTCATTAGTCTCTTTATTTGAACTGTTTTTCCATTTATTATTGCTTTTTATGGATATTACATCTTCTTTTTCGATAAAGCGATTTAAATTATTCTGTTTTTTATTTTCTTCTATAATATTTTGATAAATAAAATTTTCATCTTGAAATGAAGTTTCAAATTTATTTTTTTTAAATTGAAAATTGAAAATCTCTTCATCTGTAAAAATAAAAGGACTTTTTTCCTTAAAAAATGAATCTGAAAGAAAGTCATCTTCAATATAATCATTGAATAAATTATAATTATCTTTGTTGATCATTTTTATAATTTTTATTAATAATTTATTAATTTTAAAAAAATACATTTCTTTTTAATTAAAAATTCTTAAAAATATTTGGCTTAAATTTAAGCTTTCATAAAATCCTAATGAAGATATTAATATGACAAGTATTGCAAGATTTTAATTTGCCCATGAATTTTTTTTTGAGAATTTTAAAGTTCAAAATTATATGTTTATAGTTTAATAATAATTTAATAATTCAACGAGTTTAAATATTCTTTTAAATTTAAATCACAAGTAATTAATAATTTTTATTATTTAATCTCTCAAAAGCTTTACCAAGTATTTTTTCTCCCATACTATTTTATAATAAAAAAATAAGCTTAAATTTTTAAGAAATACCTGTCATCAATTTTGTAATTCTCATTAAAAACAAATGATTCGAAATTTCTATTATTTGTCAATAATGATTTTAGGAATAAATTACAATCAATCAATTTTGAACACAGGATATTATGGACTCTTTATTAAAATTTAAATATATAAGAATATTTAAACGTAGAATAAATTAAAGATTTAATAAAATTACAAATTATTTTCAGAACAAAATTCATAGATTTCTGCAATTTTATTTTCATTAGAATTTGCAGTTGCTTTAACTAATGTTGATTTAATTAGTTTTTCTAATTGTGATTTACTATATGGATTTGGATTATTAACCAAGCCCTTTTTAAAAAAATCGATATATTTATATAATTGCAAAGAATCAGCAACATCAATATTCTTCCCTAGAATATCTTTTATTGCTTCTTCATTTTCAAGACAAAAGTAAAAATCAAAAACTGCCATTACTTTAGATGCATATTTTTTTTCCAATAATTCTAATTTATTTGGAATCAAGTTAAATTTCCTAGTTATTATTAAGTCAATTATTTCAAATATTGGATGATCTAATTTACTTATATTTGTACTATTAAAGCTGTCTGTTAATGCTATTACATTTTTGAACACTCCTAAAATTTTTTGGTTGAATAATTTTTTATTGTATATTCTTAATTTTTCTTTTAATTTTTTCGAAATTTTCAAATGCAAATTTACATTTTCTTCTGAAGCGTTTCGGATTTTATTCGCGGAGCCATTTTCTTCATTTAATATATGGAAAAATAAACCTTTATTCGTCAAGAAAAATAATATGAAATTTTCATATAAATAAGCATCTAGAATTGAATAGTAATGAGTGCTTTTCACCTCTAAAGATCTTGTATTAATGTTCAATTGTAATACATCATATTTTTTCTCGAAGATTAAAATCATGTATTCTAAATCAGAAGAGCATACTATTTTCATTGGCTCTTCAGATAAGAAGAAATTTAACTTGTTCTTTAATTTTTTAATTTTGAAAAAGAAATTAATTATATATAAATCTTAAGATATTTAAAATAAATACTTTTTCATTCCAATTATAAAAAAATAAGCCAGTATTCCCATGAAGTGTATATGTTACGTTTTTTAAATTTTCTTTAATTCCAAATTCATCAGCGTTTGTTTTTTCGAAAGTTTCAAAAACGCAGAGATAATGACCTCCGAAAACTTTATGTGATGCGAAGCTGTGAGAAATTAATTATAATTTTCAAATTTAAAAGTAAAAATATAATTCTTATATATATCATACTCATTCAAGCTATAAATAGTTTGTACATCATAAAGTTTTTTAATTTCACTTCTCGGATTCAAATTGATCTTATAAACACTTAAACTAAAATAACTTTTTAAAACCTTTTTGTTTTCTTGAATACTGCTTCCCATAAGAGCTGTTTTATTAGAAGTCGAGTTTTCAGAATTGGAAACAACAGCAAAATAATTATCATAATTGCACCATACTATATCAATTCCCTTTCCAGATTTTAAAACATTCGGCACATATTTTAACTCATCTGAAAGTTGCATAGAATATATTATATATGATTGGTTAAAAAAGTTAACTATTGACATGAAATTCCCATCAAATGAAAATTCAATTTTAATTTTTTTAGCAAGTGTGTCAAATTTTCCATCGAATATTGAAGGGATAAAACTTGTAAATTTTGGTTGAATGTCTTTTTTCTCTTTGCTGTTGGAATTTCGAAATGGGAAATTCATCGAAAGCTCGTAAATATTATTCCCACTTGAAGTCATATAAGCGAATAATTTTTCTGAATCATTTAATTCAATCAACTTGTTGCTAAGGATAATATCTGGTTTGTAGAAATCATTATATTTGAGAATCACTACTCCTTTATTTGTACCCAAAACTATATAATCTGTTGAATTATTAAGTGTTTTCGCAATGTAAATTTTAAATGGTTTGTCGTTGAATTTTGGTAATCCACTGAAATCTAAATCAAAAGTATAAAATATCAAATTTTTTATTTCCTTCGGATCAATTTTTTTTTGCTTTAATGATTCTATATTTAGTTCTAATGCAGATAAAGAAGAGCAGTTACCATAAATGAAATATGTATGTTTTGGAAAAACTAAAATTTTAAATTAATTATTTTATTCAACAATAAATTTAATTTTATATATATTTGCTTATTAGTTTTATGAATTATTATTAAATACGCGATATAAAATTAGAATTTAAAAAAAATTATTTCATTTTTAAATGCTCTGATGCATATACATAAGCATATTAATTTTAATTATAAATTAAGTTGTTTTAAAAATTAATAAAAAAGGGTTTCTTCTGTGAATATATTAAAATATTAAATGGATTTATTTTAACTTTTAAAAAAAGTATGATTACCTGAGTTTATATTTGAAAACATCCCCGATATTTTTTTGGATTTAGAAAATTGAAAATTTGGAATTCTATAACAATTAGCAGGGTTTTTATAGTCACTTATAAAGAGAGCATTTTTAGAGCAAGTTGCATGATAATGATTAGATGGATTAAAATCTATAGAATTAACTGAACACTCATGTTTATTCTAAAATGAATAAAGTTCATTGTAATTATTTATTTATATAGCTTGATTTTAATATCATATATTTGAATTGAAATAAAATAAAATTATTTTTTTAAAAATTAAAGTTAATTTTTCAAATAATATTCAAATCTAATTTTGAAATTCGAAAAATTACCCTATTATCTTCCTCCAAATTTTTCTTAATAGGTTCTTTTTTTAAAAAATCAACAGAAAATAAATTGCCCCCTACAGTTGAAAGCAAAGTAAATCTTTCTTCGTTTGAGTCTGCAGCAACATAAAAATTGCTGATTGCTTTTCCAAATAAATTCTTATTTATAGTTTTAACCAAAACCCAATCTATTAAATCCCATAAAATCAAATTTCCTTCATTATTTAAAATAAGCAAATAGGCATAATTAAAAACCTCGCATTTAACAGGCAACTTTTGTTCCATCTCATTTGGAGTAATCATTTTGATAATGTTTTGAGTGATAAAAGAATAAAATATAATCGTTTTTTCAAAAGTCAAAATAATTATGTTATTTCTTGAATTAAATTGAATTCCTTTAACCTTTTTTATTTCGGTTAATTCGTAGTTATTTATAAATTTTTTATCATTTATACAAAAAAATTTTATATCTTTTAATGCCATTTGTTCTGTAAAAAAGCTACGTATATTGAAAAATCTAATAGGATTTTTTTGAATTATGTCATATAAATATATATTGTTATCAATATCAGCGAAAACTATTAAAGGTAAAATTGGATGAGTATCTAAAAACTTTATTTTTTGCTTTATTTGTAAAAAATCATCAGTAACCAATAAATCTGAACAAATTGAATTATTTTGAGAAATCATTTTTTTTATATTTTTTTTATATAATTTCTTAATTGTGATATTTTAATAATTTTGAATTTTATTTTTTCTTTTTATTTATCTGAAAAAAGAAAAAAATAAAAATATTAATTCAAAGAAGAGAATTTAATTTTAATAATTGATAAACACTCTCAAG
>Ga0194116_10005204_pt1 | contig 14425 bp, 7 predicted proteins | sample TA2MahsurfametaG_4_FD_148617 | JGI IMG/M metagenome (GOLD analysis project Ga0194116, IMG submission 148617) | Freshwater microbial communities from Lake Tanganyika, Tanzania - TA2015008 Mahale S9 surface | ecosystem: Environmental > Aquatic > Freshwater > Lake | place: Tanzania: Lake Tanganyika...
CCCCAATCCCCAATCCCCAATCCCCAATCCCCTCAATTAAACTAAAAATTTTTTTTATCCAAGATCAATATAAAATAATCTATTTATTTAAATCATTTTTACAATTAAATAATTAAAAAAATTAAAATTTTAATTTTGTAAAATAATTAAAAATGCAATGTTTTACCAAAGATCTATCTTCAATAGATGGTAATGCTATTTTGTTAGAACAAAATTTTTATTGGTTGTATTATTTTGAAAAGGTAAGCTTAGTAAAGATACTTAACTTAATTCCTCAAAAAGAAATCTTATTTATTGAGGCAGATTTGATAATATCTGGAAATAAATTAAAAATAATAGAAAAAGAAGGAACAAAAAAGCTTAATTATAACGATAAATATTTATTTTTTATATTTGATGTTTCTCAAGTTGATTATTTGAATAATGATTTTACAAGAATTCCAAATATTAATTATCCTTCTATTTTACAAATATTGAAATTAAAATCTACTCAAAAAAATTACTTTGTTAGAGCTGGAAAAATAACAATAGGACTTAACCTTACCAATGAAAATTACTTAAATTATGATTATTTTTCAAAAGAAAACTTTAATTTTTCTCTTGATGAAATAAATAAAACTACTTTTATTGTTAATGGAGTTCCTAATTCTGGAAAAACAAGTGTTCATTTTAATTTAATAATGAATATTTTTCAAAATATTAAATATGATGATAGTAAAATATCAAATATGATTGATAATAAAAATGTGTGTTCCGCAATTTTAGATAAAATTTTACTTTATTTAGAATTTATAAATTTATTTGGTAATTGCATTGAAAGTGAATATCGTTTTGATTCTAGCAGATTCATGCGTTTAAGTAAAATTTATTTGAAAAAGGATTCAAAAAATTCTAAAAAAGATATAAAATTTAAAATAAAATTTAAGCACTTTTTACTTGAGAAATCAAGAATTTTGCAAAATAATTGTTTTCTATTTCATGTTTTTCATATTGTAATAAATGGATTGGCAAAAATGTTTACGAATGAAGATTACTTGAAAAGATTAAATGATGTTTTTCCAGACTATGCCAAAAGTTTAATTGAATTTTATCAAGATTATAAACATTTTATTATTAATACGTCTATTTTATTTGAGGATATTTATTATAATGATTCTATTTCTAAATTTTTTGAAGAAAAGTTTTTTGTCTTTTTAAAAATTTTCCAAGAAATTGGTTTTCATAAAAAAGTCTTGATAAAGATCATCAATATAATTTTGATAATTTTACTATTGAAAAATCTTGATTATAAAGAAGATAAAGAAGGTAATGCTAATTTAGATCATGAAAGTGACAATTTTAAAATGATTATAAATTTAATGAATATAGAGACTGAAGAAGAAATAATACTATTTAGAAATAAGTTAACAACAAAAGAAATGTTGGTAGGAAGTGATGCTTTACAAATTAAATTTAAACTTGAAGAGGCTTATAGAATAAAGGATAATATGATAAAATATCTATATGAAAATTTGTTTTACTTTATTCAGCAAATATCAAATATATTGATAAAAGTTTTTAGTGAGAATACCAAAAATCTTGAAAAAACATGTGATTCAATTAAGATTGATTTAAATGATTCTGAAAAATCAAAATCCTCAAATAAAGATATCGAAAATAATTCTAGTCCAAATAATTTATATGTACAAATACTGGAATGTTTTGGGTTTGATAATAATGCTGATCCAGAAAATAATACTCTTGAAAATTTATTTATAAATTATGCAAATGATAAGATAAATAATTTGTTTTTCGATCAATTAATAAATAATGAAATTAAATTATATGAAGATGAAGGGATCTCAGATAAAGAACTAATAAATAAAATTGGAGAAAAATATTCTAATAATAGAAAAGCTTTTGAAAATGAATTAAATAAAAAACTTCCAGAAAGGAGATTATCAATAAAAGAAAAAGCCACTGAAAAAACTATTACGAGGAGATCAACAATAACTTCCAAAAAAAACAATGTCAATTTCATTGATGCTATGGATAATTCTGAAGTCGATAAAACATTGAAAATATGTGAAGAGGAATCTATTGGATTATTTAAATTGATAAATGAAGATACTTTTTTAATAAAAAATAACAAAGGACTTATCAAATCTTTGATAGATAAAATAAATAGCTATTGGCCTGAAATTAAAACAACGCAAAATAGCTTTTTTTTAAATCATTTTGGTTGTGTTGTTGAATATGGAGCAAAAGATTTTATTTATAAAAATGTTGAGAATCTGCCTAATGAACTAAAATTTATAACACAAAATATATTCAGGAATTTATTTGGACTAACAATTAAAAATTTCAAATTAGAAAAAGAAAAATCCATGGATATACTTATGAAAAAATTTATACAAGATAATATTGAGGAAATTAGCAAAAATGATTTTGATATTCAAAATAATATACCGAAAAGAAATGAAAGACTTTCAGTAACAAGAAGAATTAGCAAAAATACGATAAAAGCCAAAACAAATTTAGAGAAATTTTTATCAACATTTCGAAAATTAATGTGTAAAATAAAAATTTCTAATTTTAAAATTATAAAACTTATAAATACTTCTCCTCCCAAGTTTAAAGAAGGAGAATTTTTTTCTTGTGATGATCTTTTTATTAAGGATAATAATTATAATGTAAAATTTTTGGAATGTCTCATATATCCATCTAATAAATACTTCTTATCTAATGAAGCCGAAGTTTTAAAACCTATAGATGATGAAAATAAAATTATCTTTAATAAAAATCTTCTAACAAAAAATTTGGATAAATTAATTTTAAAACATAACTATTTATTTGATGAAAAATATGTTATGAAGCAAATATTTTCATCAGGAATTATGGAGAGTATTCATTTGGCTAAATCAGGGTTTTTTATAAGATGCGATTATACTTCATTAGGAAAAAAATTAATTTTATTCAGATCTTTATTTGAGGATGATTTTAAATTTTTATTTGAAAATGAAAATTTTCAGAAAAAAGAAAATATATCTAATGTTAACTATATTAACCAACAATTAGAGAATTGGAAACCAGATCAAGTATTAATTAATAAAATTTCTTCAATTACTAAAATAAATGTTCAAGATTTTATTTTTGGAAAAAGTCGGTTATTCATTAGTAATAAAGCATTGCTCAACAACCCAAATTTAACTAATTGCTTTGATTTTCCTAGATTTATTATAAAAAGTATGTTCAAAAATGCAATAAAAAAAGTGAAGAATTTAAAAACATTTCAAAGAACATTCTTTCAAATTCTGAGTAAAAGGAAAATTTATATCTTTAGTGATGTTATAGAAAAAACAAAACATAATTTGAATTTGAAGAAATTTTTTACTAATTTTATTAAAAAAAGTAAGTCTACGGATAATGCAATTAAAATAATTCAAAAAAATTTTAAAAGATTTTTATTTGTTAAGAACAAAATCATTATTTTACAAAAAGTTATTAGGCAGTTTTTTATAAAAATAAAGGAGCATAAAAAAAGAAATTTAATTTGGAAAATCTTAAAGATAGATGGCTCAAATAGGAAACTTAACGAAATTCTCACTTTTGATTTATTAAAAAAAATTTCTCTTATTCGTCATTCTAAAGGAGCCATAATAAATAAATATTTTAAAAAACATTTAAAGGAAAAGAAATTAAAAAATTCAAGCTCAAAAATTACAGATTTAATTCAGAAAATTTTTAATTACAAAAATAAAGAAATAGGATTACATCAAATTAAATCTTATTTTATAGAAATTAAAAATATATCAAAAATTCAATCTCTTTTCAGAGCTAAAAAAAGTATTAATCTGTTAAATAATTTAAAAATTTTAAAAATTCAACAAATGAGAGAGATTGGAATCAACAAAATAATCAAATCATTCAAAGGAAATTTAACTAATGCTTTCAATTTCTTCACGCAAAACATAAAATATTATTGTGAAATTAGGTGTTCCAGAGCAACTTTTATAAAAAAATGCTATAATATTCATAAGGTTATTAGAAATAGAATATTTAATTTAAAATTTCGAAAATCAATTAAAAATATAGATTTTCTTCTAGATAAAAAAATAGAAAACTCTAAACTTCACTTTTTGGAGAGTTTGAAATATTTATCATCAATAAAAATAAAAGAAGAAAAAAATAAAAATGCTATTAAACTACAAAACTTGATTAGAAAGAATAAATCAAAGAAACTTTATCAAATATTGAAAAAGAATAAAGAGAGAGAAATACTTGAAGAAAAGTTAAAATTATTTATCAAAAAGATTAATAATTTTAAGGAAATTTTCATTGATAATTCTAAAGGATTATTCTTAAAAAATCTTTTTTTTATATATAAAGAAATTCTAAGAATTGAAAATAACAATAAAGTTGCCTGTAAATTACAAAATCTATTTAAAAGACACCAATCGATAAAAAAAATGGAAAAAATTAAATTTTATAATTTCCAATTGCAATCAAAATGTATAGAAGTAAAAAATTTATTGGACAATATTTTTAAACGTAAAAATAAAGAGAATTTTTTCTTTAAATTTAATGAATTATTGAAAGAAATTGAAAAAAAAAATAAAAAAGCAATTCAAATACAATCGTTAATTAGATTCAAATATGCTCAAAAAAACTATAAAAATTTAAAAGAAGAGAATATTAAAAAAATAGAAATTATAAAAAAAAATCTTACTAATTTTTGCCTAACTACAAATAAAAACATTAAATATCTTAATGAACAAATTTTTTTATCAAATTTAAAAGAAAAAATAATTGTAAGAGAAAAAAATTCAATAACTATACAAAAATACATTAGAAAAATCAATGCTTTAAGATTTGTAAGTCAACTGAGAAAAGAAAGAGAAATTTATAAAAATAAACTAATAAACTTTATCTATATCTTAGAAAAAATAACATTAAACTACAAAAAAAGGGAATTAAAATCATTTTTAGAAAAAATAAAGAAATTTATTAAAGGAATACATAATGTAATAAAGTTACAGTCTTATTACAGAAAATATATATCATTCATAAAATCAAAAAAATTGAAAGAAATAAAATTAAAAGAATTAGAAAATCAAAGATTACAAAATATAGCAAAAGCAATTGGAAAAATAGATAATCTGCACAAAACTTTTTTAAATTTTAATTCACTCCATGGAATCAATAACTTAAAATTAAAATTATCAATATTTAAAAAGTATGATAATTTTACAAATTTATTAGATAATTTCATTTTAAAAAAAAAAAATTTCTTATTGAATGAAAGCTCTCAAATAATAAAAAATTATACAAAGTTGAAAAATATTAACTATATTTGTTTGATTAGAAAAATTCAAAAAAATTATTATAATTATATAAAAATAAAAAAGGAGAAAACAAGACTGATTGAATATAATAGAAATACAAAGAAACTATATATATTCTTAGAAAATATTTTTAATGATAAGCTCAATGAATTTAAAAAATATTCCTACCAGTTGTTAAAAATAAATTATTATCATCTAAAGCAAATCGTAAAAATTCAAATCAATTTTTTAAAATCAATGGCAATTAAAAAATTAAATCTACTAAGAGAAAATAGACAAATTTTCATTAAAAAAGCAAAAGTCTTCTCGAATAAAATTGTAAATTTAATAGAAAATTCAAACAAAAGTTTAAAAAAAGACTCATTTAAACAAATTTGCTATAAATATGAAAGAATTAAAAAATTGATACTTATTCAATCTAATATAAGGAAATTTTTTGCTGTTAAGAATTTGAGATCGTTAAAATATGAGATATTTTTGAATAAAATAAATAAGTCTATTTTTATTTTAGAAAAATATATTACTGATAAAAAATTAAAAACCAAGTATGGAACATTATTACAATTAAAAGATCATTCAGTCAATGTTCAAAAATTGATAAAAATTCAAAACAAATTTAGGATTAATCAATCAAAGAATTTGTTTGAAAAATTAAGAAATGAAGAAGAAATTAAAAAATCAAAAATAAGAAAACATACTTATCAAATGTTTATTTCAAGAATTATCTCAATATTAGAATCTTCAAAAATTAAAAAAAAATATGAATTTATCAATCAATTAGCAATAAATAGGAATTTTTTCAATAAAAAGTTATTTATTTTTAAGCAGAATTCTTCAATTCGAAAGATTGTTAATCTTTTAAAAAAATTTGTAACCATCAACACATCAAAGAGAAACTTACTTAAAAATCTAATAAATGTTTTTATTTCCATTAATACTAATAAAAAAAAAATTTTAAGATTGTATTTTAATAAATATAAAAAAAATTCAAATATTTTCGGGTTAATCGCATTATTTATTAATAAATTGCAAATAACCTTAATATTAAACAAATATCTAAGAAAGAAATATTTTAAAATTTTAGCTGATTTCTCTTTGAACAAAAAAGTTGCAAAAAGTATTTTGAAAAAGAGTTTCTTTAAACAATATAGAAAAATAGTAATGAAAAATATAAAAAGAGAGTATTTATCCTTTTTTTCTGAATTTGCGAAAATTTATAGCTCTATACATAAAAATAAAAATTGCAAAACTAAGTCAACAAATGATACATTTTCTGTAATTTATTCTAATATTAGCATAGTTGATAATTATATGACAAATAATGAAAATAATATCGTGACAAGAAAGACAGCAACTCCTTTAAATAAATTAACTTTAAATGATGTGAAAATTAATAAATCAAATGAAGATACTAAAAAAAACAACGATAATAGACTTACAATAAATCAAAATCCATTAAAAAATTCAAAAAATTCCCAATTAAAAGAAAATAAAAAAGAAAATTCCAAAGCAAAAATTAATAATTTTAATAGTAGTAAAAAAATATCATCTAATCTTTTAAATAATAAAAATAGCAATCTTTTAGAAAAAAATAAAACAAATTTAATCATTAATAAAAATCAGAAAAAATATAAAAGTAAATCCCCTATTCCTAAGCCTGTTAAAAAGAATGATTTATTAGATAATTTGATAGATATCCCGAAAATCCCCTTGAATAAAGAAGAAAACAATTTAAACAATTTTTTTTCAAATTCTAATGAAAGTAATATTTTTGAATCAAAAGAGAACATTGAAAATCTTCAAAAATTAGTGAATGAAACAAAAATAATAAATGAAGTAAAAAAGAATAACTTAAATTCCACAAGAAAGTGCATAACTAATTTCAAACAAAACAATACACAAAATATTAAAAATTTTTTAAATTCAGATAAAAAAATTCAAAATGAATTAGATTCTTTGACAGATGAATTAGACAACCTTTTAAAAGATGCAGGGAATTTGACAAACTCAAGCAATATGAAAAATAAAATAAAAAATGTAAATATAAATATAGGAGACTTAAACGAATCAGAAATGAAAATTGATTATTGGAAAAAAAATACAGAATATAGAAGAAATCAATTAAAAAAAATAGAAAATCCTTTAGATACTGATTTTAGGAAATTAAATATTGAAGATGAAAATGAAGATTTAAAAGGATTAAAAGAAAATCAGAAAGGAAAATTTTTAAATTATGAAGTTGATTATGAAAAATTGACCTTCAAAAGAGAATGTTTTACAGATTTTCCGAAATCAAAGAAATAGATTTATTAATAATTTTGACAAAATACTTAAAAAATCAAAAAACAAAAAATTACAAATTTTATTATTAGAATATTAACTTAAGTAGTTTAATTTTTAAAGTATTACTAATGAATTTTTGTAAATTTTATTAAAAAACTCGATAATTTTTTAAAGTCCTATTTAAAAAATAAAAAAATTTGAGGTCTTATTATAACATAACCTAAATAATTCTTAATTATAAAGAATACAAAATTTTATATATAAACCTAACCTATATAGACAGAAATGCTAGAAATTCTTCATTTATAACAATTTCATTCCCATTTTTAATCAAGTTTTGTTGTTCATTTTTATTTGACTCTAAAGCAAATTTATTAAAAATTTGTTCCAATGTTGTTTGAGAAATTGAATACTCTGTAAGATGACATAAGCTTTTCTAATTTTTAGTAATTGTATTTGAATTAAGTATATATTTTTTACCTGATCTTCCAATAATCCAAACATAAAACCAATAGTTGAATTATTTGTAGAATTCTTATTTATTTTTATTTTATAATTATTATCCCAAAATTCAGAAATATAAATTTCATTGAAATAGTTTAAAATTTGTTTCAAACATTTAAGAGCATTCTCAGTATAAAATATCCAATTTAGAATATTCGAGATTGATATTTTTTCTTTAGATTCCAGCTAAATTTTAAGTAATAATTAAAATAAAATAATACCTCCTCATAAATAGATTTTCCTAAATGATCTTCTCTTATTAATTTAATAAAATTATCTTTTTTAAGATTACTAAAAATCGAGCTTAAATTTGATTTGTTAACAAAGTCATCTAAGTTTTTTTATTTTTGATTTTACTTTGATTAGCATTGATATCTCCTAACATAATATTTATTTCATTCTCTACTGAGTTTTTAATCCTCAAATCAATCTCAAATCCAAAACCATATTTGTCTTTGATATTCTGAGATGTCCCTAAGCATTTAAATTGACCTGCTACCATAATTCCCATTCTTCTACAAAGAGTTTCTGCTTCTTCCATTGAATGAGTAGTTAAAATAACAGAGCTTTTTTTGCCTTTAGATGAAATTTTATGAATAACTGACCACATGAATCTTCTGGCTTCTGGGTCCATTCCTGTAGAGGGCTCGTCCAAAAGTATTATTGGAGGATTTCCTATCATTGCAATCCCAACACTTAATTTTCTCTTGTTTCCTCCACTAATAATATTGGATGATAAATTTATAAATAAAACTATTTTGAATAAAATTTTATTGCAAAAAAATTACCTCAAATTTCCAGATATGTCATGAGTATATTTGGATAATTTCAATTCTTTAATTAAACTCTCTACAATAAAAGGAATCAAATTTTTTTCAATTCCTTTAATTTTTGCATAAAATTCTAAATTTTCCATAACAGTCATATAATCAAATATTGCATCAAATTGAGGACAATAACCAATTAAACTTCTTATTTGATTAAAATTTTTAGTTATATCTTTTCCATTTATATAAACACTTCCATTTGTTGGAAAATGTTCACCAGTTAAAGTTTTAAATGTGGTAGTTTTACCAGCTCCATTCACTCCTAATAATGCAAAACACTCACCATATTCCAAACAAAAAGATAATTTATTAACTGCTTTATATGATTTACTGAATATTTTTGAATATGACTTTTCCAAATTTCGAACTACAATAGAATACTTTCCTTTTTCTATTTTTAAAATAATAATAAATTTTGTAAAAAAAATTTATTTTTTTAATTTACTATTTTCAATATCTGAGTTGACTTTTTCAATTTCTTTTAAGACGACTGAATCATTTACATCAACTTTTTCTGTAATAATTTTCTTTTCTATGCAAAAAGCCTTATTATTTATCGATTCACAAAAAATTAAAAGCAAAGTATAAATTATAAATTCAATCCCCAAAAATAAAATATCTAATCCCACATAATTTAGATTTAGAGAATCAGATGGCATATTTTGGAAAGTTGAAGGAAAATCAATGGAATATAAAAGTTTGATGGTTAATAATTGATTAAAACCGTATGAGAAACAGAATGAAGGAATAAGCCTAAAGATAAAAGCTAGTGCTTTGCCAATACTAATAGTATCTTCTAATATTCTTAGTACCATGACAATTGTTCCTCCAAGCGCACCGAATAAAAAATTTATCAATATCACAAAATTTTGAGCAGTTGATTCTGATTTAAATAAAAAGCTAAGCAGATATGTAAATGAAATCATTGAAAATCCGTAGAAAATATATAGAAGATATAAATAATTAGTATATGAGTTAAAACCCCATATAAGTAAAATACATAAACCTCCTGTGATATAATATTTTATTAATTCGAAAATGAAATTTGACAACCAATACGAAAGAGAAGAAATACCTGAAACTATTTGCAAATGTTTTGTATTTAATTCACGTTCTTTAATAATGATAGTGATAAAATTAGCAGGGATTAATGCAAAAGCAATTGATATGAAAAATACTAAATTGCTGCTGTTTCTGGTAGAGCTTTGATTTCGTATTTTATTCGTTAAGGGAAATGGATTATTTAAAAACTAAGATAAATTAAAAATTTATGATATGTAAAAAGATTTTTTTTTATCAATTAAAAGAAATCTTTATTACTAAATGATTATTTTTAATTCTTTTACTTGTTTTTATATTTAATTTTAAAATTAAATTAACAAAGAAAAAAAATTTTGAAAAAAATTAAAATACCTCTATATTAATTGATTTATTAGATGCTAAAGAAATTATTTGATTCATCATTAATTGAGGGTAAATCAATGCTGAATCCTTTGCTTGCATGTTGGCAAAAACAAAAAATTCATAATAATGTTTTTGATAATCAATGTTCCCTATTAGAAAAGAACCATATGAATTTAAATCTTTAGTATAATTCTTAGGAGAAACAATATTATTGAATGTAATTAAGGTATTTGTCAAATTTTTCTGATAATCAAGTGATTGATTATTAACGATAAATACTGCATCATTATTATTATTGTTTAATAATTGATATGGTATATCATTTCCATTTGAAAATATTTTAGGATAAATAAAAATATTTTGCTGTAAAATTCCAAGAATATCCAGATTTATTTTAATAGAAGGAGAATCTTTTATGAATTCAACAGAACTTACTAGTAAGCCAATCAAAACTAACAATAAAGGACAGATTATTTCTAGCATAAAGCTCTTTTTATCCCTAATAATTTGAATAATTCTTTTATTTACTGAAGTAATAAAATCAATCCAAAATTTATTAAAATTAGAAATTTTTGGATAATCATTTACATCATATTCATCATATTTTATTAATTTTATATTTTGCTTAAAATCAATTTCAATCTTATTCATTTTATTTGAATTATTATTTTCATTTATATCATTCGAATCATTATTTTCTATATTAATTCCATTTTTTAAAACCAAATTGTGAGATTTTTTTTTAAACTTAACATCATTATTTTGATCATACTTACTTTTCTTACTGGGTAAAATAGTATCTAAATTTTTATGGGAAGCTACATTTAAATATACATCCTCCAAAGTAGGCATACTAGCTCCGTAATTCTTTATTTTCAAATTATTTAAATTTGAATCGAGTTCAGAAAAGAATTTTTTTAAACTTATGTTATTATCAATTTTGGGAATTCGAAATAAAATCTCTTCAGAAAGTATTTCAAATTCAATATTTGGGATTTTATCTGAAATAAATTTAATAATTTCCTCATTTGAAGCATCTGTTTGTTTAATTATATTCAATGAAATGTACTGTCCATATCTATCTATTAAGAATAATGAGCTTCCACTACATTTGAGTTTTCCATTTGTCATGATCCCTATTCTGTTACCTAATACAGCAGCTTCTTCCATATAATGAGTTGTTAAAACTATTATTCGATTATTTATACATTTTTTTAATATATTCCATAATTGTCTTCTTGAAGTTATATCCATGCCGCTTGATGGTTCATCTAAAAAAACTACCTCTGAGCCTCCTATTAAAGCCAGAGCAATGGATAGTTTTCTTTTTTGTCCTCCTGAAAGTTCTTTAGCTTGGAAATCTGTTTTATCCTTTAAACACATATCTTCAAGTGCTTTATTTATTTCTTCATTGATATTTTTAGATTCAACTCCTTTGAAAAAACAAAACATTTCTAAATGTTCTTTTACAGTTAAATTATCAAAAAGAACATCATGTTGAGGACATATTCCTAATTTTTGACGAAAATGTGTTAGATTATGCGAATCCAAAACATTCTTACTGTTAAACAATGCTTCTCCAGAATCTGCTTCATATAGGCCACAAAGAATAGATATTGTGGTACTTTTTCCAGCTCCGTTATGACCTAATAATGCAAAAATTTCATTTTTATAAAAATTTAAATTTAAACCATCCAAAGCCTTTTTTTTCTCTCCAAATTTTTTCTGTAAATTGATTATACTCAAACATTCTCCAGATCTAATCAAGTGTTCATATTTTGATTCATCTTCAAAATGATCATTTTCGTTATTATTATTTAAATTTGGATTTTTTATCTTGTGAATTTCTTCATTTCCTTGTAATTTTGCATTTGATTCATTTCCTAAATTGTTATTATTATTTTTCAAAATTTGCATTTGAATTTTCTCTTTTAATCCATTATTTGATGAAGAATTTTTACACCAATAATTTTTAGTACATAGAAAATAAAAAGGTTTGGTTATTCCAAATTGATGAGTTAAAACATTTTCTAAATAGAATCCTAAAAATAAATAAAGGAAAAAGTTTATGATGAACATTGTATACATATTGGACACTGAATAATTATTATATTTAAATTGAACGCTATCAGCAGTGAATTTTAAAGAATTTGTTTCAAACTTTGCTAAAACATTTATTCCTAATTGCAAGGCTGTGGGAGGAAAAAAACTCATTAAAATTTTGGCAAAATTTGAAACATCTTCACTCAGTACTGCTACACTTACAAAAAACATTATAAAATAAATCAAGATACTTATTATCATTGCTATTCTGGTTTTGTCCATAATTGCTTGGAAAAAATATCCTAATGAGAATACATTCATACCATATAACCAATTAAATCCAAAAATGAAAGGAGAAGTAATATTCTTTAGAACTCTCCTAAGAATCATAGTATTTAAAAAAGAAGTTATTGTATTTATTATCAGATACTGTATAAAATAAGAGAGAAAATAAACTACATCTTTCATTCCCATGATTTTCATTCCTTCTTTTGCTCTAGTTTCTTTTTCTTTAACCATTCTAAAGACAAGAAGACAGAGAGGACATATATAGGCAATTACTAAAAAAAATGGCAACATAAACCCTAAAAAATTTGCAAAAGGATCTTGTATTAATGAATCAAATTTTTGATTTATTATACCAATATTTATATTAGCTGAAGGATTATTGGTAGAAATTTGAAGGATAATAGTATTAATCATTTTCATCATATATAGATACCCAGAAGAAACCCATTTTGCATAACTTGAGAGATCAGGTCCTATTTGGAAAGGATCTAAACTTTTTTTAAGAGTTGAAGGGACATCATTTATGCTATTTCTAAATATAGAATCAAAATAACTGAGACTATATGAAAAATCAGTTTCACTCCTTTGTTTTAAGTCAATTCCAAAACATAATTCTGGAAAATTTATTTTATCCGAACCATAAGCATCACTTTTTAAATAATTCTTCATTTCATCTTGATTAGGAAAGTATTTAAAATTTATATTAAAGTCAAGAGGAAGAAAAGGAATTAAATTTTTCAAATTCAATTTGTTTAATGAATTTACTAGTCGTTTTACTATATCATTATCCTTTTCACCTACGATTCCTATCATTGGTTTATTTTTACAGATCATTCTAAATTTTTTAATATTTTTAAAACAAATTTATTTATATTAAAATTTATGTATATTTTTAATTTTAACGTTTTCAAGGGAAAAGTATCCATATTAATACATTCATTATTGCTATTTAAATCTTGTTTGCAAAAAGTTATTTTTATAGAGGATTAAGGAAAAAATTTTTAAGATTATTACAAAGGATAATAAAATTTTATATTTTTCCAAGTAATTTCAGTTTGATTTCCATTATTTAAAATATTTCCATCTCTTAAGATTGAAGGAAAATCAACTAAGGCACTAGAATTAGTTTTTAGGAATTCCAATTCATCGCCATCAAAAGAATATTGTTTTTCTTTAATGGATTTTCTCACTAAACTTATCAAGATCATCAATATTATAGGAAAAAATAATTCACAGAGTGAAGCTAGACAACTTCTTTTCATAAGAATATAGTTTTTTTTTAGTAAAGCTTTCATTTGCCATAATTGACTCATTTTTTAATTATTTCGATTTCCAGTTTTTTCTTAAATTAAAACAAATAAAAATTTCAGAAAATTTTTTAAAAATTCACAACAAAAGCATTAAAATAAATAAAATATTTCTTTATTTTAACAAATTGAATTTATTGTTTAAACAATCCCAAATCTTATCTTAAAACAAAATAGAAAATTATGGATTTTTTATTTTGTTTTAATTTTTGAAAAATAAATTTATTTTAACTTTAATCTTAGAAAATTTGTTACTAAATTTAGAAAGAACTTATTTATATTTCATTTATTATTAAATAAAATAAATATATTTTTTAATTGTTTGTTATAATAATTATTTTTGTTCTTTTTTGTAAAATAAAAAATTAACGTTTAAAATTTTTTTAAAATTTTAATTGGAATCATATTTCTTCTATTTTTTACTTGCCAATTTGGGGATTGGGGA
>Ga0194116_10005206_pt1 | contig 14424 bp, 13 predicted proteins | sample TA2MahsurfametaG_4_FD_148617 | JGI IMG/M metagenome (GOLD analysis project Ga0194116, IMG submission 148617) | Freshwater microbial communities from Lake Tanganyika, Tanzania - TA2015008 Mahale S9 surface | ecosystem: Environmental > Aquatic > Freshwater > Lake | place: Tanzania: Lake...
GGTTGCGCGTAAAAACCTGAAACAACAGCCATACCGCACAAACATGTATGAATAAAAAAGGCAACCGCACCCAGAACACATCAGGCGGAAACACTGTCAGCGTAAGGCGGTGCAGCATCATAATGCTGGGTGGATAGCTCAGAAAAATCTGTTCTGTCCCCGGCGTGGGCCAGGCTTTACTGATATAATGCCCGGTTCGCTGCCAAAGCACAGCCGGCTCTAGGCATGCGGCTTCGTCCAGCCAGGGAATGGGAATTACATCTAGGTTGATGAGTCCGAAAAGCAAATAAATTACCAAAACCGCATAAAAGACGCGAATTGTGGTCATTTTCCCCGTTAATAGATGTTCATTGTTTGTGTTATTCAAACTCAATCAGCGTTTGGTTTTTGTCCACCGCCTGCCCTTTTTCAACCGCAATTCTGCCCACCTTGCCATCGCCGGACGCCTTGATGATGTTCTCCATTTTCATGGCCTCCAGCACCAGCAGCTTATCACCTTTCTTCACTTCCTGTCCGGCTTCTACCAGCACATTCAGCACCAGGCCGGGCATAGGCGCTTTTACATGGGAAACCTTTGCTGTTGCCATTTTATCCAGTCCCATAGAGTGAAGCAGATCATCCAGCGGCTCTTTCAGGGTTACCGGAATGGTTCTGCCATTTAGCGAAACATTGAGTATCTTTTCAGACCTGTTGATTTCCAGCAGCCGGGCTGTAAACACGCTACTGCCCACATGCAGCAGCAAACGGCCATCGGGCAACACAGAAACCGTGGCCTCCGGGTTGCTTTCGGGCGTCCATACCCCGTCAATCTGCTCAAGTACCGTTTCCTGTCCCTGAATAATGGCTTTCATGATTAGCTTTCTCTCTCAATCACAAAAGTAACCAGATTTCGCAAATATTCGCGGTTGGGTGTGGGTTTTGCCACACGGTCAAGAATTTCAAACGCCTCATCCCGCAGGGCATGCATACGCTCCCGCGCATAGTCAAGTCCGCCGTATTTCTCAATAAAAGCTATAACCTGGCTTATTTTCTGCTTATCGGGTGTTTTGCTTCTTATCAGGCGTTTTATGCTGCGCACTTCACTGCCGGATGTTTTGGAAAAAGCATGGATAACAGGCAGCGTAAGTTTTTTCTCTTTGATATCGATGCCGGCAGGCTTTCCGGATTTGTTGTCGCCAAAATCAAACAAATCATCACGAATCTGAAAAGCAAGCCCTATCAGTTCGCCAAATCGGCGCATATCTTCCACGGTTTGTGTATCCTGTCCGGCGGAAGCTGCACCAATAGCACAACAGGAGGCAATGAGGCTGGCAGTCTTTTTTCGGATAATTTCGAAATAAACATCTTCGTTAACATCCATAAAACGAGAGCGTTCCAGCTGCAACAGTTCTCCCTCGCTCATTTCACGAACGGCATTGGATACAATTTCCAGCAGGTCATAATCTTTGTGCTTAACGGACAGCAAAAGTCCTTTAGACAAAAGAAAGTCGCCCACCAGAACAGCAATTTTGTTTTTCCAAAGTGCATTAATGCTGAAAAAGCCACGTCGCTCGTAGCTGTCATCCACCACATCATCATGCACGAGGGTGGCAGTATGCAGAAGTTCAACTAATGCCGCACCCCGATAGGTTCTTTCGCCAATTTCGGCAAATAAAGAAGCACTGTAAAGTACAAACATGGGTCTTACCTGCTTGCCTTTGCGGCGCACAATATAGTTCATGATTGTGTCCAGCAGTGGAACAGAGGTTTTCATACTGCCCCGGAATTGTTTTTCAAACATCTCCAGTTCAGCGGAAATTGGCTCCTTCAGCGACGATACCGTAATGCCCATGAAATCTGGGGCAAAGCTACCATTTTTAAGCGGCATTGTATGGTTAGACACTAATTTTGTGGAATGAAAACACTCATGCTGCTGATTGCCCTGATGGGATTGGCCCGTTATTGTTCAAAGACCAAAGAATACAATATGCCTGCGCAACATACACACCGCGAAAAACTATTGAAAGCAATAGCGCCCGAATTGGAATCGCAGGATTCCCTGCAAAAAACTATTGCCACTAAATTTAAGGAAACAATCAAAACAGAATACCCACAATATCAGCCCGATAATGCAACGTTGACAGACCTCAAAGCAAGATGGAATGACTCTATTTCTGTGAAAGTAATTGGCGGCAACTGGTGTAGCGACACACGCCTTGAGCTGCCGAGACTTTGCCGCGTTTTGGATGGTGTGGGAGCGCATGCCGATTCGTTTGGTTATTTTAAAGTTGACAAAGATAAAAAGCCTGTTAATAATGACTTTGCAACAAAACAATCCGTAACCAGAGTACCTACAGTTTTTGTATTTAGGGATGGTAAATTGCTTGGGCAGATAGTAGAAACACCGGTGAAAAGCTGGGAGGTTGATTTGAATAAATTGCTTCTTCTACATTGAGTATAATCCCAAACTGTGGCTGCCCAATGCATTTACACCAAACAACAACAACAAGAATGATTTGCTTTATCCGATAGGGGTAAACATCACAGAATATCGATTGCGTATCTTCGACCGATGGGGCAACAAGATATTTGATGCAACCAATGGAAAATGGAAAGGTTACGATGCCAATGATAAACCTTATCCTGTTGGGGTGTATGTTGTTTATGTCACCTACAAGGATATAACGGGCCTTGAGCGAGAATTAAAGGGTAACGTTTCATTAATAAGATAGTTTAGCAATGTTAAAAGTTACGACAGAACAGCTTGTTATAAATTTCATCAAAAACCAGCCAAATAAAGCAAAGCAACTATTCCCGCTGCGCAACTTCCTATTGTAATTCCGTAAGAACTCCAAACAGCCCTAACCCTTCGTTTTGAGGCGCCTTCAATGTATCCTCTTCGGTAAGATTCATTTTTACTGGCTATAAATTTATTGTCCTGAATCTTGCGGGGTGGAACTTTTGAGACCGTATATACGATCGGAACATAAATACCCGGTAGTATAAAACTCACCAATCCGGCTGCTACACCTGCCCTGCGCTCCTCGGTAGGTCGATAACGCTCTAATCCGTCGTCCAAACCTTGTTCGTAATGATTTTCAGCGTATGCACTTGAGCTATCAGCCATAAACAATAAAGCTTGTTTTAAAATTGTGTCGGTTTTACCGTCCGCATACCGAATCAACACTACGTCGCTTTTATGGTATGAATAATATTGTTTATTGGTTGTATCCCCGATATTTATATACTCAATCCGCTCCGGATAAATTTTGGTGACCATGCAAACCACGCGAGTGTTGTTCCTAAGCACCAGCGTGTCCTGAGCGCTGGCCGATCCGTCCCACATTAGCAGCAGCCATAATAATTGCTTTACGTTATTCTTCATTTTACTGTTTAATGCTTACAAAAATCCACCTTTTCTTATTGGCCATTACCCATACTATACAGCAGACCAATAGCTGCACCGGCACCCACTACGCCGCCAAACGTACTCCATACCGCCACGCGACGACGCTTGGAAGCACCCGCCAGATAACCATTGCGGTAGTCTACATTTTTATTGTTTTGATACCGATAACTCAGAATCTCATGGTCTGAAACCTTTTTAAACGAAAGATAGATGCAGCCTGGCAATGAAACAAAGGGCAGTACAATAAACGACGCCCCTAACAACCTTTCCTTGTGTGGCTGATAATATTGATAACCATCCTTGAATCCCTTCCTATATTGTTCCTCAGAGTTTTGAGCCGTGTTTGCTGATGATGCTGAACCAAAATTATCACTTATCTGTATTCTTTTTCCATCCGCGTAAGCTATTTCCAACACATCGCTTTTTGGATATGAATAGTATTGTTTACGGACAGTATCGTCCATTTTCAAATATTCCACACTGGCGGAATAAATCTGCGTAACCTTGCAAATAACCCGAGATTGGTTTCTAAGTATTATGGTGTCCTGGGATTTTAACGGATTTATAATACCAAAAAGAAAAAATACAGTAAGTTTAAGCGTTGTTTTCATTTTTTGTTTATCGTTTAAAAATTGCCGGAACATCATTGCCATTAACCCTGTCGGCAGATAGCAACCCCCTGAAAAAATCAATGCCCGAGGTTAATTTACGCTGAAATTGCCATGTAAAAAAACAACCGTAACCCAAAAGAGCCATCAGAATGCCTGTAAATACATACATAATGCCGGAATCCACTGTATCCAGACCGAGTAAGCCTCTAATCCAGAAAAACAAACCCATAGAAAGCAATAACCAGAACAAAACATAGATACGGATATGTTTTAAAGCACCAATTCTTATTTTTACATACGTTTCTTCACCTACACCCAATATATCTCCTTCATAAAAAGCAGGGATGCGCTTGTTACCAATATTCTCGAGCACGAACTCATTTTCATTGGCCAAACCGTAAAAGTATTTGGTAAAACGGTCGATTTTTTTGTAGCCGACATCACTCAGGTAGGTTTGCTGAATTATTTTATCTGCAATGACCGACCTTTCGGTGTGGGTTTTTAGCCAAATGGTCTTGAATGGATATAAAAACATACACTAATGCGTCAATAATTTAAGACATGGTAACCTTGGTGCTGTTTAGTTTATTAAACACCTCTGCAATTTCTCTTATAGTATCGGGGTTTTCAAAGGCGGCATTCCCCACCACTACAATGTCAGCCCCCGCGTTCCAGGCAGTTTCTGCTGATTGGGCATCTCTAATTCCACCACCCACAAACAGCACGGCAAGTGTTTTGACACCCGCCTCGTGCCTTGAAACCAGCCATGATTGAAATTTAGACATCTCTTGCAAAGAAACATAGAAAAACCCATAACCGAATTGCCACGCAGACAAAACTGTATTTTAGGATGACAACACTTGTATTTCTCGCTTTTTTTCGTAAATTGGATATTTTAATTGCAGATTTTTTATTCTGTTGTTAATTTTTCTTTATTCCATAAGGGTTTACGAATTTAAAACACCCAAGATGCTTATTTAATAAGGCATACACGCTTTTTCAACAAGCTTAAGTCCACACACCGTTCGGCTTTCCGCCAAACCTGTGGAAAAGCCAATTCGGAAATGCCATAACACATAAAATACATTTGAACTCCCGACCGTTTTGAGAAAAGCGACCGTCAAACACAACCCTTCTATTAATAAATATGACGCAAGAAACTACCGTAAACACCAAAGGCCTAGAGTTTAAGAGGCAAAATACCGTTGAGAGCGTAAGTCCCTTCGACCAGTTCACCTACGACCACCGCAGTTCGGTTATCAAAAAACCCGATGGCAGTGTGGTGTTTGAAATGAAAAATGTGGAGGTTCCGGCGGGGTGGAGCCAGGTGGCAACAGATATTCTTGCGCAAAAGTATTTCCGCAAAGCCGGCGTGCCTCAGCCCGACGGCAGCCTCGGAAGCGAAACCAGCGTTAAGCAGGTAGTGCACCGCCTGGCCAACTGCTGGAGGCAATGGGGCGAAAAGTACAACTACTTCGCTTCCGGCACTGATGCACAGGTTTTCTATGAAGAGCTGGTTTATTCCATGCTTAACCAGGAATCTGCGCCGAATAGCCCTCAATGGTTCAATACCGGCTTATACAGCAGCTACGCCCTTGCCGGCAAGCCACAGGGTCACTATTACGTAGACCCCGAAACCGAGAAGCTTATGAAGAGCACCTCTGCATACGAGCGGCCCCAGCCCCATGCCTGCTTTATCCTTTCTGTGGACGACGATCTGGTGAACGAAGGCGGTATCATGGACCTGTGGGTGCGTGAAGCCCGTATCTTTAAATATGGTTCCGGTGTGGGAACTAACTTCAGCCACATCCGCGGTGCCGGTGAAAAACTTTCCGGTGGCGGAACCAGCAGCGGTCTGCTCAGCTTCCTCAAAATCGGTGACCGCGCCGCTGGCGCGATCAAAAGCGGTGGTACTACCCGCCGTGCAGCCAAAATGGTATGCCTTGATCTCGACCACCCCGAAGCTATGGAGTTTATCCAGTGGAAGAAAGATGAAGAGAAAAAAGTGGCCGCCCTTATCGATGCCGGTTACAGCAACGACTACGAAGGCGATGCCTATGCTACCGTATCTGGACAAAACAGCAACAATTCTATTCGTATACCCAACCGTTTCTTCGAAAAACTGAAAAGTGGCGAAGATTGGGAATTTACCGCCAGAAGCAATGGCAAGGTAATGAAAACTATGCCCTCAAGTCAGGTATGGGATGCTATAGGCTCTGCCGCGTGGGTCTGCGCCGATCCCGGTGTGCAGTATGATGACACCATCAACGAGTGGCACACCTGCCCCGAAGGTGGACGCATCAATGCCAGCAACCCCTGCAGCGAATACATGTTTCTCGACAACACAGCCTGCAATCTGGCATCGCTGAACCTTCGTAAGTTCTTCAGCGAAGAAACCCGCGAGTTCAATGTGGGCTCTTTCGAATACGCTACCCGCCTTTGGACCACCGTACTGGAAATTTCCATACTCATGGCGCAATTCCCCAGCAAGGAAGTAGCACAACTCAGCTACGATTACCGCACCTTGGGTCTGGGCTATGCCAACCTGGGCAGTATTCTCATGTGCGCCGGTATTCCCTACGACAGCAAAGAAGCTACTGCTATTTGCGGAGCCATCACTGCTATCCTCACCGGTGTATCATACACTACAAGCGCTGAAATGGCAGCTGTAAAAGGTCCGTTCCGCATGTATGAGAAAAACAAGAAGCACATGCTTCGCGTTATTCGCAACCACCGCTACGCGGCTTACAATACACCACTGGCTTTCGAAAACCTCGGTATTAAACCCATTTGTATCGACGAGAAATTCTGCCCCGATTACCTGTTGAAATCAGCCTGCAGTGCATGGGACAAAGCACTACAGTGGGGAGAAAAATACGGTTTCCGAAATGCACAGTCCACCGTTATTGCACCCACCGGCACCATCAGTCTGCTCATGGATTGCGATACCACAGGTATTGAACCCGATTTTGCCCTGGTTAAGTACAAAAAACTCTCTGGCGGTGGTTACTTCAAAATCGTTAACAATACCGTTCCCATTGCCCTGAAAAACCTAGGCTATCCACCCGAAGAAGTGGACGCTATCGTTAACTACGCCAAAGGCCATCAGACATTTGCCGGCTCCCCCTTCATCAACCACGAAACCCTGAAAGCCAAAGGTTTCAACGATGCCGATTTGGAAAAACTGGAAGCAGAAGCACCCATGGCATTCGAAATCGGTTTTGTATTCAACAAATACTCTCTGGGCGAAGAAACACTGCAGCGCATTGGTTACACTGCCGAGCAATACAATAACCCCCGCTTCAACATGCTGGAAGCCCTAGGCTTTACCCGTGATGAAATCCTTGCCTGCAACAACTTTGTTACCGGTACCATGACCATAGAAGGTGCTCCTCACCTAAAGGATGAACACTACGATGTATTTGACTGCGCCAACAAGTGCGGAAACATCGGTCAACGCTACATACACCCGTTTGCACACATCCGCATGATGTCTGCTGCTCAACCCTTTATCTCAGGCGCTATCAGCAAAACCATTAACCTGCCCAACGAAGCCAACGAGCAAGATATCAAGGATTGCTACGAACTGAGCTGGCAGTTGGGTCTGAAGGCCAACGCCCTTTACCGCGATGGTTGCAAACTAAGTCAGCCCCTAAGCAACAAATCTGAAACCAGCGAAAGCTATGACAAGGCTGAAGCCAAGTCAGACGCTGCTCCAGCCGCAGAAACGACCGTAATCCGCTACGCAGAAGAACTGACACCGGAAATCGTGCTGGAAGCTGCCAAGCGCATCCTCAACCAAAGCCCCGATACAAAGTTCAAGCGCCAGCTTTCCAATATCGTGGAGAAGAAGCGCCTGCCCAACAAGCGCAAGGGCTTTACCCAGAAAGGAAAAGTAGGCGGACAAACCATCTTCGTGCGCACCGGTGACTACGATGACGGAACCCTGGGCGAAATCTTTATTGACATGCACAAGGAAGGTGCCAGCTTCCGCTCACTGATGAACTGCTTCAGCATTGCTATCTCAGTTGGGCTGCAGTATGGTGTACCTTTGGAAGAGTTCGTTGACAAGTTTGCCTTTACTCGCTTCGAACCCAGCGGCATGGTAGAAGGTCACCCAAACATCAAAAACTCAACCTCTATCGTGGATTATATCTTCCGCCTACTCGGATACGAATATTTGGGCCGTGAAGACCTAGTGCAGGTTAAACCCAGCGCATACACCAAAAATGATGCGGCTGAAGCCCAAACCCCTGTAATCAGTGAATTTGTGCCCATGTTCACCCCCGAGCCTATGCCCTCTAACGAAAACGCAGCCATGCTGGAAACCGGCGGCGGTGTGAAAAACATGCAGGATCACCTGCGCGAAGCACAAAGCGATGCCCCCGCCTGTAACGTATGCGGACACATCACCATGCGCAGTGGCACATGTTACAAGTGCCTGAACTGTGGCAACAGTTTGGGTTGCAGCTAATCTAAATTTACACTTACAAGAAAGGGAGGCTAAAACCTCCCTTTTTTATTGTTCATTCTGTAAAATCACATTCCCGTCATCCGCACCATCAGTTATAACCGATTGCTGTATTTAACTCAATAATCCAGATTCAACCCCAACGTGAAGGTTAAAAACACCCGGTTGCGCGTGTAGGTAAGCTCCTGGCTCAAATCCTGAGAATCATTGGGTTTGAACTGAGGGTCCGTTATGGGATAAGGAGTATAAAAACCTGCCGCTGATTGTGAACTCAGGGCAAAATCAAAGTAATAGTCCTTGTCACGCAATCCAAACCCACATCCAAGAACCGTATTGGCTTTCTTAAGTTCGGTGTTCAAACCGGCCACATTGGGGTTGAACGGTGAAGGCAAAACGCCAAATCCCGCCCTAAAACGATACGCCTGATCCTTATTGTCCTTGTTAGGCATGTTCCACTCCGCACCAATGCGCACATTGGTCACATTGCGATAGTTACGCCTGATGGCGCTGTTTTCGGCATTGAAGGTAAACACATCATCAGCACGCAGGCGGGCAGAACCGTAATTGTAAAATTCAAAATCCGCATTGATGAGCATGGTTTTTTGAATCACAAAACCAATACCCGCATTGAATCGGGATGGTGTGGTAATCTTGTATTTATAAGTGTTCAACGGATCGTTGTACTGCGCTGTCCAGTCGCCTATGGAACCCGGATCGCCCTTTGGGGCAATAGAATATCCGTATTCGCTGTTTACCACATAGGTTCTGGGTGTGTGAACCGATGCCGCCAGGCGCAATTGCTCTGTGGGCCTCACGATTAAACCGACACGAGCTGCAAATTCCCCGCCCTTATCTGTAAACTTGCTCTGATAGTCCAGGGAAGCCATATCCAGCGTACTGATATCGTTGATGTCTACCTTACGCTTGTCTTGCTCCAGCATGCTCAAATCTTCGCTGTAGCGCAGGGATGAGTACAACAAACCAAGCCCCAGCATCACCTTGTTGGAAAAATTCAATCCTACCGAACCCTGATACTCGTATATGGCACCTTTGCTCACGATTTCACCGGTCTGGTCATTGTTTCTTATACTATCCATATAGGCTGATGTATAACGACCGGAACCACCCCTGTCGTAATCAATAACCCATGCATTATAGGCCAGTCCGGGCAACGAACCTTCCACCAGTTTTGAAGGATCGCCCTCTCGGTTGGCAACTTCCGCAAAAAAATCGGTTATGGATGACCTCCGGTTATTTCCCTGAAATGTCATGATACCGCCGAAAGTAGCCAGCCTGTTTATATGAAATCCGTAGCAAACTGCGCTCAAACCCTTTTTACGGGGCTTACCGGTGGCATCATACTGCACATCCGCCTTGATATAGTTGAGGGAAGGTAAATTAAAATTCAATCTTGCTTCTCTCAAGTTCTCCCCCAGATAATAAACATGATAAATGGTGTTTTGGAACTGGGCGCCCATGTTAAACTCACTACGCCTGAAAGTAGCAATACCGGCCGGATTGGTCATAACGGCCGAAGCATCGGCGCCGATTGCAGAAAAGGACCCTGCCATGCCCATGGTTCTTGCTGTTCCGCCAGATCCAATAGTGCTGTAGCGAAGTGCATCAAACTCGCTTTGAGAAAAAAGGGAATAACAAACCCCGAATAACAGGGTCAATAGACTTAAAACCGACCTCATGTAAAACCGCAAGTATTAACGTCTGCGGCCTGTAGTACCCTGCACTGCGTTGGAAGAACGACTTGCCCCGCTATTGAATGAACCCTGTTGGGTATTCCCGCTGGGTGTCCAGCTTGAACTTCTAGATGTGCCACTGCCACCATTGTTATAACTACTCGATGATGTGCTACCGTTGCTCCAAGAAGAACTTCTGCCCGAAGTGGAAGAGGGTGTGCCGCTTTGATAGTTATTGCGACGCACACCATTGTTTGAAAATCCACTCGAACCGGAAACCGATTTGGGATTGTTCACAAATCCCCCCGAAGGACGGGTGTTAGTGGTGTTGGTATTATTATTCCAGTTGTTGCCTGACCAGTTATTCCAGCCGTTATTATTCCAGCCTCCAAAAGATCCGCCTCCCCAGTACATATTGGGATTATACATCTGGTTGTAATACATCCAGTATGGATCACCATATGAATACCAGGGCTGAAAACCCATCATCATAGGATTTCCCCAAGAATTACCCCATATATTTCCCATCATCCATGGATTACCCATCATCATAGAATTACAACCCATGTATGGACTATATCCCCATGGAGTAACACCCGCTCTGAAACGGTTACAGGGCTGGGTAATCATTGAGGGACTGGTAGTTGTGGCAGGCTGAATACTGCTACCACCAAAATGGCGCAAACGGTCAGAATACGTCTGGCCATAACTACCGGCCTTAGCTGAGGCCTCCCCGGCAGCTGAAGGTGTAGCGACACCTTCGGCATAAAACCCACGGCCATTCAGATCGGATGTTACAAAGTACGCATCGTCATAATTGTTGACTTTGCTCAAATTCTTTACACCGGAACATGAAGCCAAAAACATGGCACCGGCAAGAAAAAAATAAGTGGTTTTAATAAAATGAACTTTCATGGTGAACCTTCTTTTTGGGTACTACTTTTAGATAGTACCTTTGCACCATCAAAGTTACAAAAAGTATTCCATATTTCCAATACACATGGCATTTGAAAAGGTAAAACGCGAAGAAAACTACAGCGAATGGTACAACAACCTGGTAAAAAACGCCGATCTGGCCGAGCACAGTGCCGTTAAAGGCTGCATGATTATTAAGCCTTACGGCTTTGCCATTTGGGAAAAAATGCAGCAGCAGCTCGACAAAATGTTCAAGAATACCGGCCACCAGAATGCCTATTTCCCGCTGTTTGTGCCCAAAAGCCTGTTTGAGAAAGAGGAGAAAAATGCCGAAGGCTTTGCCAAAGAATGTGCCGTGGTTACCCATTACCGCCTCAAGGCCGACCCCTCCAAACCCGGCCGCCTCATGGTAGATTCTGATTCAAAACTGGAAGAAGAATTGGTAGTGCGTCCTACCAGCGAAGCCATCATATGGAATACCTATAAAAACTGGATACAAAGCTACCGTGACCTTCCCATTCTCATCAACCAATGGGCCAATGTGGTGCGCTGGGAAATGAGAACACGCCTGTTTCTAAGAACGGCTGAATTCCTCTGGCAGGAAGGCCATACTGCCCACGCTACCAAAGAAGAAGCGCTGGAAGAAACCCGCAAAATGCTTGATGTGTATGCCGAATTCGCCGAGGAGCACATGGCAGTGCCCGTTATCAAAGGCGTAAAATCTGAAAACGAACGATTTGCGGGTGCCGTCGATACTTATTGCATTGAAGGCATGATGCAGGACGGAAAAGCCCTGCAAATGGGTACCAGCCACTTTCTAGGACAAAACTTTGCCAAAGCATTTGACGTGAAGTTTCAGGACCGCAACAGCAAACTCGATTATGTGTGGGCTACCAGCTGGGGAGTTTCCACCCGACTAATGGGCGCACTCATTATGGTACACAGCGATGATGAAGGCTTGGTGCTGCCACCCAAACTGGCTCCCATCCATGTGGTGATTGTGCCGGTGTATAAAACCGAAGAAGAGCTGAACACCATCAGCGAAAAGGTAGCGGGCATCAAAAAAGAACTCGAAAAAGCCGGATTATCCGTAAAATTTGATAACCGCGATACCCACAAACCGGGCTTTAAGTTTGCCGAGTGGGAACTGAAAGGTGTTCCCGTACGCATTGCCATCGGACCGCGCGATTTGCAGAACAACGCCGCCGAAGTAGCTCGCCGCGATACCAAAACCAAGGAAGTGATTGGCATGGACAACCTGGTAAACCATGTTACAGGATTAATGGAGGAAATTCAGCAGAACCTATTTAACAGGGCTTTGGATCTTCGGGCCTCAAAAACCTGGAAAGCCGACAGCTGGGAGGAGTTTGTGGACATCGTTGAAAACCGCAACGGCTTTGCCCTGGCCCACTGGGATGGCAGCGGCGAAACCGAAGAAAAAATCAAAGAAATGACCAAAGCCACCGTTCGCTGTATTCCGTTGGATGCTCAGGAAAAGGTCGGCAATTGCATCCTCACCGGCAAACCTAGCAGCAGACGCGTGGTATTTGCAAAAGCCTATTGATGCGGCCGCTCACATTCGTAGCGCTTCTCATCCACCATTCCCACAAAGAAAAAACCTAGTTGCTTGCCGTTTTCAGGTAAACCGGTTTGTTGTTTCATAAAATTTGTTCCGGCACCGTTGCCTGTAGTCCAATATCCCGCCGCATGCGGATGATCCGCAAGGGTTAAATACATGTTTTGCACCGCCATGGCCGTGGCCGCCAGCTCTTCCCATTCGGGCACTTTACCCGAAAGCACAAAACCTACAGAAATGATATGCGATATTTTAAACGCATAGGTGCGGATTTTGGACAGTTTGCGCTCATCAAACAATTCTGAAGGGGTATTCTGCATGTAATACTGCTCCATAGCGTTGCAAAGAACAGTTTTTTCAGCACCTTCAAACACCCTGAAACGCCAGGGAAGCGTAAGTTTATGGCTGGGTGCCCAGCGGGCGTTTTGCATCATGCGGGCTATAACAACATGCGGGACGGACAGCCCGTTAAATTCCTTAACGAAATGACTTCGTCTGCCGCGAATAAGCTCATCCAGTGTTTTCATTTTCTGCAGATTGTTAGTTTTTCTTTCTATGGCGAAATTCGAGAAAAGATTGTATAAAAACTGAAGTCAATATCAGCGCAGCACCGAAGTAAAACTGTACACCCAAAGCGTCATGCTCGTGAAAAATAAATGCGCCCAATAAAATGCCGTAAACGGGCTCCAGATTTATCGATAGGTTAGCCGTAAACGCCGAGAGTTCCTTTAGGGCATGGGTACCCAGATAAAAGGTAAGATTGGTGCAAACCAGCGCCAGCATCAGTATCCAAAGCAAATCATACTGCCCTTTTTGCAGATCGAATTCCGGAATCCAGGTGGCATTGGAATCTGCCATCAGCGGAAAAACCACACTCAGCAAAACCGCACCCGACAGCATCTCAATAGCTGAAATACTCAGGGAGGATGCCCGTGTGATATACCGCTTGTTTAATATGGTAAAAAGCGCCGCCAGCAAAGCACTGACGATGCCCGTGAGTATGGCCGCCGTATAATGGGTTTGCCCGTTTGAGCTGCTGCTCAGGGTATTGCTGACTATCAGAATTCCGGCAATTACTAGCAATCCCAGCAACAACTCCCTGATGCGGAAGGGCTTGCGGTTAACCAGCGGATCCAGAACGGCGGAGAAAAAACTTGCAGAGCCCAGGCAGGCAAGGGTTACGCTGGCGCTATTGCCCAGCTTGATGCTTCCATAAAACGTGAGCCAGTGCAGGGCCACAATTACCCCAATACCCAGAAAGATAAGCCAGTCTTTTCGCAACAAGCCCGAAATACCCCTCCAAACCGCCGGAATACAGAAATAAACAGCCGCAGTGATCAGCATGCGGTGCCATACCAGATTCAGTGAATTGTAAGAAATGAGCTTCCCCAGAATGGCTGTAAATCCCCATAGGAAAACCGCAATGTGAAGGAAGGTGAGTGCTTTGATACGGGGATTCATGGTTGGACTGCCCTAAAAAAATCAAAGCCACGCTGTAAAGCATGGCCAGGATGTTGGTATATAGTAGCGCGTAAGAGTTGGGCTGACGCTATCAGCACGACAGCAGTACAAATATAAATACACTTTTGTAAAATCGTAACTAACAAGTTTCCCCCGGCGAAAATCAGGTGAGGTTTCCTTTGTATTTGTCGCGCATGTCGATGACAATCTGCCTCAGCTCCTGTTCTTTGTCTTTGTGCATCACCAGCACGACATCTCGGCTGTCTACCACAACCACGTTTTCAAGGCCGTGTGTTATCACAATTCGATCC
>Ga0194116_10005207_pt1 | contig 14423 bp, 17 predicted proteins | sample TA2MahsurfametaG_4_FD_148617 | JGI IMG/M metagenome (GOLD analysis project Ga0194116, IMG submission 148617) | Freshwater microbial communities from Lake Tanganyika, Tanzania - TA2015008 Mahale S9 surface | ecosystem: Environmental > Aquatic > Freshwater > Lake | place: Tanzania: Lake...
TTGGTATTCCTTTTGCGATCAAACTTAAACTTTGGGATGTGCTATTTCTAATAGTATTTTTTGGTATTACCGAGATATCAAAATTAACCCAACTTTTCTTGGTTTCTTAAAATCAAGTGGTGGAGCCAATTTGACCCCTTCTGGTTTCTTGCTTTCCCATTAAAAAACAAGTGGTGCGGATGGGGTAACTCCCGCCTAGTTTCTTGCTTCTAGTCAAAGAGCAAGTGGCGAGCCTGAATTACCAAAGGTGGGTTGCATAAACCCACCTTTTTTAGTATAATGGTAAAAAGTATTTTGCTTAATGAAAGTTGCTCTTATTACAGGTATTACAGGACAAGATGGATCATATCTTACTGAACTTCTTTTGGAGAAAGGATATGAGGTTCATGGTATTGTAAGGCGTGCTTCTCTTATCAATACTCATAGGATTGATCACATATATTCTAAACTTAAAGATAATCTTCACTATGGGGATCTAACAGATTCTACGAGTATTATTAATATTATTAAAAAAGTCCAACCAGATGAGATTTATAATCTTGGTGCTCAGAGTCACGTTAAGGTATCCTTTGAAATCCCTGAATACACTGGTCAAGTGGATGCTTTGGGAACTCTTCGTATTCTTGAGGGAGTGCGTCTTTTGGGTATGGAAGATCGTGTTCGTATCTATCAAGCATCTACAAGTGAACTTTATGGTCTTGTTCAGGAAACACCTCAATCGGAAAAGACTCCATTTTATCCTCGTTCCCCTTATGGTTGTGCCAAGATTTATGGATATTGGATTGTAAAAAATTATCGTGAAGCATATGGAATGTATGCCTGCACTGGCATTTTATTTAATCATGAGTCCCCACGTAGGGGTGAAACTTTTGTTACCCGTAAAATAACCAGGGGTTTATCAAGAATATCTACTGATATGCAAGATGTTTTAGAACTTGGCAATCTAAATGCTAAAAGAGATTGGGGACATGCTAGAGACTTTGTTGAAGCGATGTGGATGATGCTCCAGCAAGAATCCCCAGATGATTATGTGATTGCTACGGGTGAACAATATTCTGTTAGAGCATTTGTTGAGACTGCAGCACCTTACTTTGGTATGAAAATTGAGTGGGAAGGTGAAGGTTTAGAAGAAGTTGGCATTGATAAAAATACTGGTAAAACGGTTATTCGAGTCAATCCTAAATATTTTAGACCTACTGAAGTAGAGACCTTATTAGGTGATGCCACTAAGGCAAAAGAAAAATTAGGTTGGGAACCTAAAATTTCATTTAATCAATTAGTTGAGGATATGTGCATTTATGGACAATAAGTCTACAATTTTTGTTGCTGGTCATAGAGGACTAGTTGGATCAGCAATCGTCAGAAAACTAAAAAACGAAGGTTTTCCTGAAGAAAATATTATTACTAGATTATCTTCTTCAATAGATCTTCGGAAGCAATTTGATGTTGATAATCTTTTTGCTGGAAGGAAAATAGATTATGTTTTTCTTTGTGCGGCAAAGGTTGGTGGAATCAATGCGAACGCTCAATTGCCTGCAGATTTTTTATATGATAACTTAATGATTCAATCAAATGTTATTAAGGCATCTGTTGAGCATGGCGTTAAAAAACTTCTTTTTCTTGGATCATCTTGCATCTACCCAAAGTTTGCAAATCAACCCATTACCGAGGATCAACTATTAACTGGACCTCTGGAACCAACTAATGAGTGTTATGCTCTATCTAAGATTGCTGGACTTAAAATGTGTCAGGCATATAGGAAACAGTATGGATTGAATGCCATTTCTTTAATGCCAACTAATCTATATGGACCAAATGACAACTTTGCGGTTTTAACTGGGCATGTTATTCCTGGATTAATCACTAAGTTCCATGATGCAGTATTTCACAATGATCCTAATATTCCAGATATTGTTGAAGTTTGGGGTGATGGAACTCCACGGAGAGAATTTTTGCATGTTGATGACTTAGCTGATGCTTGTTATCTTTGTATGCAGGAGTATGATAGTTCCGACATTATCAATGTAGGTACTGGTGAAGATGTCACTATTAAAGAACTTGTTGAGACAATGGCAGATATTTTTGGTTATACAAAAGAGATTATATGGAATACTTCTCAACCAAACGGAACTCCTAGAAAAGTTTTGAATGTTGATAAGATTAATGCTCTTGGATGGAAACCAAAGTATTCTTTAAGAGAAGGACTTGAGCATACTATTGATTGGTATAAGAAAAACTACTACGGTCACATTTACAAATGACAAACTTTAAATGGCCGTTGATGAGGAATAACATCACTTTGGGTGATAGACTTTCCTTAGCAAAATTTGTATTGACATCTGATAGATTTACAAACGGTAAAAAAGTTCGTGAGTTTGAAAGTAAATGGAGTGAATGGTTAGGTGCAAAACACTCTTTATATGTTTCTTCAGGTAGTACTGCAAACTATCTTTTACTATCTGCTGTTAAAGAACTTTATGATCTTAAAGATGGAGATAAAGTTTTAGTACCGTCATGTACTTGGGTTACAAATGTCGGTCCAGTTATTCAGTTAGGATTTACTCCTATTTTTTGTGACATTAATATCAAAAACTTTAGTTTTTGTGAATCGGATTTAGAATATATTTCATCCATTCATCCTGATATTAAACTGATATTTGTAACTCATCTGATTGGATTTTCTGCAAACAACGAACGATATAAAGAACTATTTCCAAATGCTATTATATTAGATGATGTTTGCGAGTCTCATGGATGTTTAGAGTCTGATGGTAAAAAAAGAGGATATAATAGTTTAGGTTCAACTTTTAGTTTTTATTTTGGTCATCATATTTCAACAGTTGAAGGTGGAATGATTTCTACTAATAACTATGATCTTTATGATTTGATGAGAATGAAAAGAAGTCATGGTTTAGCTAGAGAATCTGAAAGATTTCGTGAGTATTCCCAACAACATCCGAATATTTCGGAACAATTTCTTTTTATAACTGATGGATATAATTTTAGAAATCATGAACTTTGTGCAGTGCTTGGATTATCGCAGTTAAAACGATTAGATAAGTATATTGCGATTAGAAACAAAAACTATAATAACTTTATTAAGTTGATGGAAAAATATTCTGATACGTTTATTGTTCCTGAATTTGATAATACTTGTAGTAATTTTTGTTTTCCTCTGCTCTGTAAGAAAAAAGAAGACGCCGATGCGTTGAAAGTTAAGTTTGATAATGGCGGAATAGAGCACAGACCGATTATCAGTGGTAACTTATTAAAACAACCATTTTTGTCTGAATACAAAGTTACAACCAATAAACAATCTCTTACTGTTGACTTTGTTCATGATAATGGTATATACTTAGGAAATAATCAGTTTGTTGGTGATAAAGAAATTGATTTGTTAGAATCTATCATTAAAGATATATGAGTTTTTCTGTTAACAGTCTTGGAAATAATGGACATCTTGGAAACCAAATGTTTCAGTATGCATTTGCAAAGTCAATGTCCATTAAGCACTCTCGTCCATTTTGCATAGCTCCAAATGAAGTATTTGGAAAATTTTATTATCAAAAACTCTTTAGTAATATTGATGAATGTTTTGATATTAACTGTGATAGGAAAATAACCGATTATTTTTCTGTAAAAGAAAGATGTTTTGAGTTTGATGAAAATCTTTTTGAAAATCCACCAGAAAAAGATATTGATTTTGTTGGATATTGGCAAAGTGAAAGATATTTCAAACATATTGAAAATGAACTAAGAAAAGATTTTACTTTTGTAAGTGATATTTTAGATTCTTGTAAAGATTTCATGAGTTCTTTTGGGAGTGTGATTGGTGTTCATATCCGTAGAAACGATTTCTTGAAAAATGAAAATCATCCAGTTCAGAACAATAGTTATTATCAAAAAGCACTCTTAGAGTTTGATCAAGATCTTCCTGTTTTAGTTTTTTCTGATGATATTGAGTGGTGTAAAGAACAATCTATTTTTTCTGATGATCGTTTTATGATTTCAGAGTCTGAGGATGCTTATGCAGATTTATGTTTGATGTCTATGTGCGATCACCATATCATTTGTAATAGTACATATAGTTGGTGGGGGGCCTGGTTGGCAGATAGTAAAAATGTGATTGCTCCTAAAAAATGGTTTGGTGGGGATAACGCAAATTTAAATACAAAAGATTTATATCTTCCACATTGGATATTGCTTTGAGATTTAATCATGCTTGCAAATGATGATTTGGGAAATTTGGGAAGACTGGGAAATCAGATGTTTCAGTATGCCGCACTTCGTGGACTTGCAGCAAAACATGGGTACGATTATTGTCTTCCCCCAAGAGAAGTTGTTGCTACCAGAGATGAGCGTTGTAGAAACTCTGACACGACAATTTTTGAAACATTCAAGTTACCTGATGCCCCTAAAATGGTAACAGGTTTTCCTAGATATATGGAAGCAAATAACTTTTTTCTTGATGAAAATCTATTCAATAACTGTCCGAATAATATTAGTCTTTTTGGATACTTTCAAACAGAAAAATATTTTAAACACATAGAAGAAGACCTTAGGAATGCATTCACTTTCATCGATGAAGTTCAAATTCCTGTGAAAGATTTTTTTCAATCTAATTTTGGTGAAACGTCAGTTATTTCTTTACATATTCGCAGAACAGACTATTTACTTCAGAGTAACATTAAAATTCATAGATCTTATGGTGTTGAGTATGCTAAAGATGCACTAAAATATTTTGATGATAATCTTCCTGTAATGATTGTTTCTGATGATATTGAGTGGTGTAAAGAACAAGAGTTTTTCAAATCGGATAGATTTAATTATTCTGAAAATAATACTACTTCAGTAGACCTTTGCTTGCAATCTCTATGTACATATCATATAATATGTAATAGTTCTTTTAGTTGGTGGGGATCCTGGCTGGCAAAAAGTAAAAAAACAGTTGCACCTTGGCCTTGGTATGAAAATATTGATATGAAAGAACTCTATATTCCTAATTGGAAAATTTTAAAATACAAATCTTTTTAATGCATTATGATCATGAAAAAATATTTAATGGTAATTGCAGATTACCCAGATCAAAGACAAGATTTTTATCATATTCATATGTCTCCCAGAAACAAAGAGTATGCTAGGAAATTTGGGTACGAATTTTTAGAATATACTGATGGATTAGTTCCATTTAGAGAAACATCTAATAAAGGTAAAAATTGGTTGAAATTTACTTTTATTCAAGAAATGATCAGTACGGGGTTTTTGAAAGAGGGTGATGTCATCACTCACATTGATGCTGATATGGTGATTTCAAAAAATGATGTAGAATTTCCTTGTAATAAATCATATAATTACACTATCGATTCGGGAAATACTCATAATACAGGACTTTTTTCTATAAGAGTTAATGAGTGGTCAACTAAAATGCTCGATCTTATCTTAGATCAAGATAGGTATGATGCTTTGAATGATGTTGTTTCTCTTCATGAAAGGTTTGGATTTATTAATAGTTTTTGGCATGACTTTAGAGAACAAGCTTCCTGGTATTCTTTAGCTGGCATAAAAAGACATTCTGATATTCCATTCTATAATCTTGCACATTATGGGTGGCATTCTGATAAAAATGAGTGGACTGTTTATTCTCTAGAAGAATTATATGAGCATGTTGAGATATTACCTACATGTTGGAATGTAACTGAGATGCCTGGTGAATCTTGGTGTGAGTTTAATATAAACCAAGTGGAAAGAAAAGATGTGATTATTCGTCATTTTGCTGGTGGTCAACCTTGGAGGGATGATTATTAATGATAAAACTTTCATACTCTGGATATTTTGGCAATCAAATGATGCAGTATGCTGCAGCAAGAATATTATCAAAAACGACAAAATATTTTTTAGATGCACATTACCCAACAGAAGGAAAATTTGTAGATCTAAATCCTCTAGAAGATAATAATATAAGATACGAAAGTAATGAATTACTTTTGAGTGACAATGTATGGAGTATCGATTATGACGAGGTTTCTAAACATCGAGGATGTATACATTTATGTGGATATTTTCAAAGATATTCTAATATTAAACAATATAAAAAATACGTAAAAAATATGTATTTTTTTGAAAAAAATAAAAATTTGTATAATGAAGATTTAATAGGTGTTCATATTAGATTGGGTGAGTATTATAACTATAACAATCATCTTCCAAAAGAATACTATATTAATTGCATTACAGATTCAAAAAAAATGGCAGTTATCTATACAGATCAACCAACACATCCATACATACAAGATATAAAAAGATCAGTTGACTGTCAAATTTTTTCTACTGATATTAATTGGATTGAATCAAAATCTCCAACACAATGGCGTGATTTTGTAAATATATCATCTCATAAACACATTATTATATCACAATCTTCTTATTCCTGGTGGGCTGCTTGGTTATCTAATGCATCTACAATATATTATCCTCTTTCTTATAAGAATTATTGGTCTAATAATGGGAATGATATTGACCTTGTTGTAGACGATGAAGACAGGTACATTTACGTTTAGTTAACTTTTATGATACATACATATTATAGAGGACAATCTGATATTTGTTCTGGATTTGCCAATCATTTAGGACAATATGCAGTTGGTAAAATCATTTCTAAAAAAACTGGATATTTTTTAAATGCGAATAAACCTGGAAACTTTAAAGATTTGGACGAAGATAATAACTCTTTAATATTGACTGATAATCCTTTATTAGTTGATAAAACAATCGTTGATTATGAAAACGTATGTAATCATAGAGGCAAAATATATTTGCATGGGTTTTTTCAAGATTATGAAAACTTTAGACCTTATAAAGAGTATATTAAAAAAGTATATGGATTTAATAAAGTAAAAGAACTTTATACTGATGATTTGATAGCAGTTCATATAAGATTAGGTGAGTATCTGAGGGATGATTTTCACCTCCCCATAGATTATTATCTTGATACTATTAAGGATTCTAAAAAAACTCCTGTGATATATACTGATAGTCCAAATACAGAATATATAAAAGAACTAAGTGGAGTTCTTGAATGCCAAGTTAAGTCCAACTCAGAGTGGCAAGACTTTATTGAAATTGCATCACATAAGGCAATAGTGATGTCCCAATCATCATATTCTTGGTGGTCGGCATGGTTATCTGATGCTCAAAACATATATTATCCATATACATCTAAAAGATACTGGCAACATCGAAATGATAGTGATGATATCAACCTTGTTGTTACTGATGAAAATCGTTTTATCTTAGTTTAAACTATGGTATAATTATTAATGCCCTACACTATTATAAGAAAGTTATGAAGATCACCGAATTTACAATCTGTTTGCATTGTGGTTGCAGCCAAGAAGTTGTTAATGCTCAAATTGAAGCATTGAAACCACTAGAAGAAAAGTATAAAGTTCACTGGAATAATCGTATTGATCGTTATCCAAAACTATACCAAACTTACTCTCAACTAATCAATCATTCAATCGCAACTTCTCCGACTGAATGGGTCATTTTAATGAATGATCGACTTTCTCCAACAGTTGAAGAAGTTGAAAAAATGATTTCTCTTTTGGAAAATGGGATGTCATGCGTTCTTCTTTATAATGTTGGATTTATGGGATTTTCTAAAGAGTTGATCAGAACCATTGGATGGTGGGATGAAAGATTTATTTTAGGTGGATGGGAAGATCGTGATTGGGTGTTTAGAATCAAACTTCATGATCTTGCACTATATGAAAGCCTTGAGAGTACTTATGATATGAGTTGGAAATCACCATTAAATGGTCCACCTGGTGATACAGAATCTTATCCTCACTGGGCAGCAAAGTATACTGATTATGGTAATGTTATCATGAAAAATCTTCAAGAAGAAATATATGATCATTGGGATTTGTTCATTGGGGATCCTCAGGATGAGATTAGAAATTCTTGGAAGAAATGGGATGATTCGCAACTGAGCATTATGTATAACCAGCAAGATCGTCCTGGATCTGGACCATCTGGATCTTCCATGATTTCTGGCAATTCTATTATAGTAAGATCATGAGAGTTTTATTTGTAACTACTGCTGCTCCAGATAAGCAAGGAGATCTACTTGAAGTTTCTCTTCTTCATGGATTGAGAGTAGTTCTTGGTGATGATTGTGTTGATTATCCTAAAAAGAAAATCATGTATCATGATTTCTCAGACTCTCCAAAAAATGAACTTCATGGTAGAGGATTTAGTTTATTGACTACTCCAATTGCAGATGTTTCTGATCGAAATATTTTTGATCAAAAATTTGATGTTGTTCTTTATGGTGATGGGCATATGTATGGAGAACCTCCTGAAATGGAGGAGATCAATAAACTTGCAGATGGTAATACTTGGATTATTGATGGGCATGATTTGTATGGAAATGCACCAAGAAAAATATATTATAATGGTGAAGAAATTATTGGAAATCAGTTTACTAACTGTTTTAAAAGAGAATTGATCGAAGAAGAAGATGGTGTTTATCCAACAGGATTTGGTATTCCTGAGGAAAGAATTCTCCCATTTAATTTTGAAAAGAAAGATCAAATGTATCAAAAAACAGCACCATCTATCGCAACATTTGGTGGAGTAAATGAACTTGGTGGTGGATTTGCCCATCATAAGTTTGATATTGAGCAAGACTATTATGATGATCTTTCTAGATCTTGGTTTGGTCTAACCTGTAAAAAAGGTGGGTGGGATTGTTTGCGGCATTATGAAATTCTTGCTGCGGGATCTTTGCTTCTTTTTAAAGATTATGGGTCAAAACCTACGTTATGTTCTCCACAAAATTTACCCTGTTTTTCTTACTCTTCTCCACAACAACTATATAAGTTAATGTCTGAACTAGTTGTAGATAATAAACCTACAGAACAATATTTGGACATGCTTAACAAGCAAAGAAGATGGTTGTATGATTATGGTACAACTTCTGCCAGAGCAAAAAACATAATTAAAGTTCTTTCTGATAATATCAATGGAAACTAGAAAAAAAGTTTTAATCACCGGTGGACTTGGATTTATCGGTGCCCACTGCATTGAAAAGTGGAAAGAAAATGATTGGGATATTGTGGTGGTTGATAATCTATCCACAAATGCCATTCCTGTGGATCATTTTCTCACAGAAAATGTCCAAGTTATTCATGATGACATTTTAAATGTCACATGGGAAGATTTACCAAAATTTGATTTGATTCTTCATCTTGCTTCTCCCGTTGGTCCTGTTGGTGTTCTTAAACACTCTGGTAATATGGCAAGAATCATTCTTGATGATATTTACTGGGCAATCAATGGTGCAAAGTATAATAACTGTCCTCTAGTTTTCATATCAACCTCAGAAATCTATGGATATCGTGATAGTAAGAGTTATTTAAAAGAAGATGATGATAAAGTACTTCATGGTGATTTTACTGTAAGGAATGAATATGCGATTGCTAAACTTTTATCCGAAATCGTTTTAACAAATCAAGCAAAAATCAATCCCGACTTTAGATATCAAATCATTCGTCCATTCAATGTAACTGGTAAGTATCAACTCCCCGATGGTGGATTTGTTCTCCCTAGATTTGTTGAACAGGCACTATCAGGTGAAGACATTACTGTATATTATGATGGACTACAACTCAGAGCATTTACCTGGGTTAAAGATATTGTAGATGGAATATATTTGACTTCTATTGCTCCAGAGAAATATTGGAATGAGGAATGGAATATTGGAAATGAAAAAAATGAAAGAACTATTCTCTACCTTGCGGAAAGAGTAAAAGACATTACTGGGACCTCTTCTAGTATTTCTAATGTAGATCCAACTGAGTTACACGGACCTTTATTTGCAGAAGCACCTGAAAAAATTCCCAATAGTGAAAAAATTAAAAAACTTTTAGGTTGGAGACCAACAAAGGGAGTTGACAAAGTCATTGAAGAAGTGGTAGAATACTATATGAGTAGAAGTAAAAACTGATGAAGATTGGTATTATTGGATATGGTGAAATTGGAAGTAGTTTAGGAAAAGTATATTCTGAGTTTCCCCAATTTGAAGTTGGAGTAGTAGACCCTTTTGTTGGACGTAATGATGATCTAACAGGATCTAGTATTTTAAATATTTGTATTCCATTTATTTCCGATTTTGTAAATGTTGTCAATCAGTACATTGATAAATTCAAACCAGAACTAGTAGTCATTCATTCCACAGTTGCTCCAGGAACAACGGCAAATATTGCTGGTAGAGTCTGTCATTCACCTGTAAGAGGTCTTCATCCTAACCTTGATTTAGGCATTAAAACTTTTCTTAAGTATATTGGTGCGGATGATCCAAATGTTGCCATTGAATATAAAAATCATTTGGATGAACTTGGAGTCACCTCACATGTTTGCAAAAATAGTAAAACAACAGAGTATGCAAAACTTTTAGATACAACGTATTATGGAGTTTGTATTGCTTTTCATGCGGAAGTTTTGGAAGTTTGTGAACAAGAAAATATTAATTTTGATGAAGTTATGACATTATATAATATCAGTTATAATGAAGGATATACTAAACTGGGTAAAACAAATGTTGTTCGCCCAGTTCTTTATGGAGTTAAAAAAATCGGTGGACATTGTGTAACCCCCAATGCTAAAATCTTAAAAGATTATATTGACTCCAAATCTGTTCAACTAGTTTTAAAATATGAATAATATTACTCTTGCAATTCCTTTTTATAATACATCACAATATTTTATTGATTGTATCAAATATGCATTAGATGATGATTTTGTTTCGGAAATTGTAGTTAATGATGATTGTTCCTCAGATGATCATTTTCAAAATTTAGTTAGTATTATTGAATCTTTGAGATCCGATAAAATTAAACTTTATAAAAACTCAACTAATCTAGGAGCATTTAGAAACAAGTATCAAACAGTTAAAAACTGTACTGGAGAATGGATTTATCTTTTAGATAGTGATAATCATCCGTTTGAAGAAACTTATCAAGTTATTAGAACTTTACCAGATACTTTTACAAATGTTTGCTATTCTCCAGCACATTTGTACTGTAAGAATGATCATGTATCTGATTATGAGAATATATCAGATTACAATTTTGGATATGACCTTATAGGTATTGAAGAATCAAAACAATCACTAATTGAAGGTGTTGAATGGTTTAACTGGTTTGTAAATACAGGAAACTATATTTTTTACCGTGAAACTTATTTGAACTGGTTGAAAGAATCTGTAGATGATTTTTCAGTTCCACTTCTTCATGCTGATACTGCAGCGGTGTTTTATTTTTGGTTGAAAAATGGTGGAAAGTTTAAAGTTGTAAAAGAATTGCGTCATAATCATAGACTTAGACCAGATAGTAACTGGCATTCTTGTGGAGATAATTCTGGTAAATCTGCATCTTATTATGAAAATAAAATTAAAGAATTATGATTAGAATATCGGAAGTACCTCCGGAGTTTCTCCCTAGAATGCCAGTAGAATATCCTCCACATCAAGGATATAATCCTATGATTGAAGAAAGAGCATATTCTTTTTTCTCTTCAAGAAATGATCTTGAGTCTGAATACATTTATATTCCAATTCAATGGACTTCTTTTCATATTAATAATAACTATGGGCAGAATCTTCAATCCTTGATTGATTACTGTAATGATCTAACTTCTAAAAATCCCAATCAAAAATATTTTACGATTGTTCAATACGATGGTGGAACTTTAGTTCCGATTGATAACTGTCTCATATTCGGTTCTTCTGGTAGTTTTAGCTCTCCAGTTGGGAAAAACTCTCATTATGAACCCATTCCTCTTTTATGTGATCCTCATCGTGGAGATCCAAAAGAAGTTAGAGAATATAAAGTTGGATATGCTGGAAGAGATACTCATCCACTTAGAGTAAAAATGAATCAGGTTTTATCACATTTACCTGGATATAAGTTTGCCGTTAATTTGGACGATAATAGAACAGAAACTTTTCGTTATATCCTATATAACTCAGTATTTGCACTTTCTCCTAGAGGATTTGGACCTGCTTCATTTAGAATGTATGAAGCAATTCAAATGCAATGTGTTCCCATTTACATTAGTGATGAGTTTTGGCTCCCTTTTACAGAATATATTCAATGGGACAAAATGTGTCTACTAATCAGAGAAGATGAGATTGAAACTATTCCAGAAAAAGTTGATGCTTTATTGGATAGTGGAGAATATCAAACTATGATTGATTATGGACAACAAATGTATGAAAAACATTTGACCTGGGACGGTTGTCTCAATACAATTGCGAGGATGGTATGTTAATTAATCTTTCTAACATTTATTCAAAATATAATATGAACATTAAAGGTGTTGTTCATATTGGTGCCCATTATGGTGAAGAAGTTTTTGATTACCTTAATAAAGGAATTCAAGAAATAATTTTGTTTGAACCACTTTCCGAAAATTTTAATATTCTTTCTCAAAACATGAAAGATGTTAATGCAAACATTCAGGGATATCAAGTTGCCCTTGGGAATGATGAGAAAATGGTTACTATGAATATTAGTAGTAATCATGCGTTGAGTAGTTCTATTCTAAAACCAAAAGATCATCTTGAGCATCATCCAGATGTATTTTTCAATGGCACAGAAGAAGTTGAGATGAAAAAACTTGATAGTTTTAATATTGGTGATGCAAACTTTATTAATATGGATGTTCAAGGATATGAGCTGGAAGTTTTGAAGGGGGGATCAAAAACCCTAAAACAAATTGACTATGTGTATTGTGAAGTTAATCGTGGTGAAATGTACGAGAATAATGCTATGATTGAAGATATTGATGAGTTTCTCGCACCTTATGCATTTGAGAGAGTTGAAACTTATTGGCCAGAAACTTGGTATAAGTGGGGAGACGCTCTTTATATTAAGAACAAATGAAAATCTGTATTCTGACTATTGCCACAAACAAATACATTCAGTTTCTTGAAAGACTTCTTGATAATATCTCAGACAACTTTCTGAACGGACATGAGATTGAGTGTCTTTTGTTTACCGATCATGAAGTAGAAGCATCTGATAATGTGAGAGTCTGCCAGATTGATCACGAACCTTGGCCAATGCCTACTCTTAAAAGGTATAACTATTTTGTAAAAGAGAAAGAGTTTATTTCTCAGTTTGATTATTGCTTCTACTTTGATGTAGATATGGGTCTTGTGGACAAGGTTGGTGATGAGGTTCTGAGTGACCTTGTTGCTACAATGCATCCTTATCAATCATTCTATCCCAAAGAACAGAGGTCTTATGATAGAAACCCTGCATCCTTAGCATGTGTTCCTGTGGGTGAAGAAGGTGACTATTATTATGCGGGTGGGTTCAATGGAGGATCTACTAAGAGGTTTCTTGAAATGGCAGAGGTTATTGCTGATCGTGTGAATAGAGATCTTGATAATGGAGTGATTGCTCTCTGGCACGATGAGTCGCAGATGAATCGTTATTTGATTGATAATCCACCAACTCTTTCTCTTTCTCCTGAATATTGTTTTGCCGAAGAGTTTATTGGATCTCAAGAGTATCCATATAAAAATCCAAAAATCATTGCTCTGAAAAAAAATCATAATGAACTTAGATCTTAGGAATATTCCTGCTGTTTATATGAACTTGGAACAGCATAAAGAAAAAAATGAAAGTATGCAAAACATTCTAAAAGAATGTGGGTTCAAGCATATTATTCGTGTTGAGGGTGTTGCCCGTCCAGATAATTCTGTGGCAGGATGTTCTGCTGCTCATCATAAAGGACTATGTGAGATTGATCCTCCATTTGTTTTGTTTGAGGATGATTGTGTAATCAAGAACTTCCGCCCAGAGATTGAAGTTCCAGACGAAACCGATGCTGTTTATCTTGGTATCTCATCTTGGGGAAGAATGAACGGTCACTCTGGTCCTTATGTTCAGTATGAGCATGTAAAAGATGACTTGTATCGTATCTATAATATGCTTGGAGGTCATTCAGTCTTGTATTTGACTGATGAATATGTTAAAATGTGCCAAAGGATAACGTATCATGCTGGATACATAATAGAGGATTATCAAGACATTGGATTTGCTGAGGTTCAGCGTTGGTTTAATGTTTATACTTTTGATGATCCATTCTTTTTCCAAACAAGTGGATATCACGGGACTGTGAATCCACTCACAAGCTATCCCACAGAGGAATGCTTTACTTATAATAAAAACTATTTTCTACCCGAGAGAGTTGTATGACTAAATCACTAGTTACTGGTGGTGCTGGATTTATTGGATCAAACCTTGTAGATCGTTTGCTTGAACTAGGTCACGAGGTTGTTGTGATTGATAATGAGTATTCTGATGCTCATGATCAGTTTTATTGGAACGATAAGGCACAAAACTATAAGT